>Ga0209668_10000033_pt1 | contig 54241 bp, 43 predicted proteins | sample FrelakmetPLP11PL_FD_187150 | JGI IMG/M metagenome (GOLD analysis project Ga0209668, IMG submission 187150) | Freshwater lake sediment microbial communities from the University of Notre Dame, USA, for methane emissions studies - PLP11 PL (SPAdes)... | ecosystem: Environmental > Aquatic >...
GGATGACACGGATGAGCACGGATGAACACGGAGGACACGGATGAACACGGATGAACACGGAGGACACGGATGAACACGGATGACACGGATGGCACGGAGGACACGGAGGACACGGATGGCACGGAGGGGTTTACTCTTCGATGCCTGCAAAGGTGTTGCCCTGATTTAGATCTCCGGAGTCGAAGCCTTTTTTGAACCAGTACATTCTTTGTTTGGAAGTGCCGTGGGTGAAGGCGTCGGGAACTACGTAGCCTTTGCTTTGTTTTTGTAAGCGGTCGTCGCCGATTGCGTTGGCAGCGTTGAGGGCAGCTTCGAGATCGCCTGGGTCGAGGATGTTTTTGAGTTTATTGGCATGGTGTGCCCAAACTCCTGCAAGGAAATCGGCTTGTAATTCAAGTTTAACGGATAACTGGTTGTATTCTTTTTCTGAAACTCTGCTGCGGGCGCTATGAACTTTTTGGGAAGTGCCGTTGAGTGTTTGTAAATGATGGCCTACTTCATGGGCAATTACATAAGCCATTGCAAATTCTCCGGGGGCCTGAAATTTTTGGGCTAATTCGTCGAAAAAGGATAGGTCGATATAAACTCTTCTGTCGCCCGGGCAGTAAAATGGGCCTGAGGCAGCACTCGCAGCACCGCATCCGGATTGGGTTTGGTTGGTAAACATTACCAGTACCGGTTTTTCGTATTGACTACCCTTAGATTGGTAGATTGAATCCCAAACGGTTTCGGTGAGTCCTAGAACAACTTTGGTAAAAGAGGCTAATTTTTCTTCTTCTGCGCTGCGGGGAGCGGACGCATTATTTTGTTGGGAAGGGATTGCATTTTGCAATTGGTTAGCTACCTGAGAAGGATCACCACCCATAAAAAGGTATATCAATGCTATAATGATAGTGCCAATTCCTCCACCCATTGCCAATCCTTTGCCACCCCCACCTCTTCTATCATCAACATTTTCACTTTCCTTATTTCCTAACCAGCGCATAAATTCAATTTTTTGTAAATGTAAAAAATGTAGTCAATAAAAAGCAGGGTTTTTCGGGTGAAATCTAATGTGTTGAGAGGATTTTTTGGCTTCAATACAACAGAGGCATACTTTTTTGCATCTATATTCATATCGGTAGAGAATAAAATACTTTTCTAATACGTTTTATGTAGGTATTCCAGGATGGGGTGTTTGGTTCGGTATGTTAACGATTTGTTTATTCGTTGGCAAAATTGAATAAAGCGGATTAGCAAAAAGATTAATGTTTAATTTTAAAATTCTTCCGAGAGCGCCAATATATCCTAAAAATCGAAAAGCCTTCCTAATGAAATGGAATTGGGTACTTATGGTTGTAAGTCTGATAGCAGCCATCCCCTCCTATGCCCAAAAAAATGTTGCTTCGTCTCCGGTTGCTTCTTGTGGAACAGATGCTTGGTATGAAAAGGCAAGAAAGGATGCTGCTTTTTTGAAAAATGAAAATCAGCTAAATGAGCTGATTCGTAATAAAATTATTCAGGGGCAAACAGGAGTTAAAAGTTTAGGTATTAAAGCGAAAGGCGCTACTTCTGTATTCCCCTCTATTTATGAAGTGCCGGTAGTATTTCATATCCTCAGTGAAAATCCGGATGCTATAACCGATGCAATGGTTCAGGCAGCATTGGATGAGCTAAATGATGCATTTGCACATCGGGGAAGTTATTCGGGTGATCCGATGGGCGTTAATACAGATATACAGTTTTGTTTGTCAAAAATTGCTCCGGATGGGGGTAATACAACGGGTATCAATAGAATCAAAACTTATTTTGAATCTTTTGATATGGATTTAGAAACCTACAGATTATCTGAATTATCTGATTGGGATCATCAGGACTATATTAATATTTGGGTAGTAGCAAATATTCGGGCAGAGAATTCGGCAACTTATTTCGATTGTGGTAAGTGGAATCGAATTGGTGTGGGTGGTTTTGCTTCACCAGGTTTTGGATTGGCAGTTGCTGGTATGTCTGGTCCGTTATTGGCACATGAAATGGGTCATTACCTTACGCTCTATCATACATTTGAGGGTCAGAACTGTTTAAATAATGATTGTACGAAAGATGGCGACAGGGTTTGTGATACCCCGCCCGACAGGAGCATCAACTCTTCGCCTTGTAATAGTCCGGAAAATTCTTGCAGAACAGATACGATATCAGGATTTACAAAAGACATGCCGGATAATATTTCCAATTTTATGGATTACGGGAGTCCGTGCCCTTCTATGTTTACCTACGGACAGGCGGAGCGGATGCGAATTTTTTTAGAAGTGTATAGTGGGGGAAGTTTATTAAAATCTACCAAATGTGATCCTCCCTGTGCAGGTGCACAACAGGCAGCTTTTGAGTATAATGCCAATCCTTATCCGAAAATTGGCGATCTGGTAAGTTTCAATAATCTTACACCGGGTAATGACCCATTTGAGTGGTTGATAAATGGAGTGTTAGCAGGAACTACCAAAGACTTTACCTATACGTTCCCTTCAGCAGGCGTATATGAATTAACCTTGCGCGCTTATAATCCTGCGAAAACTTGTTACACATCTTTCATTAGAAAAGTAAATGTGAATTGTGGAGTTGAAGCGAGGTTTTCGCCCGACAAGAGAAAAATAACACATTCGGGTTCTATCTATTCCGAGCCGGTAACTTTTACTAACTACACTTATGGGGGCACCTCTTATCAGTGGTATGTAACGGATAATACCGGCAATAATTTTATGCCGATATCTACTGATAAAGATTGGGTTTACTCATTTCCTACACCGGGTGTTTACAGGATAAAGCTGGTGGCATCGGATGGAACCTGTACGGATGAGTCGCCGATATATACTGCCAATGTGTTTGATGCCCGCATGGATGGTGCTTTATATATTTATTCGGTTAACTGTTACAAAAACGATAGTATACGTGTAGTGTTTGCCATTGCTAATAATGGATATGATACGATTCCGGCAGGCACTCCCATTCGTTTTTATGATAAAGTGCCCGGACAATCGGGGGCAACCCGGCTGTTACCGGATTTTATTTTGCCTGATTATATTCTAGGTAAATGTGGAAATGTGTACACACATTATCTGAAAGCCGTACGCCAAAAACAGGATACTGTTATGGCAATTTTTGATGAAGCGAATGTATACGATGAATTAGATGAGTCTAATAATGTTTCTTATCGAATTCGCTTTCAGCAAAAGCTTACCATTACCCCAACCGATACTATAGTAAATATCAATTCCAATTTGCCCATATTAGTAAGAAATCAATCAACCGATCCCTTAGCTTCCGTTATATGGTCGCCGGCAACACAAGTAAGTTGTGGCAGTTGTTTGAACCCAACGGTATTAATAAATGATACGATGCGGCTGGCGGTGAGGGTTCAATCTATCTATGGGTGTGTGGATACAATTTCTGCTTATATCAAGGTGTTTCCGATTGATATAGAATTGAAAAAGATGATTGTGAATTGTTATGCTACGGATACCATGATCGCAACTTCAGATATCAATTTATTAAAAGGCTACCGGGCTTTGAAGTATCCGGTGCAAATGCAGTATTTTGATAAGGATACCACTGGAGGGGGAGCAAACTTGATTGGTGTGGGATGGATTCCAACTGCTACTAATTTTTCTTCCGGGTCGGCTACTATTCAGCATCTCATTCCGCAAACGAAAACAGGAAAAGTGGTTGGATATATCAACCTTTTACAAACAGTGTATGAGCCGAATGTAAGTAATAATGCTCAGGCGGCTTCCTTTACTCCGTTTGCTATTAATTTAACTTCCAATCAAGTAAACCTGTTGCGCAACGATAAAGTGCAATTATTTGTGGTTAATGAGGGAGACAAGTATAAATCGATTCGATGGGTACCATCTGGTGGTTTGTCGTGTGATACTTGCTGGAATCCGGTTTTGTATACACTCTCGAATAGAAATTATACGATTAGCGGCACCAATCAATTTTATTGTTCCGATACTGCTACACTTTCGGTAAACGTCTATTATCAGTCGCACCTGGCGTTACCGAATACCTTTTCGCCCAATGGAGATGGCGTAAACGATTTCTTTTATGTGATATCAGGAGAAACGGTTGCCCGCGTAAATCAGTTTCAGATTTTCAGTCGCTGGGGGGAAAAGGTTTTTGAAATCAGCAATGTAATGCCAAATGATTATGCAGGCGGCTGGAATGGAATGTATAAAGGAAAACCTGCAGCAGCAGGCACTTATGTGTATGTGGTGATATTGGGGTTAACGGATGGCACAACTGAAACTTATCGTGGTAATATAACATTGATGCGATGAGGAAAAGTATTACTATATGTATCATGCTTTGCATTCATTTACTAGGTAAGTTGTATGCACAGGATCCACATTTTTCTCAATTCTTCGCATCGCCGCTCAGTTTAAATCCAGCAAATACCGGGTACTTTAGTGGCGACCTACGTGTAGCGGCCAATAGCAGAAATCAGTGGCCTTCGTTTAATAATGCATATTCAACCATAACTTTTTCTGTTGATGGGCCCATTATGCAAAAACGAATACCGATGCGGGATAGATTGAGCTTGGGAGTTTTTGGGTTAAGCGATCAGTCGGGTGGAGGAATATTAAAAGAAAATTATCTGGCGCTTTCAATGGCATATAAAAAGGGATTAGATTATAATGGAGATGTTGCCATTACAGCAGGATTTCAAATGACTTATGGGAGTTTTGCTTTCAACAGGTCGGCAGCCACCCTGGAAGATCAGTTGGATGTGGGAGGATTTGTTTTGCCTTCCAATGATGTTGCCACGATGGGCAGCGAAAATAGAAAAGTTGCCGATATGCAGGCGGGCATTATGTATACAGGATTATTTTCGAATGATATTTATGTGTATGCAGGAGCATCTGTGTATCATTTAATGGAACCTTCGGTAGGTTTTGGCAATAACAGCTATCCTTTAAACAGGAGATATAATTTACATGGAGGGGGGTATTTGCCATTGGGAGCTAATACTACTTTTCATTTTAGCACACAATATCAGCAGCAATACGAATATAAAGAGTGGATGTATGGCGGCGCCTTTAGTTATTTCATTGCTGCTGGTGATGATAATTATGAAGTGTATGCCGGATTGTGGATGAGAAATGGAGATTCTTATGTTCCTTATGTAGGACTAGAATGGAATAGCTGGCGTGCAGGATTTACCTATGATCTTGCATATGGCAATAATAAAATCAATACCCCCTATAGCCGCTCCGCGGAATTTTCGCTTATCTATCAATACCGAAAATCTTCCGGTAAAAAAGGAATTCGTTGTCCTGTTTTTTAAATGCTAGTAAAAGCGTATTTGATTTTTTTTATTTTTACATACAAATACACTCAATCCATGCGTAATTTTTGTGTCGCTCTAATTGTCGGAACTTTTTTAATTAGTTGTAAAAACACTCCATCTACAGAAGTTGCTAACGCTGCACCGGCTGCAGATACACTTTCAAGAAGTGGCTGTTTTCTGCACGCACTGAATAAAGACAGCACTTTTTTACAAATTAGTTTGCAAAACGGGAAAGCTACCGGAAAATTTTATTGGCTGCCAGATCAGAAAGATCGTGCCAATGGAGTGCTGGAAGGAACTTATGTTGGCGATACCATACGTGTTAATTATCATTACATGATTGAAGGATCAATTCAGGATGAAGAAAAGGTATTTGTTTGGGAGAGAGATAGTATCAGTGTTTTATACGCGCCTTTAGTGGTAGTCGGTGCTAAAATAACTTTACAAAAAGACAAGCCACTGCAGGTTGCCATCAGAATGGGAAAAGCGGATTGTGCTGCTTTGCAAATTCCTGAGTTTGTCTCGAAATAAACCAAACGAAGAATAGGCGATTAGTTTTTTGTAAAATCAGTAACTACATATCCGATTTCCTCGTCGGCAATTTGCTGACTAAAATCGTAGTATATGGATTCGGGAAATCCATATACATCATTGAACTGCACTTTTCTTTGATAGGGTTTCTTTGCATCGCTTTCCCTGATAAATGAAAATAATTCGGGCAGCGTTGGAAGTTTTCCGTTTACGGTGGGTTGATAAGCCAATCCATTTACAGTAACAATCGTATCTGCTACAACCTTTATAATATGAGGCCCAACAACAGAAACCGGGCAGAAACAATTTACACGCAGGGTGTAAGTATATTGATGAATAGCTGCCTTTTTCCATTCGAGTTCATGTGCTGTAACCTCATCGGTAGTTGCTGGCTTGGTGCAACAAGAGAAAATAAATAAGCAACAGGGGATTACAATTTGTATGATGCGCATTTGGATGAAATTATTATTCGATTTCGTATTCTAATTTCATGGTAATCGTAGCTGTTTTCTTCTTTGAACTCGTGTTAAATGAGCCTCCCCAGGAAAAATCTTCATTAGAGTTTTGCGCAACGATTTGAAAAATTCCCTGACTCGCACTTTTCAATGATCCTACTTTGCCTCCTGCATTTTCAGCAATCTTTTGTGCACGGGTGGCAGCATCTTTCGTGGCTTCCGCAATCATTTCAATTTTCAATTGACCCAGTTGAGTATAATAGTACTCGGGCTTGTCGGAATAAAACTCAACACCAGAGTTGATGAGCTCACTAACTTGACGAGAAATATTTTCAATTTTATCAACCTCTCTCGATTCAATTTGAACGGTTTGTCGTAAGCTGTATCCTTCAAAAACAGACTTTATTTTTTTTCCGCTACCATCATAAACATCATCAAAAACTTTATTGATTTCTACAGCAGAGAATATTATATTTTCTGAACGTAGCCCTTTTGATAAGAGATATTTTAGGATGCTCTCTCGGTCTCTATCTAAACTGGCATATGCCTCTTTCAGGCTCATGCTTTTTTGAGTAAACGAACCGCTCCAAACGATTAAATCGGCCACAAAATCTTTTTTGCCTAATCCAGTAACGCTGATACTTTTGGTTGCTTTATTTCTATTGATGAAAGTTTTCGAAAAAAGTAAAGCGGTTAATAAAATGGCTACCGAAATAATGATGGCATTGCCGAAGGGTTTCATATATGAATTTTATTTTTAAAATTAAGTAAATGATGTAGCGGTTAAACGATTTACATATAGAAAAATGCGGTTTAACAATTTTTTACCCAAGTTGGATTTTGGATCTTTTTTGGCAAAGGCAACCTGTTTCGAATTTACTATCTTTAGTTTGTAAACTTACATGTTATGTTTCGGAGTCTATTTGTGATAATGGGTTTGGGCATTTGCTGTTGGTCTACAGCACAAAACAAAACCACCATCATCACCCAAGTTCGAATTATTGATGGTACAGGAATACCTGCCTATCCGGGTTCAGTTCGTATTCAGGGAAACAAGATAGTTGCTGTTGGTAACTTGCAACCGTTACCCGGCGAAACCATTATTCCCGGAGAAAATCAAATCCTTTGTCCGGGCTTTATTGATGCGCATAGCCATCATTTTTCTTCATTAAAAGCCTTTCCGGGTGCAGCTGCAACCAATAATCAGGGAATTACAACCATCGTGATTGGTCAGGATGGAAGCAGCTACGCAATTGATACCTTGCGAAACTGGATGAGCCGGAACAGTGTTGCGGTGAATGTTGCCAGTTATACCGGGCACACAACGCTTCGGGAGCAGGTAATGGGCGAAAATCAGTTATTGCGTTCGGCAACTCCGAAAGAAATAGCTGCAATGCAGCAAATATTGTATGATGAAATGAAAAAGGGTTCACTCGGGCTCTCAACGGGATTAGAATATGAGCCGGCTTTCTTTTCTTCGAAGGAGGAGGTAATGTTGCTCGCTTCTACTGCTGCATCCATGCAGGGAAGATATATTAGTCATATCAGAAGCGAAGATGTAACATTATCCGATGCCCTGGATGAGATTATCCAGATTGGAAGAGCAACCGGAATACCCGTTCAGATTTCACATATCAAAATTGCCCAGCGTGCTCAATGGAATACTTCGGCAGTTATTTTACAGCAATTACAGCAGGCGCGGCAAGAAGGGGTTCAAATTACTGCAGATGTATATCCCTATACTTTTTGGAATTCAACATTGAAAGTTTTGTTTCCTTCCCGCAATTATTCCAGTTTGCCTGATGCAACCCTGGCCGTTACACAACTCTGCGATCCGGAAGGTTCCATTATGGTACATTTCGCTCCAATACCTGCTTACGAAGGGAAGTCGCTTGCTCAAATTGCCCAAATACGGAAAGAAACACCGGCACAAACGCTTATTAATTTAATTGCATTGGCGAATACCTTTAAAAAAGACAACCCCCATTTTGAAGGTTCGGTTGAAACCATCATGGGAAAATCAATGACGGAAAATGATGTGCGGAATTTCATTGCCTGGCCTTTTTCGGTAATTTGTTCAGATGGCGGAAATGGTGGTCATCCTCGCGGCTATGGAGCATTTACCCGTGTGTTACATCAATATGTTCGTCAAGAAGCTCTTTTGCCAGTGGAAACCGCTATTTATAAAATGACAGGCTTAACGGCGCAAAATTTGGGATTACAAAAGCGGGGAATGATTGCGCCAGGATATTATGCCGATTTGGTATTGTTGAACTTGCAAAAAGTGAAAGACAATGCAAGTATACAAAATGGTAAAGCTTTGTCGGACGGAATAGAAAAGGTTTGGATCGGAGGGAAAATCACCTGGCAACAACAAAAATCAACTGGAATTTTACCCGGAGTTTTTATAACCAAAGAATAATTGTTTACATGAATGGAGCATTGATTTTAACGAATGGATTGCTGGTACACTCAGATGCAAAAACGGCACACGGACTTATCCGGGGTACGGAGCGATTCAATATTAAAGGGGTAATAGACCATGCTGCCACAGCAGGAAAAGATGCTGGAGTACTGTTAGATGGCAAGCATCGAAATATTCCCATTTTTGCTTCGCTGGAGGAAGCTTGTGCTGCAATACCCGATTTACAGTATTTGGTAATTGGGGTTGCTACTGTGGGAGGCAAGCTGCCGGGCGATATGTTGCGGGTAATTGAGGCGGCAATTGAGCAAGGACTTTCCATTGTAAATGGGCTGCATGAATTTTTAACTGAAAAACCTGCAATTGTTGCAAAAGCAGCAGAAAAAGGTGTTACGCTTACTGATGTGAGAAAACCCAAATCAAGAGATCAGTTGCATTTTTTTACAGGAGCAATATTTCAGGTGCCTGTACCAATTGTTGCAGTTATTGGGATGGATTGTGCAATGGGCAAGCGAACTACCGCACGCATGCTTACCCAGGCAGTTAATAAAGCCGGTAAAAAGGCGGAAATGATTTATACCGGACAAACCGGGTGGTTACAGGGAGGAAAATATGGGTTTATTTTTGATTCTACCATTAACGACTTTGTTTCAGGAGAACTGGAACATGCGATTGTAAGTTGCTGGAAGGAAGCACAGCCGGATATTATTTTTTTAGAAGGCCAATCTGCTTTACGTAATCCCAGTGGGCCTTGTGGGTCGGAATTATTATTGTCGGGGAATGCCAAAAAAGTGGTGTTGCTATATGCTCCCCGCAGAAAGTATTTTGATAATGAAGCGCATTGGGGAAATATTCCTTCAGTAGAATCAGAAATCGCCTTAATAAAACTATATGGTTCGGAAGTAATTGCGTTGGCATTGCACACAGAAGGCTGCACGTTTGATGAGGCAATCGAATATCAAAAATGCTATGAGCAGCGGTTATCAATACCAGTTTTGCTTCCTATCGAACAGGGAGTAGATGCTATTGTTCAGAATTTGTTTTAATAAACATCAATATTAAACCGATGAAAATTACTGCTATCCGTTCGAGCTTGCAAACGATTCCATTACGGAAGCCCTACACCATTGCATATAGTACATTTACCGATGTAACCATTGTGATGGTTGAATTAGAGCTTGCCAATGGCATGATAGGTTTGGGTGCGGCTAGTCCGGCAGAAGAAGTAGTTGGCGAAACTCCTTTTCAAACAGCTAAGAATCTTCAACACGATTTTGTGCAACAGTTGGTGGGAAGAGATATTCGGCATTTTCAGCAATTGATTCAGGAGGTGCGCGCTTTTTTCCCGCATCTGCCGGGAACGCAGGCGGCATTGGATATCGCTTTGCACGATGCATTTGCAAAATTCCTGGGTATACCGGTTGTAGATTTTTATGGTCAAAAGATAAAGGCCCTACTTACTTCTGTAACAATTGGCATTAAAGGAGTAACTGAAACATTGGAGGAGGCAGAAGCTTATCAGCAATCGGGTTTCCGGATATTAAAAGTGAAGACAGGCTTACAGGTTGAGGAAGATATCGAACGGGTTACCAAATTATTTGAACGGTTTGGGCGCTCAATGTTAATTCGGGTAGATGCGAATCAGGGATATGCTATGCAAGATTTGCAGCAATTTATTCCGGTAATGAATAAATATGGAATTGAGTTGATAGAACAACCCTTGCCTGTTGGAGAGGAAGATGCGTTATTGGTGTTAGACGCTACTGTAAGAAGCCGGCTGGCAGGCGATGAATCCATTAAAGATCCTGCTGCTGCATTACAGTATTGTAAGCAACCCCAGCCCTTTGGTATTTTCAATATTAAATTGATGAAATGCGGTGGAATATATGGAGCCATGCAAATTGCCAATATTGCAGCGGTAGGAGGAATATCGCTTTTCTGGGGTTGTAATGATGAGAGTATTATTGGTATATCCGCAGCATTGCATACTGCCTATGCCTGCGAAAACACACGGTATTTGGATTTGGATGGCAGTTTCGATTTGGCTGAGGAAATGCTAACCGGTGGGTTTCGGGTAGAAGACGGGTACTTATATTTAACGAATTTACCCGGATTGGGTGTTACCGTTTCAAAATAAATGCATAAACAAAACCTTATGTATTTTATTACTACTATAAATAAAAATAAATGAATTCGGGCTGTAATTTTGCCGCTAAATCAAAAAGCCGGGGGGCGGAATGTTTTCTGGTGAATTTGTTTTCGCTTTCGCATGAGCACAAGCCCAATTCTCTCCTCCATACGCTATCCTGAATATTTCAAGGGTAAGCGTTTACATATCGTAAGTAAACATCGAAAGCAGGAATATTTTGAGCCGGCATTCACCGGCAGACTCGGATTGATTTGTGAAACAGTTGCGGCAGTTGATACCGATTTATTGGGCACTTTTAGCGGAGAGGTAGAAAGAACACTTGCTCCATTGGAATGTGCCAGGGAAAAATACCGGCAAGCCTTGCCCTTTTGCAAAGACGGGTATTTACTGGCGTCGGAAGGTTCGTTTGGCGCACATCCAACACTGGGATGGGTTGCAACAGGTGAAGAATGGTTGGTATGGTACGATATAAAGGAACAGTTTGAAGTAGTTGTACGTAATGCTACGCTTGATACCTGCTTTTATGGAGAAACTATAACAAGCGAACAGCAGTGTTTACAATTTTTGCAAAAGGTAGGGTTTCCGATGCAGGGTATAATACTTAAGCATTCGCGTGAGCATCCTAAGCACACGCTAAAAAATTTGCATACAGTGCAGGAAGTAATGGATAAAGTTGCTGAATGGGTAGCTTCCGGAGCCGAACCCTATATCGAAACAGACATGCGTGCCATGCATAATCCTACCCGGCAGCAACACCTGATGCAAATGGGCCATTTAATGGCAGATGCTGTAAGTAGTATTTGTGATTCCTGCGGATGGTATGGGTTTTCTGTTACCTCAGTTGAAAGAGGGTTACCTTGCGGCTGGTGCGGCAATGCCACCGATTCGGTGCTGGCAGCAATCTACACTTGTAAGAAATGCAATCACTCCAGCAGAAAAAAATTTCCCAGGGGGATAGAACAGGAAGACCCTCAGTTTTGTAATCATTGTAATCCCTAAGCATGATAGATCTTTCCCCTTATATCCAATGGCTCAAAAACGATGAAGTGGTTGTTATGCCCACGGAAACCGTATATGGACTAGGCGCTTCTATTGAATCGGAGCCGGCGATATTAAAAATATTTGAAATCAAGCAACGACCTTTATCCAATCCGTTGATTGTTCATATTGAGTCTGTAAATGATTTTTCAAAATATGCACAAACGGTTCCGGATGAAGTATATCAGTTAGCCACTGCTTTTTGTCCGGGCCCTATCAGCTTTGTGCTGCCGGCAGTTTCTACTTTGTCGCCTTTGTTATTGGGAGGACAAACCACTGTTGCATTGCGCATACCGCAACATCCTCTAGCCCTTCAATTAATTCGGGAATTGGGAACACCAATCGCCGCCCCCAGTGCCAATAGATATAAGGGTTTGAGTGCTACTACGGCTCATGCGGTTGCATTAGCTATGCCGGAATTAACAGGTAGAATTATTGATGGAGGCAGGTGTGCAGCAGGGGTGGAATCAACGATTGTTGGATTCGAAAAAAATCAGCCGGTAATTTATCGGATGGGAAGTATAACCAATGAACAAATCGAATCGGTTTTGAAAAAGAAAGTTGGTTATATAGGTCATGCAGCCACACTTCCAAAGGCTCCGGGCATGCAACTGAGGCATTACGCGCCGCAAACTCCCATGGTGGTTACACATGATATTAAAGAAGTGGTGGAAAAGCTTTCCCCTGCCCGTTTAGCTGTAGTAAGTTTTCAACATCCGGTTTCACACCCATCTGTTGTAGCGCAAGAAATTTTATCGCCTTCCGGAGATTTTCGAGAAGCTGCATACCAGCTCTATCATTCATTAGGTTTGCTCGATGCGGTACAAGCAGATTTTATAGTGGCTGAATGGCTGCCGGAAAAAGAACTGGGGGCGGCTATCAATGATAAATTAAGAAGAGGAGCAGAACAAATTTATTAAGTACTTAGAATTTGAATATGAACTTTCAATTATTAACCGACAATCTTTCCAATCCTGCATTACTTTTTTTTCTGTTAGGCATTTTTGCCGTTCAGATTAAGAGTGATTTGGAAATTCCTGCCAATACATCCAAGTTTATTGCATTGTATTTACTTTTTTCTATTGGTTTTAAGGGCGGACAAGAACTAGCACAGGAAACGTTTACTACGGAGGTTTGGGGAAGTATAGCGTTGGGAATTGCTTTATCATTTTTAATACCCATATATACTTTTTTCATATTGCGCAGATCCTTTGCTGTGTATGACGCTGCAGCCATTGCAGCTACATATGGGTCTGTAAGTGCAGTTACATTTGTAACAGCTGTAAGTTATCTGGAAATGCTGCGTCAGCATTCGAGCGGTCATATGGTAGCGATTATGGCAATGATGGAATCTCCGGCAATTATTGGGGCATTATTTTTAATGTCGAGATACCGGCCGCAGGAAGACAGAAAGGGGGATACAAAAGGGGCTTTGCGACATGCACTTACCAATGGAAGTGTGGTGTTAATTTTAGGCAGTTTGTTAATTGGAGCGCTGGCGAGTGCAAAGCAGGCAGAAGGAATTAAGCCATTCACTACTGATATTTTTAAAGGCTTTCTGGCCATTTTTTTATTAGACATGGGCATTTCGAGTGGAAGAAAACTCGGCTCTTTTTTACAAAATGGCTGGGCACCTGTAGCCTATGGCATTCTGATACCTTTGGTGAATGGAGTTATTACTTCATGGTTAAGCGGTTGGGTTACAGATGATATTGGGGATCGGTTTATGTTAGCCATTTTAGCTGCCAGTGCATCTTATATCGCAGTGCCCGCAGCCATGAAAATTGCGGCACCCAAGGCAAACCCCGGATTGTATATTCCAATGGCCCTTGCCGTAACATTTCCCTTTAATGTTACTATTGGAATGCCCTTATATTACTGGCTGGTATCGATTACCTGATAGTAAGGTGTGCGGTACAGTTAGATATGTGATTGAATGATTTGTTGTAAAGTGTGCAGCGGCACAACTCCACTTTGTCTCCACACAGGAACCCCCTGTTTATATAAAATAAGTGTTGGCACTCCACTTACCTGTAACTCGGTTGCCAGCGCATTGTTTTTGTCTACATCTATTTTAATAATCCGTAGGGCATCACCGAGGTTGGCATGTAGTTGTTCCAAAATGGGTGAAAGCATTTTACAGGGGCCACACCAGCTGGCAGTAAAATCTACCAGCACCGGTTGGTTTCCCGAAATAACAGAGCGAAAGGTTTCTTTTTCAGCCATAAATAATGTTAAGTAGTGGTTTCCTCAATGGTTGGCTTTGTTTGCAATGGTGGCGGGGTATATGCACAATTTCCATATCCGCATCCCCAATGGAATTTTGCTGCTAAGATGGAATAGATAGCTAAACCACCTCCAAAATACATATCGGTGTAGGCGGCCTGTTGATATCCAGAAATCAGTAACAGGGCACTTAGGCTTAACCTGAACACTAAAATCCAATCAATTTTTCTTATCCATTTTTGCATAGAATTCATTGTACTGCAAAGGTAAATACTGAAAAGGGTTGTTTGTGGTGACTTTTATTACATAAACGATTGATGTAGTACCTTCATGGTAATTTATGTATAATGGATTCGAAAGCATTAGCGGCATTATTTCCCGATTGGGAAGCCGGTTTATATGAAGAGGTAATTGAAGCAGCAACCCAAAAAACTGCGGTTGCTGGCGACACCCTGCTGAAAACCGGTCAGCCTATTCGTTCGGCAATGTTATTAATCAGTGGTACAGTGAAGTTGTATCAGGAGGATGAATCGGGTGACGAGTTTTTCATGTATTATCTGCATCCCGGAGAAGCCTGTGCGGTTACACTGGTTTGTGATTTCCATCGGGAGGTAAGTTTGGTATTGGCGAAAGCAATTACAGATGTTACGTATTTGTCAATCCCGCTGAGCAAGGTAGACGACTGGTTACGTAAATATAAAAGCTGGCATTATTTTGTGATTCGTTCTTACCGAAGCCGGTATGAGGAATTATTACAAACCATTCAAAGTATTGCTTTCCAGAAAATGGATGAGCGCTTAGAGAGTTATCTGCAGCAGCAAGTAAAACAATTTGGCAATACGTTACTGCTCACGCATCAGGAAATCGCAACCGATTTAAATACTTCGCGGGAAGTAATCAGCAGATTACTCAAAAAAATGGAACACAGTGGCTGGATAGCCCTTAACAGAAATGCTATCGAGTGGTTACAAAAGTGAATCGGTAGTAACCAATTTAAAAGCTTTTATGCAATATTTCATTTATGAAAAAAACGCTATCGGCATATATTCAAAGTAAAGAAGGCACACTGGTGGATGTGAGAACCATGGATGAATTTCAACAAGCACACTTGCCAATGGCAAAGCATATTCCATTGGATGATGTGCCGAACAGGTTACAGGAGATAGCGGCATTCCCCAAACCCATCATCCTGTATTGCCATAGTGGATACAGAAGTGAACTGGCAGCCGAATATCTGCAACAACATGGTGTAACCGAAGCAATCAATGGAGGTGGAATCTATCAGCTAATGCAGTTGTTTGAAGCATAAATGAATCCAGCCGCTTTAATCAGTTTTTATTTTTTATAGCTGATGCCCTCATTAAATTTAAATAAAGCATATCCCTTTTTTTCATCATAGCCCGGCACATCTGATAATTGTGCATCTACGGCAGCTTCAGAAATCGGGGTGGTAAATGGCATCTTTCCGGAAGGATTAAATTTCCCTGTAATTACATCTAATAGTGCATCTTGGGTTGTTCCAAAAGTTGCCAACACTGCATGAATGTTTTTTTGCGTTTGTGTATTATACACTTCATCAATTACCCATGGGTTGGTATAATTAATTACAAGGGTAGTAGGCTTCTTGGCTGTAAGCGTATTTATATAGTTTACATCAACCGCATTTTTAGATAGGGAAAGATAGAGTGGACTCCCATCAGAATCGAATAAAGATTTTGATCCGGGAGTAATCCATAATACAATTTGATCGGCCTCTTCGGGAGTGTTTACAAAAGTAACAGGGTATTTGCCGGCATTATCTGTATAAACTGTGCTGGCAGATCCACCTCTTTTTTGGAAATACGATTCAAAGTAGATTTTTTTCGGTTGTTGGATGGGTAATAATGCTTGTTCGTTTCTGAGTAATACAATTGATTTTCTCATGGCCAGATTTGCACTGGATTGGAATTCGGCATTACCTACTATTTTTTCGGCAGCTGCTACATCAACATAGGGATTTTCGAATAAGCCCAGCTGAAATTTTTCGATCAGTAATCGTTTAACCGATTCATTGATGAGCGATTCGCTTACCATTCCCTTTTTTACTGTTTCCAAAAGTTGTGTGGGGTCGGCTGTTCCGGAATACAGGTTGATGCCTGCTTCCAGCGTTTTTTTATAGCGCTCTTGTATGGTAAGGTTTTCAGCACCCCAAGGCATCATTTCTATGGGTCCGGTATCGGAGTTAATAATACCAGAAAAGCCAAGACTATCCCTCAATAAATCATGAATAACGGCTCTGTTATAGGCATACGCAATGGGCTCGTATTTGGTGTCTTTCGGAATTGAATAATAGGGCATAATTGCGGAAGTGCCTGCTTTAATGGCTGCTTTAAAGGGGATTAAATTATTCTGAAATCTGCCACCTGGGAAATGCTCATACTTACCCCAATCGAAATGCGGATCCTGCCCGCCTACACCCGCACCACCACCCGGGAAATGTTTAGTAGTAAGGGCAACTGAAGTTGAAGACAGGCGCGGCCCTTGAAAGCCGAGCACTACTTCCGTTATCATACTGGCTACCCAGTTGGCATCTTCTCCAAAAGTTCCTTCTATCCTTTGCCAGCGAGGTTCTGTGCTTAAGTCGGCCATGTACATATAGCCTTTTCTTAATCCAACTGCCGCCCACTCCTGCCTTGCGATATCAGCAAATTTTCTCACGAGCGGCAAATCACGCATGGCCGATAAGCCTAATTCTCCGGGCCAGGTAGAGAAAGTGGTTTTTCCAACACTGAGCCCAATAGATGCATCTTTGGTTATATGATTGCGTGGGTTCGAAGCAAAGATGGCGGGGATACCCAATGGTTCACGCTCACATAATTCCTGAATTTTATTTGTCCATTCGGCCGTAATACGCGCACTAACATTGGCACGCATGATAAAATGCCGAAGGTGAAACTGGCGAACCCCTTTTGTTGTACCGGCAGCCATCATATTTGGGGGCAATGGCTTTTTGGTAAACATATTGATGCTTTGTATCAAATCTTCTTCATTGAAATCGCTGGTTATGGGCTCTTTGTTTTTGGGTGCTTCAAACGACCAGTCGTTCTTTAATCGTGCCGAACTGATTAACATAAAGCCCACTTTCTCTTCCAGCGACATTTGCTGTACCAGATTCTCTGCTCTTTTTGCAGCAGGTAATCTCCAGTCTTCATAAGGATCTAGCTTTCCGTTTCTATTTAAATCTTTGAATTGTTTACCATTTTGGGTAATCAGTTTTACGGAGCGATAGCCCAATGCAGGTTGCTGAGCCTCAGCCGAAAAAGAAAAAATAACGGTCACTATTGCAATCAATGCAAAGTGAAAACAGAAACGATTTGTATTCATAATAGCAATAATAATTACACTTAAAACTATTATGTTTTCTGCGGAGCAAAGGCATTTTAATGCGAAAACGATTTCGGCTGGTCTACTGAAATCGTGGATGTAAACCGAAAAAAAGTACGTTCGATTATTGAAGAAAGGGCATAAAAAAAGTCACCATGTGGTGACTGCAATCGTTTTGGAAGGTTTGACATTTTTATTCAAACTCCAATTCGTTCATGTTGTATTCCCAACTGAAAATCAGCTCAGGAATCGCTTGTTTTTTTAGGGTTGACATATCTATATTTTTTTTATTGTTTTTTGGGGTTTTGTTGCCAAATCTCTCTTCATATTTATGCAAATAAGATGCCAAAATTGAGCGGTTTGTTGCCCTTGATTTGGTAATATTTGATGAAAGAATCGACAAAACTTCTTGTTTAATCATTTTAACAAAATCTTGCACAAAAAGTTCAAAAAAACAGCCGATTTGTCTGAAAAAAGGTCAGTTTAAAGAAGGCATATATGAAAAACTTGCATATATGAGTAGGTTATCAGCGCTTTATAATTACAAACTCAACCCGTCGGTTGGTTTCTTTATCTTTTTCTGTTAATTCTTCCGGTACAATTTTTTGGCTGGCTCCCATACCTCTGTAGGAAAGTCGGCTACTGCTGATACCATTATTGATTAAATACTGATAAATCTCGCGGGCGCGGTTGCGGGATAATAGTTTTTCTCCGGTATCGATATCCAATCCATCTTCATTTACGGGACCGCAACAAATATGACCGCGTATTTCCACCTCTAATGTGGGGTTAGTATTCATCACTTCCAGCACTTCATTTAAAACGGGTTGAGAACTGGGTAACAAAATATGTCGGCCGCCTTCGAAGTTGAGATTTTGTAAAATGATGTTGGCTTTGCCCTCTTTAATTTGTTCTTGTAAGGCCTTCGTTGGGGGTGAATTTTTGACAGCTGTTGCTGGCAATTTGCCACGAATTTCTACCATCCGGTTCAGTTGATTTCTGGTAGCAATATCGAGTGATGCTTCGGCAATCGGACTTCTTTTTCCTAACACAATACGTTGCGAAAATTGAGATGAAGCGTAGCCGTGCTCCAGTAAATATTTTTCAACGGCAAGAATTCTGCGGGCAGCTAATGAGTCGTTATAGATCAGGTTGCCACGAACATCTGTTCTACCGATCAGTACAATTTCCGAAATATTTTTATTAGCGGCGACAAGCTCTTGTAATGTATTTGCAGCTGCAGGAGTAATCGCAAACTGGTCGAAATCGAAATATACTTTTCCAATCAGGCTATCCGATTGAGCGAATGAACTGAATGTAATGAAACTGCATAAGGCAAGAGCCCATATTTTTTGTGGCATAGGTTGGATATTATTACTAAAGATAGGAAGCCTGCTGAATAAAAATTATCTGGAACCTAATCCTAACAATTTTTTACCTAAATCCGTTATGATGCGGTACTATAGCGGGTTTGCTTCCAATTGCCGGGTTCTCCGGGGAAAGCATACCCCTCCGGTGCAATGCGCTGCTTTCGGCAGTGGATTGATAAGTGGAACATATTTAAATCCATTGGTGGGGAGCCATAGTTGGTTTAATGGCGACTTCCATTGATGTAAGCTACATTTTGTTAGCAGTACTTAATTATTTAATAAGGGTTTGCAGGGTTTCCTTTATGATGCCCATCGTTTGTGGCCCCACACTCATACTGGTAAGGTAAGCGCTATGCGGTATCGTATTGCCGGGTTCAAAAAATGTGGGCTTCAAAATATATCCCAATGCATCTTGAGATAGTCCGAGTATCATTTTGGGTCCGGAATTTTTCATAATACCTCGTGTAAATAAACTGAGTGCAGGAGAGGTTTCGCCCGGATGAGTTGCCATAGCAGCATTTCCGATAGCAGCAAAAGCGATTTCAGAATCTACACTGTCGCTGAAAACTCTTTTGATAACTCCCGCCTGAGAAAGTTGCCGAAAGCCCGGATTCTGTAAAGGAAATTTTACAACTTGCCGGCGAAATATTAATTGACTATTACTGAGGGTTTGGGGTTGTTTTAATCTGCCAATTACATAAGCACCTAATTTCTCTCCGGTTTTCATTGCCTGCGCATAGTTTTTGGGAACATCCTCGGGTTGCACCCATCCACCAATGGCACCTTGTAAAAACAAATGAATACCGCCCTGTGCCGAATCGGCGTAACGATAATAGCCACCTACATAATCGGCACTGGCACCGGCTGCAACATCATCGAGAATGGTAGGGTGACAAGCAAAATTCACCAGGGTAACAATGTTTTTATTCAGTGCATCTTTAAATTGTAAAATAGTAAGTGTTCTGTCGAGCAACCCGGGTTCGGAAATATTTTTTACCCAATCTTCTCCATAGCTACCAACGGCATATCTTCCAATACCGGAGCGGCGGCTATTCCATGCCTTTTGAAGGGCAACAACTGCCTGATTTACTATTTTTTTCATGTGGGCTTCGTTGATGCCACTGTGCATGAGATCCTTACCCCAAATACCAACCACATCCGGTCCGGAATGTGTATGGGTGCTCGACATGATGATTTGTTGTGCAGGAAATCCGGGAATCGCTTTTGCCACTTTCTCGCGTATTTCCTGTAATTGCGGATACATCAATCCAATACAATCAAAACTGAGTAAACCAATACTGGTTTGTTGATTGCTGATGATCACTGCTTTCACATACAGGTTATCGGCAACACCGATAAATGGGCGATTTTGCTTACCCCCGGCAAAGTACAAACTGTCACCTTCCGGATTGATGTTTTCTTGTGCTGCCCCTACCCGAAAGGTTTGAGCTTTTGTTTCGATGAAAATGAAACCTATCAGTAAGGGGATGAGCAAACAGTTTTTCATGAAATCTGGTTTAATTCAGCTAAAAATTACAGAGATATTCTCAACCCCACAATAAAATTTGTAGTTCTTTACTATCTTACTGCCCAAAATCAATCACATGTCGGATAAAAGTAAATTACTGGAAGCTGTTCAGGCTGGTTATAGTTTTAAAGGCGAACACGTTAAAATTGGCCGCGCTATGTTTGAAGGTGAGGTTGTGCCAGATGCTGATATTTTTCTGCCTTTGAAAACACTCAATCGTCATGGTCTCATTGCCGGAGCAACGGGTACCGGAAAAACGAAAACACTTCAAATGATTAGTGAGAGTTTAAGTGACAATAGTATTCCGGTTTTGTTGATGGATATCAAAGGCGATTTGAGTGGTATTGCAGCAGCCGGTACAGCGAATGATAAAATTACATCTCGTTATCAGTTATTAGGGATGGAATATCAGCCCGCCGCCTATCCGGTTGATTTGATGACGCTGAGTAATGAGAAAGGAATTCGGATGCGCGCAACGGTTAGCGAGTTCGGGCCGGTATTGCTAAGTAAGATTTTAGGATTGAATGATGTTCAGGGCGGATTGGTGGCTTTGATATTTAAGTATTGCGACGATAATCAAATGCCCTTATTGGATTTAAAAGATTTTATTAAAGTATTACAGTACATAGGAGATGAAGGGAAGCAGGAAATTGAGAAAGCGTATGGAAAAATTTCTACTACTTCCACCGGAACTATTTTGCGTAAGGTTGTAGAATTACAGCAACAAGGTGCGGATCGATTTTTTGGGGAAACCAGTTTTGAGGTAGAAGATTTGATGCGTATCAGTTCCGACGGAAGAGGCATGGTGCATGTATTGCGGGTTACCGACATGCAAGACCGCCCTAAACTCTTTTCTACTTTTATGCTGCAACTACTGGCAGAATTATATGCAACTTGTCCGGAAGAAGGCGATCTGGATAAGCCCAAACTGGTGATGTTTATTGATGAGGCGCATTTGATATTCAATGAAGCCAGCACTGCATTATTACAACAACTGGAAACAGTTATCAAGCTGATTCGATCGAAGGGAATTGGCATTTTCTTTTGTACACAAAACCCACAGGATATTCCGTCGAGTATTTTAAGTCAGCTCGGTTTAAAAATTCAGCACGCATTACGAGCATTTACGGCAGCCGACAGAAAAACCATCAAGCAGGCTGCTGAGAATTTTCCGGTTACGGAGTTTTATAAAACAGATGAATTATTAACGCAATTAGGAATTGGAGAGGCGCTGGTAACTTTATTAAATGAGAAGGGTATTCCTACTCCGCTTGTGCATACGATGCTTTGTTCACCCCGAAGCAGAATGGATATCTTAGTTGATTCGGAGATAGATCAATTGGTGGCAAAAAGTAAACTGGCGCCAAAATATGCGAAAGAAATAGATAGCGACAGTGCGTATGAAATTTTAACCCGCAAATTAGAGCAGGCAGCAGCACAGGCACCACCCGAAGAAGAGAAGCCTGCTGGTAGAACTGCGAAAGAACCTTCTTTCTTTGATAATCCGGTGGTAAGACAAGTTGGTAGAACCGCAGCCAGTGTAATTACAAGAAGTTTATTAGGTGCGCTGGGATTAACCGGCCGATCGAAAAGAAGATAAACATAAATGCATGCGTTGGAGTTCGAGCAGCTTTTCAAAAGGCTTGCCACTGATTTTACTTTGTTACAGATATTGTTGTATTTGTGTAGCTATATTATTGTTGAGTGCTTGTAAAATCAGTAACGCACATACAGCTCATCTCGCTCAGCTTCCGGGTTATTCCGATAATCTAATACCAAAAGATGCAGAACAAATTTTAATAGTAGCAGGTATTTCAGGCGACTCCTCTCATCGGGGTTTATTATTTGCACTCGAAACTAAAAAAGGCAAATTGGTAAGGGTTTTTGATCAAATGAAAGTATCGCTGGGCCGGTCCGGTATAGTTTCATCTGAGAAGAAACGAGAAGGAGATGGAGCAACTCCTGCGGGTTTTTATCGGTTGGGACAATTATTTTCTTATGAATCAACCATTGATACCCGCATACCTTTTATTCAGGTTACCAGAGAGGATAAGTGGATTGATGACTCAACATCACCTGATTACAATACCTATGTGCGGGGAGCTACACTGGCCAAATCGTATGAGAACTTATTGCTTGCTTCTATCGATTATAAATACTGCATGGTTATTGAGTATAATACCAATCCGGTTGTAAAAGGAAAAGGCAGTACAATTTTCTTTCACATCACCAGCGATCAATATCCTCCAACAGCAGGTTGTGTAGCTGTTAAGGAGCAAGACATGTTGCGCATCTTAGCTTGGTTAGACCCCAAAAAGAAAAAGTATATCGGCATTATTCCTTAGCTCCACTCTTTTACCACCAGTGAATACGGTTGTAATTGTTGGTGGTGATGGTTTTGGGAAGATTTCGGGCAACTTCGATAGCAATTTGCTTAAAATTCTCGGCCCGAATTTTGGAAAGTTCGTATTCGCGGTCTGCATCTTGCCGGGCATATTGAATCAGTTGATTTTCGCGGGCTACCTGATCGTTGTATTGTTGCACTTTCAACTGCCAGGCAGCTCTTTCATCAGCTGCAATTTTATCGCTCATGTTTTTCAACATTTCATTTACCTGAGGCATGCATGCAGCTGCGGGATGTATAGAAAGTAAGATGTTACCCGCCGATCTTGCACCGGAATAACTTTGATTGGAAGCCCACTCACCCTTTGCACGGGTAAGTTTTTGATTGCATTCCGCATCTATTTTTTGTTGAAAATAAACGGCCATCTTTTTTCTGCTGCGAGTATAACAATCTTTGCAAACATCGGGTATTGAAGCCAACTCATAAATTGCTTCATCATACTTACTTTGTGCTGCCAGCGAAGATGCTTTCTCCTCAATTATGGCGCATTTGGCAATAAAGTAGTCTATAATTTTTTGTTTTCCCTCCTGCATAAACTTTTCCAACTGTGCATTTTTGGCAGGAATATTTTTAAATCCATCTATAAACGCCTTGTTTTCATTAGTGCCCACTCCTTTTACTGTCATATTGATAGAAGTAAAGGCCAGATTCTCAATTCCATCCCCAATATATAGGGTAATATTCATGGTTTGCGCAATCATGGCGGGGGGACCAGCTACTACATCTTTTGTAAACAAGCCAACGTTGGCAGTGATAACAAAACGAGGTTTATAGGCACTGCTTCCCATGGCATACTGGGTGGCAATTAAGCTCAGTTTATTTTCTAATATTGCTTTGGCTTCTGAGGGAATATTTAAACTATTGGATACATAGCTATTGAGGGCAATTCTTCCCAGATCATCTGTTTGCGCTATTACAGGAATACATGCTCCAATAAAAATGGATAGGAGGAAGTGTTTCATGTTATTTCTTTTTCTTGTTAATTTTTTCCAGTTCCCGTAAGTAAATGAATACTTTTTTGTCGGGTTCATTTTCATCAGTAAAAGTGGAAATATGTTCCAGTGCATTCACATATCCCATGGAAGATTCGGTAATGGTTTCTATCACATCCTCCACTGCAGTACTGTTTTTTCGGGAAGTGGTTTCGGTGGTAGTAATAATACTTTCAGATGTTATATATGATCCGTTGATAAATTGATTTACGAGCGACTTTGCTTTTACTTCGGCAACCCGGTTCATATCGTTTTCGGAGCTGTAGTTTCTTGGACTCAGCTTTACCAGTGAAATCAGGTATTTGTTTTCATAATCCAAAAAAACTTTCACTCCGGTAAATGGTTGCGTTTTATACATCCGGATAATAAAGTTGGTGAGCGCAACCTTTTCCTGATTATAGGATTGACTATACGTGGATGTAAAAGAAAGCATCAACTGAAGTGTAAACAGGAAAAATAATTTTTTCATGGCAGTATTATTTTTCTCCCAGCACCAGGATGGCTTCTCCCAAACCACGCGTCATTAATTTAGATGTGATATTAAAGGGAGCTGCTTTTAAATATTTTTGCAAGCCTCTCACAAAATCACGGGCATCCATTGCGTCTCCACCATCATTGAAAAGCGGAATGCGGGCCTGTTCGTAAAGAATATAGCTCTCGGAGTTATCGGTGGTATTGAAGTTGCCTTTCACCGTATTTTTTTTCATCCAGCTGCCGATATATTCATTCAATTCTTTTCCATCATATTCTTCTTCCAGGTCTTTATCCCAGTTTTTCCAGGTCTTAATTTTTACAATTACTTCTCTTCCATTTTTCTTCATATCGTTGAAGTAGTCATCGATCTGACTATTAAAAACAGAAAAATTATCCTTAACGCTTTTCAAAAGCAGGTCGGGTACAAATTTGCCGGAAGCCTTACTATTGCCGGTTGAAGAGGCAATTCGTTTTCCGGTATAGGCATCAAATGCATCCAGTGTGTACCGAATGATATTACCTCCGGCAGCTGTATTTACTTCCCACCAGAGTTGTAGAATGATATCCGATTTTGCACGTTTTTTCAGTTTGTCGAGCGGCGACTCGCTTAAGTCGGAACCCGAGTTGCTACTGGAAGTAACATTGTCTTCGGCAGACACTTGCTCCAGTTTTTTTAATTCCTGTTCTGCATCTTTCAGCGTATAGCCCTCACTCAACATATAGGCTCCCAGTTTGGCGATTACCTGACCCAGTTCGGTGTCTTCCTGAAATGCCTGTTTATAATTTGGAATTTTTTTATTCGTTCCCTGATCGTTGTAGGTAGTCATAAAATACCGTTGATTACACCAGTTATCGCTGGGTAGAATCATCAGGGTAGGTTTTTTGGGTTGAGCTGTTGCAAACAAGGATGCGCCCAACATGGCACAAATGAGTGCGATTCTGGATATGCGTAAATACATAAACACCATATTGTTTTGTGGTTACCGGTATGTGTTACAAGCGGTGAAATATTTCTTTTTGAACGGGGGCAGGTGCCTTTTTATTGTAGGGAAACTTTGGAATTCGGCGGGCGGGTTGCCAAACGGGAACAGGCGATTGCTGTAAATCGTTTAGCACAGGAAACGCTATCTGTTGAAAACGGGTTAAGGTTTTGTAAAGTACTGAAAGGATAAAACGATAGGTTCGGGATTTACCCGGGGGGAAAATCGGTTGCATAGGATTGGATATTTAGGATAGGATTTGATTGGGCAAATCCATTGCAGGAATAAAAATATCTTATTTATTGAGAAGCCCGTTCATTTTAACATTTTCTACACTTTCGGCAAGCATGATTTTATTTTAGTATATATGTGCTTATGCATTTGCTAATTCCTGTACTTTTTTCCAAACCCCTTCGTCAACCGGTATCCCCTTTGCTGCATGCATCTTTCGGTTCTGGAGAGATTGTTCTCCGGGGTAAACAATTGCGGCAACATCTTCGGCCGGAAGTGCCGATTTTATTTGCTGGATGGTATCTGCAATTGCATGTTCAACGAATGCTGCACTATTTAATTTTAATGGATCGAAAGCCATAAATATTTGGCAGCAGGAGGCACAACTTCCCTGATCGATTCGGTCAATCGCTGCAGTATGATTCCCACCAGAAAGGATACTGGCCATTAAGTCTATCAATATTGCCATTCCCGAGCCCTTCCAAAATCCGGTAGGCAGTATTCTTCTGCTTGCTTCAATTGAACCCGGATCGCAGGTTAATTCACCAGCAGCGGTAAAACCTCCCGCATAGGGTAACTGCTGATTCGCCAATCTTTTCACCTGCAGTTTTCCATAAGAATATTGCGACATTGCCATATCAAGTACAATATGCTCACCCGACGCACGGGGAACAGCCATTATAAATGGATTGTTACCTATGGCGCCTGTTTTGCCGCCCCATGGAGGCATACAGGTTTCGGTATTGGTAAAACATATTGCCAACACCCCCTTATCGGCAGCCTGCCATCCATAAGTTCCACCTCTCATCCAGTGTGTGGTGTTGCGAAGGCTTACCATTCCCATGCCATGTTGTTTAGCCATTTCAGTGGCTCGATCCATTGCGAATATTGCATTGGTAATACCGGGCCCCATTGCTCCATCATATATTTCCCAGTTTCCCATTGCCGAAACAATATGAGCTGTACCGGTGGGGTTGATCCATCCTTTATGCAGATAATCTACAAACCGCTCAACCCGATTGAGTCCGTGTGAAAACACGCCATCACAGCTCGATTCGGTATGAATGCGCGCACAGGTAGCTGCTGTGTTTTCAGGAAGTCCGGCTTTTGTAAATGCCCGAAAAATAGTTGCTTCCATTTCAGTGAATGGTATGCGTAACATAAGCAATGGTTGTTGGTGGATAGATATAAAACAGTAACAAATTACGGTAAAGCCGCACACAACCAAAATTGATTCAAGCCAGAGAAAAAGGGGATGATGTTTTTGGGTGCTAAGGTATTAGGCAGACTTATTTTCTAGAATAGCGGTAACGGTGTTGAGTACCTGAAAAGCTGTTTCCGCCATTTGGTTGCCTTTATTATCGAGTAAGGGATTGATTTCTGCCAGTTCGATGCAAACCACTGGAAGCTGCGCACAGCAGACAGATAATAACTCGGTTATTTCTTCGGGCATAAATCCAATGGGAACGGGTGTTCCGGTGCCATAGGAAACTTGTTCGCAATCCATACTGTCTACATCAAAAGAAATATATACATGGTCGCAATGCTGTAAATGTTGTAAAGTGCTTTGCAGGCAATTTTGTATACCTTTTTGTCGCAATTCGGCAACAGTAATTACCGGGATATTATGCTGCTGAATCAAAAAAGATTCGGCAGATTCATAATCACGCAATCCGAAATATACCAGGTGTTGGGGTAAGATTTTCGCACCGGCTATTCCGGTGTTTTTCATCCTTTCCCAATGTTCTATGGTTTCTTTTCCCGGCTGGTTAATAGCGCAGGATGCATTATCATCAGCGATTGCAGCGGCCAATGGCATACCATGAATATTTCCAGAAGGGGAAGTAAATGGTGAATGCAGATCGGCATGCGCATCTATCCAGATAACTCCCAATTTTTTCTCGGGATTGGCAGCTTTGATTCCGCTTATGGTTCCTAAAGCCGAAGAGTGATCGCCGGATAAAACGATAGGGAAATATCCTTTTTGTAGGGATACTTTTACTGCAGCACATACTCGTTCGCATTGTTCGGCAACATGCTCAATTCTTTTGGCAAAGGTGTTGGTGTTTTTATTGTAGATGGTTTCATTGCGGGTAAGCACATCTACATATTTATACCGATTGAAGTAGTCGTTACCCGAATTAATTGCCGCAATTTCCAATGCATCTATGCCCATATCGGAACCTCGGGTGCCTGCCCCGATATCAGAACGGTTTTTAATTAACTGGATAATCATACCCAAAGGTACAATGGGTATTGCAGCTTAAAAAAATCGAGCCATTAAATTCATCTATCGTTAATATAAATAAAGACGATAGAAACTTAATTGCAGGTTGTATAACAGACGGAATAAAATGAAAATACAAGGGGATCCACTCACTTATATGCTATGGATAGGAGTGAGTAACAAGCAATTACATCCACTTAAGCAAGTATTTTTTGTATGCAGCTCGTAGGTCTGCAATTATTTTTTCCAGCTGATGAACTTCATCTCCAATTTGTTGGTTGTCGGCGGCGATTCGGGTATCCACCCTTCCGGCATGAATTTTCGCTTCTTCGGCAGCTAGGTGGTGGTTTTGTGTTATGCGGTTTCGGAGTTCATCAATATTTTTCTTCTGAATAAAAAACTGATTTTGAAAGTGTTCCGCTTCTGCCATGGCTTCATGGGAAGTGTTTTTGTTTACTACTTCGCTCAATAATTTTTCTAAAAACAGTAACTCCTGTTCATAAAAACTTAGCAGGTGTTGCAATTCGCCGGGGTTATTGGGTAGATGGGTGGCTGCAGTGTAAGACATAATTATCATTTTTAAGTGTGAATAAGAAATCTGTTACGAAGCTAGTTACTAGAAACCCTATAAAAAATGATATTTATCATTCATACAGGATAATTCGAAACTCTTAGTAAAACAGCTAATTTTACGCTATTAAAAATGGACGTATGCGATTGATGAGAATACTGCAGATAGGCTTATTGGCCGGCATTTTATGGGGTTGTGTAGAAAAAAAGCAGCCAGATGATGTACCTGGGCAACTCAAAAAAACCATGAAGCAATTTTTAGAGCAATCTGCGAATGGCAACACAACTGGCACACAGTTTATAGTGGAAGAAGTAGCGTATTATGCCGACAAGGAATTCTACGAATGTGAGTTTACGGTTAGGATGAAAAGATTAACGGGTAAGGATACTACCGGACAAATGTTGGCTCGCATAAAGAAGGATTACTCTTCGGTAATGCGGAAATATTAAAGGTTCGGGTTACAATTATTTATGACCAGTAATTTCGGCTATAAAATATAAGTTTTGTTGCGGGGTAGGGGTATTGGTACTAATTCGAAAGCTTTTTCTTTGCCAGCCTGTGATTGATAAACGGGTAATGAAGGCAACTTGCACGCTATCTTTTTTGCCTGGCATAACTGGATTGGCAGGCGCAGTAACCAAAATACAACCACAGGTTTTTTCTTTTTCTGAAACGATCAGCGGGTATTGCCCGGTATTCTCAAAAGTGAAAAAAAATCGGGCAGTGTCGCCCATTGTAATTTTCCCAAGATCGAGTGATGTTTTTTCCCAGCGAATTTCAGTGGAATGAGGTGTATGATCTGATGGTTTAGCAGATTGGTTAGCATGGCACGCAATAATCAGTTGAATTACAATAAATAGGCCTCCTGAAATCAATAACTTTCGCATGCCGGGTGTTTTGATCCAAATTAATAAAATATTATGAAGGAAGACTATAAATTTAATTTATGAACAAGCGTTAGTTTTCGCTATTAATTAATTATAAGTATTTTAAAAATTAAAATAAAAAATATATGAACTGAATGTTACGATGTGTTAAGATTTTTCTAAATTGTCCTTTATTCTTCATAAACTAATTGCTATGCCATTTAAAAACCAACTGTTTTTGCGGAGTGCTATGCTCTCGCTTGTTTTCCTGCTCTGCAGTATCGGTGTTTTCGCACAGAAGGCCGTTATTGGAAAAGTAACCAACAAATCTACCGGTCAGCCACTTGCAGGAGCTACCGTAGCCGTTAAAGGCACAACAACTGTTACCGCTACAGGCAACGATGGAACTTTTACCATCAATGCGCCGGCTAATGCTACTTTAATTGTAACCTCCATTGGTTTCGAAACCATTGAGCAGGCCGTAGGCGGAAAGTCCGATTTTGTTTTTTCTCTCAACGAAGCCACGAACCAACTAAATGAAGTGTTGGTTACGGGTTATTCTGCACAGCGTAAAAAAGACATTACCGGATCCGTATCAGTAGTAAATGTAAAAGATCTGAAAGCGGTTCCGGCGGGTAGTCCCGAACAAATGTTACAAGGTCGCGCTTCCGGATTAAACGTTATCACTTCCGGTCAGCCCGGTTCTGGTAGTAACATCCGTATTCGTGGTATCACAAACTTTGGTAATGTAGATCCACTGGTTATTGTGGATGGAGTACAGGGAAGTTTATCTAACCTGAATGCTGCTGAAATTGAATCTATTCAGGTGTTGAAAGATGCGGGTGCTGCCTCTATCTATGGTGTTCGGGGTTCTAATGGAGTTATTGTGGTTACTACAAAAAGAGGTCGTTCTGGCCGCGCAGTAGTAAACTACGAAGCCTATATTGGAAAGCAATATCCTGCTTCTGGCAATCCTTTCAATTTGCTCGATACAAAGGGAATGGCTGATTTAACCTGGTTGGCATTGAAAAATTCCGGACAAGCAACAAGCCATCCTCAATATGGTAGTGGTGCTACTCCGGTAATTCCTGATTATATCTTGAATGGTGGTGCTGCCGGTATCGTAGGAACTATTTCTGCGGCTGATTTGGCAAAGTATAATGTATCAGATTTCAGCAAGCCAATTTATCAAATTGTTGCTGCCAATAAGCAAGGTACCAATTGGTTTAAAGAGATATTTGCTCCAGCAGGTATCCAGAGCCATACAGTTACAGCCAGTGGCGGAAACGATAAGAATACCTACTTACTCTCTTTGAACTATTTCAATCAGCAGGGTACTTTGATGGGTACTTATTTAAAGCGTTACTCTATTCGTGCAAATACAACCTACAATATTTCTAAGAATATTCGTGTAGGTGAAAACCTTTACTTGTTTAATCGCGATAATCCTCAAATTGGAAACCAAAGCGAGGGTAATGCCATCTCCATGGCATATCGTGAGCAACCAATTATTCCGGTTTATGATGTGTTTGGTGGATTTGCCGGTACGGCTGCCAAAGGTTTGGGTAATGCTCAAAATCCGGTTGCCAACCAGATGCGTACTTTCGGAAACAAAGGAAATTCATGGGATGTTCAAGGTAATGTGTTTGCAGAAGTTGATTTCTTAAAGCACTTTACAGCAAGAACCGCTTTTGGAGGTACCCTTAGCAATTTCTATTATTATAACTATGGCTATAGAACTTATGAAAACGCCGAAAATAACGGATCAAATTCATTTAGCGAAAATGCCGGATACAATCGCCAATGGACTTGGACTAACACCATCCGTTATAGCAATGTGTTTAAAGAGAAACATGCTGTAACTGCGTTAGCGGGTGTTGAAGCGGTTGAAGCGTATGGAAGAGGAGTAGGTGGTGGAGCATTAGGATATTTTACCGATAATCCTGCTTTCCGTGTATTAAGTACGGGTTCTTCTGGGTTCACTAATTATAGCTATGCTTACCAGAATGCACTGTATTCTCAGTTTGCAAAAGTGGATTATGCCTATGATGATAAATATCTTTTCAGTGCAACTATCAGAAGAGACGGATCCTCTCGCTTTGGTGCTGATAAGCGCTATGGTATCTTCCCTTCATTTGCATTGGGCTGGAGAATTTCTCGTGAGAAATTCATGAGCAACATCAAGTGGATTGATGACATGAAAATCCGCGGAAGCTGGGGTAAACTCGGTAACCAGGCTAACGTAGATCCTTCCAATGCCTTCAGTCAGTTCGGTGGTAGTCCGGGAGGTTCTTATTACGATATCAATGGAACCAGTACTTCAGCCGTTCAAGGGTTTAATGCTTCCAGAATTGGTAACCCTAAAACCGGATGGGAAGAAAACATCTTAACCAACTTTGGTGTAGACGCCTTGTTGTTTAAGAATAAATTAGATGTAAGCATCGAATATTATAAGAAGAAAATCAACGGTCTGTTGTTTGCCGATCAGGCACCCGCAACTGTGGGTGGTGCAGCTTTACCTGCTGTTAACATTGGAGACATTCAGAATACCGGATTCGACGCCTCTGTTACCTATCGTGGTGTTGCCAACAAAGATTTCAAATATGATGTGGGTGTAATCTTTACTACCTATAAGAGCCAGATTGTAAATATCCCTGGAAACTATTTCACAGCGGGTGGATCCAGAATTGGTGACTTTGTAAGAAATCAGGTGGGTAACCCAATTGGAGCTTTCTTTGGATATGAAGTAGTTGGAATTTTCCAGGATGCTTCAGATGTTTCAAAGTCTGCAACACAGGACGGAGCAAAGCCAGGAAGATTTAAATACCGCGATGCAAACGGCGACAAAACAATTAACGATGCCGACCGTGTATTCTTCGGTAATCCCAATCCTAAATTTACCTTAGGTTTCAATCTGGGTGCTTCTTATAAGAACTTCGACTTCTCTACTTTCTTATATGGTTCATTCGGAAACGATGTTATCAACTATGTTAGATACTGGACTGATTTCTATCCTTCTTTCCAGGGTGCAAAGAGCATCAACGCTTTAAACAACTCTTGGTTACCTACCAGAACCGCTACCAATGTACCGATTGCTGAAAATGATGCCAGCTTTAGTACTAACCAGGTTCCCAACTCTTATTACAGAGAAGATGGTAGCTACCTGAGATGTAAGTCAATGATTTTAGGTTATACAATGCCAACTGCAACTTTGAAGAAATACGGAATTGAAAAGTTGCGCGTGTATGTTCAGGCGGCCAACTTGTTTACTATTACCAAGTATACCGGTTTAGATCCTGAATTGTCGGGTTCAAATGCGGCATTCGGTATTGATTATGGTAACTACCCTAACAATCAGAGAAATATCAATATTGGTGTAAACGTAACTTTCTAATCAGAGCTATCTCATCAAGTAAAAAATTAAAGACATGAAACAATCAAAATTGAGAATCATTCTGGCAGGAGTTACAGCAGTTATCGTGCTGGCAGTTTCCTGTTCCAAGAGTTTTTTGGATAAGGCCCCAATTGGTTCTTTGGACCAAAACACCCTCGCAAATAAGGCAGGGGTTGAGGGACTATTAATTGGAGCATATTCTTTGTTAGACGGATATGGTGGTGCTGGCGGTGGCTGGCAAAGTGCCGGTTCTAACTGGGTATATGGTGGAGTTGTATCCGATGATGCCTACAAGGGTTCCGACCCCGGTGATCAGGCAGATATCGTGCCTATTGAAACCTATGCTCCAACAGCTTCCAATGGATATTTTAATCAGAAATGGCAGGCATTGTATGATGGTATTCAGCGTGCAAATGATGTGATTCGCATCATGGCAAATGCATCCGATATATCAGCAGCCGACAAATTGAAAATTGAAGCACAGGCTCGTTTTCTTCGCGCACATTACCACATGGATGCAAAGAAAATGTGGAATAAGATTCCATTTGTAGATGAGAAAATTACCTATGCTGCCGGAAACTTTAATGTTTCTAATGAGGCAGCCGATGTTTGGGCAAAAATCGTTGCAGACATAGACTTTGCTATCACCAACTTGCCTGCTACGCAAAGCCAAGTGGGTCGTGTAAATTCTTGGGCTGCAAAATGCTTAAAGGCTAAAGCCTTAATGTTCCAAAGAGATTATACCGGCGCACTCCCAATTTTAAAAGATGTAATCGCAAATGGTGTTACCTCTGGCGGTAAGAAATACGATTTGCAAGCCAATTTCTTTGATAATTTCAATGCAGAAACGAAAAATTCAGCAGAATGTGTTTTCTCTGTTCAACAATCTGTAAATGATAATTCACAAGGTGGAAATGGTGGTTGGGGAGATGTATTGAACTTCCCTTACAATGGTGGTCCTGGTGGTTGCTGCGGATTCTATCAGCCTTCTGTTAGCTTGGCTAACTCATACAAAGTGGATGCCAATGGATTGCCTTTATTGGATACCTGGAATAACTCAGATCTGAAAAACGATCAGGGAATCAATTCAACTGCAGCCTACACACCTGATGTAACTACTCCGGTAGACCCTCGTATTGATTACACAATGGGTAGAAGAGGTATTCCTTATTTGGATTGGGGTTTGCACCCAGGTAACGACTGGATTCGTGATCAGAATAATGGCGGACCTTACTCTCCTATTAAGAACGTTTATTTCAAGCGTCAGGCGGGTGCTTTAACCGATAATTCTTTCTGGACTTCCGGTGTTACAGCAAACAACTACACTTTCATTCGCTTTGCCGACGTTTTATTATGGGCTGCTGAGTGTGAAGTTGAAGTGGGTTCTTTGGCTAATGCAGTTACTTTAGTAAACCGTGTTAGAAGCCGTATGAAAGACAACCCTTCTAAATGGGTAAAAGATGCTGCCGGAAACAACGCCGCTAATTACCAAATTGGATTATATACTTCATTTGCCGATCAGGCTACCGGACGTAAAGCTGTTCGTTTCGAAAGAAAAATTGAATTAGCTATGGAAGGACATCGTTTCTTCGATCTGGTTCGCTACGGCACAGCTGATGTAGAATTGAATGCCTATATCGCTAAAGAAAAATCAAAAAGAACCTATTTAACCAATGCCACTTTCACAAAGGGTAAAAATGAATATTTCCCGATTCCTCAGTCTCAAATCGACCTGAGCAAGGGCGCATTGAAACAGAATCCTGGATTCTAATTGATTTCACTAAGTTTTATGGAAAGAGGTCATGGAATACATGACCTCTTTCTTATTTTTATGGATATTGTGAAGTTATGTTACGAAGCTATTTTACTGCCTGCAATCTAAAACTGCCCACGCTAGTTCCTGTTTTTTTTGTATTTGTATTGCTGAATAGTTGCAGCAAACCAACTTTATTTGAGCAGATACCTGCTTCAAAGTCGGGCATTCATTTCTCTAATGTTATTACAGAAACCGATTCCATTAATGTGTTGGATTTTGAGAACGTGTATAATGGAGGAGGCGTTGGCATTGGTGATTTTAATAATGATGGGTTACAGGATATCTATTTTTCAGGCAACCTGGTTAGTAATCGCTTGTATTTAAATAAGGGAAGTTTTTCGTTTGCTGATATTACTGCTTCCGCAGGCGTTGGCGGAGATGGCAAATGGTGCAGGGGAGTTTCTGTAGTAGATATCAATAATGATGGATGGCAAGATATTTATGTATGCGCTACTTTATTAAAAGACCCTGCAAAACGAGAACATTTATTATATATCAATCAGGGTTTAGATAAATCCGGTAATCCCTTTTTTGTAAATCAGGCAAAAGAATACGGATTGGCGTTAACCACTCATGGTACCATGGCTGCTTTTTTTGATTATGATAATGATGGAGATTTAGATGTATATCTGGCCAACAATGAAATTGTAAAAAATGATTATCCCAATCGTTTTCGTCCGGTATTAAAAGATGGTAGTCATCCCAATACAGATCAACTGTTGCGAAATGATTACAATGCCGAACTCCATCATCCTGTATTTACGAATGTTTCCAAAGAGGCTGGGATATTAATTGAAGGATATGCGCATGCGGTAACCATTGCCGATTTTAACAGAGATGGCTGGAAAGATATTTATGTGAGCAATGATTACTTGTCCAGCGATTTGCTTTGGATTAATAATAAAAACGGAACTTTCACCGATCAGCTATCTGTTTATTTTAAGCATACTTCTGCCAACGCAATGGGGAATGATGTGATAGATATTAATAATGATGGACTCAGCGATGTAATTGCGCTGGATATGAATCCGGAAGATAATTACCGAAAGAAAATGATGTTAAACCCCAACAGTTATCAAACCTACCAAAACCTTGAATATTTTAATTATCACTTTCAGTATGTTCGAAACACATTACAGCTAAACCAGGGCCCACGTGTATTAGAAAACGATACCATAGGCGCACCTGTTTTTAGTGATATTTCTTTTTATGCCGGGGTTGCTGAAACCGATTGGAGCTGGACGCCCCTGGTGGCAGACTATGATAATGATGGCAATCGGGACATTATCATTACGAATGGTTTTCCGAAGGATGTTACCGATCACGATTTTGTGGCATTTAGAAATACAGCATATGCAGTTGCAACCAAGAAGCAGTTACTTTCACAGATACCGGAAGTAAAAATTCATAACTATGCTTATAAAAACAATGGAAATCTACAGTTTAGCAATGTGACAGAAAGCTGGGGATTAACACAACCTAGTTTTTCCAATGGCGCAGTGTATGCAGATTTGGATAATGATGGTGATTTGGATATGGTAGTGAATAATATTAATGACGAGGCCGGGTTGTATAAAAACACATTATTGGATAAAAAGAAGGAAGGAAATAATTATCTGCAAATTAAGCTTCAGGGCGATTCGTTGAATTTGCAGGGATTGGGAACCTGGATTGATGCGTTTTTGCCAGGAGGCAAGCAGATTAGTTTGGAATATAACCCTTATCGCGGTTATCTTTCATCGGTAGATCCCATCGCACATATCGGGTTAGGTAACGATAATCAAATTGATTCATTGGTAATTACCTGGCAGAATGGAAAGCGGCAAAGGCTGATGAATATTAAAGCCAATCAAAGGTTACGGATTAGTCAGTCAGATGCACAGCAAACAACTCAGCCAACCAATACTTTAATTGCATCCGCAGCTATTTTTCGCAATATTACCAACAAGGCAGGATTAGGTTTTGTGCAGCAGGAAAAAGATTTTATCGATTTTAATATTCAAAAACTAATTCCCCATAAATTTTCAGAATATGGTCCGGCATTGGCAGTGGGAGATATAAATGGAGACGGTTTGGAAGATATGGTTCTGGGTGGGTCGTTTTCGTACAGTGCACAACTATTTTTTCAGCAAAAAGACGGCCGATTTGCTCAAAAGGCATTAATTGCAAATGCAGATATCAACACGAAACGATGGGAAGATGAAGGAATGATTTTATTTGATGCCGAAGGCGATGGAGATTTAGATTTATATATTGCAAGTGGTGGATATGAAAATGAGCGCAATACCCCCATCTATCAGGATAAGTTGTATGTGAATGATGGGAAAGGAAATTTTACAATCAATACAAATGCCATTCCTCAGGAGTTTACCAGTAAAATGTGTGTTCGTGCATTTGATTATGATAAGGACGGTGATTTGGATTTATTGGTAACGGGTAGAGTTGATCCCTGGAATTACCCCAAACCTGTTTCAAGTTTTTTATTTAGAAACGATTCTAAAGACACTACCATTCGATTTACAGACGTAACCGCATCCGTTGCCCCGGCACTACAAACTATCGGATTGGTTTGTGATGCTTTATGCAGTGATTTTGATGGAGATGGTTTTATAGATCTAATATTGGCAGGGGAGTGGATGGCACCTACTTTCTTGCAAAACAAACAAGGTAAATTTACTTCTGTTACTATTCCAAATACAATTGCATCGCAAAAAGGCTGGTGGAACTCAATTGCAGCTGGTGATTTTGATAAAGATGGCGATATAGATTATGTATTGGGAAATATGGGAAAAAATAGTTTTTATCGTGCGGATGCTGAACATCCCGTAAGTATTGTAGGAGGAGATTTTGATAAGAATGGAAGCTATGATGCCATACCCTCTTTGTATTTACCCGATTTGAAAGGAAACAAAAAAGCATTTCCTGCGCAAAGCAGAGACGATCTGGTAAAGCAAATGATCAGTATGCGCAATCGCTTTCAGAATTACAAAGGCTATGCTGTAGCAGGAATAGCGGAAGTGCTTAGCGACGAGCAAAAGAAAATGGCGATTCAGTTAGATGCAACGCAATTTTCTTCCGTTTGGCTGAAAAATAACGGTAACGGAAATTTTGAGATGATACCACTTCCTAAAGATGCACAGTATTCTACTATTAATGGGATGGTAGTGGATGATTTTAATGGAGATGGCAATTTAGATATTGCTATCAACGGAAATGATTATGGTACCGAGGTTTCAGTTGGCAGATATGATGCTATGAATGGCTTGGTATTAAAGGGTGACGGGAAAGGTAATTTTATTCCTTTGACTATTTTACAAAGCGGTATATTTATTCCAGGTAACGGGAAGGCATTGGTGCAGATTGCGCGTGGGAATAATACCGATTGTATTGCTGCAAGTGAAAACCGGGGACCGCTGCGATTATTTGAATTAAAGGAAAAACGAACCCAAATTACGCTATTGCCGAATGAGGTAAGTGCCATCATTTATTGGAAAGATGGTTCCAGTAGCAAAACAGAGTTTTTTTACGGAAGCTCTTTCCAATCGCAATCGGGCAGGCATATTTCAATTAGTAGTAAAGTGAATAAAATTGTAATTAATCAAACGAATGGGGCTACCCGAACCTTATCGAATTTCTAAATTGCAGGAACATGAAAAAAATAGTTAGTAACATTTGTTTTGTTGCAATCGTGTTATTTGTGTTTTCCGGATGTGGTCGTTCTGAGAAACCGCTTACAGATCCGGTAGATATATTATTGAAGAATGAAGATCAGCTCACGCAGGTAATCATATATGATGTATTCACACCTCCGGTTAGTAGTCGGATTTATGTATATGCATCGTTAGCTGCTTATGAAGCCATTCGGCATATGCAACCCGATTCAAAATCTATTACTCAAAAATTGCATGGATTTTCCCCAATGCCCTTACCTGAGGCTGGAAAAAAATATGATTTTACATTGGCAGCAACCAAGGCTTTTTTTACTTCTGTTCGTAAAATGGTTTTTTCGGTAGACTCCCTGAATCAACATGAGCTTTCGGTTTATGAAGGGTTTCAGCATATACTGGATAAGGAAACCTATGATCGATCGATTGCTTTTGGAGAAGCTGTTGGCAAGCAAATATTGGCAAGGGCTATGAATGATGGATATATTAAGTCGAGAGGTAAGCCCAAATATTTAGGTTCAAACGAACCCGGAAAGTGGAGACCTACACCGCCCGATTATCTGGATGGGGTTGAATGGTGTTGGAATACGATGAAGCCATTGGTATTAGATTCGGCCGCTCAATGCAAACCAGCCCCACCCCCTGCTTATAGTACCGATACATCCAGCGTTTTCTTTAGAGAAGCAAAAGAAGTATATACAATCGGCAAGCATTTATCTGAGGAACAACGAACCATTGCTAAATATTGGGACGACAATCCTTTCGTTATTGAGCATTCCGGACATATGATGTTTGGCAATAAGAAAATTACACCCGGCGGGCACTGGATGGGTATCGCTGCCATTGCTGCAAAACAAAGCAAGGTAGATCCCGTTGCGGCAGCAAGGGGTTTTGCTTTAACGGCAGTTGCTTTATACGATGCTTTTATTGCGTGCTGGGATGAAAAATACAGGAGTTCCGTAGTGCGGCCAGTTACTGTAATCAATGAATTAATAGACAAAAACTGGATGCCATTTTTACAAACGCCTCCTTTTCCTGAATATACCAGTGGACATAGCACTATAACCGCATCTGCCGCAGCTGTATTAGCAGAATTATATGGAAAAAATTATGCTTTTCTTGATACCAGCGATTTGGCATATATAGGAATGCAACGACAGTTTAACTCGTTTGAAGAAGCGGCTGCAGAAGCATCCATTAGCAGAGTGTATGGAGGTATTCATTATAGGAATAGTGTAGATCAGGGGGCTGAAGCGGGAAAGAAAGTTGGTAAACTAATAATTGAACGCGTTATTAAATAATTCCAAAAAAGCATCTGGCAATTTGTTTTATTGGTTTTTGTAATCATATAATGTTTTCTATTTTCAATAGGCAGGTATGTAGGATTTTAAAAGGAGGTTTTTAATGATACCAGATCAATATGACTAAAATACTTACTGGTATTATCATCCTGCTATGTTGCATAGAATCAGCCATTGCACAAGTTTGTTCTGGTAGTTTGGGAGATCCGATTATTTGGGTAACATTTGGCTCAGATGCTACGCCAAAGGGACCCTTACGCCAAGGGATCACCAATTTAACTTATACGGGGAGTGGATGTCCTGCCGATGGTCAATATGCAATCACCAATATGTCGTTTGGTTGTTGGGGGAACACCTGGCACTTAATGGTTGGCGATCATACCGGAGATGTGGGAGGTAGATTTATGATTATCAATGCTTCACCGGATCCAAATATATTTTATGTAGATACGATTAAGGGATTGTGCAGTGGTGTTACCTATGAAATGGCTGCTTTTGTTGCTAATGTATTGAAGCCTGCTTCTTGTGGGGGAAAGGGGGTATTGCCCAACTTAACTTTTACATTAGAAAATAAATCCGGAACAATACTACATAGTTATCAAACGGGTAATATTGCTACCGAGGGCCAGAAAGTTTGGAAGAAGTTGGGTACGATGTTTACCGTACCTGCAGGAATAGATGAAATGATAGTGCGTATCACAAACAATGCACCAGGTGGAGTTAACTGTGGAAATGATTTTGCTATCGATGATATTACTTTTCGCGCATGCGGACCGGTTGTGGAATCTCGTGCCGATGGAAGTATTATTCAATATCTGGATATTTGTGAACCCCAGCAGCAACCCATACGATTTGAGGTGTCTATTCAAGGACAAATGAATAAGCCATTAATACAATGGCAGGTAAGCAGCGATACCGGAAAAACTTTTCGTGATATAACCGGAGAAAGGAATCCAGTTTTTATTAGAAATAATTCTATCGGGGGTGTTTATCAATATAGAGCGATGGTATATGAAACGGCAAATACCGGGTCGCTTAGTTGTCGCTATTCATCTAATGTTACGCAAGTAAATATTAATCCGCTTCCTGCACAAAAATTGCCAACTCGATTTTTTGGATGCACCGGATCGGATTTCTATATACAATCAGTGGAGGGGTCTGCTTATCAGTATGAATGGATAGGCCCGAATGGATTTAAGGCTGCAATTCGGGATCCGATTATTAAAAACATTCAATATGCCGATTCGGGATTATATCAGGTAACTATTCTAACCGATAAAGCTTGCTCTCGAACAGATAGTTTTTACATTCGTGTATATCCCGGTGCGCATGTAAAGGTTGATTCCGGAAGCACTATATGCGAAGGAGCTTCTGTAACCCTACAGGCAAGTGGTGCGGGGTCATTTGTATGGTTACCCAATAAGGCGCTATCCAATAATACCATATCAACTCCCATAGCAAAACCTATTGAAACAACTTACTATCAGGTAATGCTATCGAATCAATATGGATGTAAAGACTCTGCTGTTGTGCTGATTCGGGTTCTGCCAGTAGTTAAGGTAGATGCCGGAGCAGATATTAGTATGTTTGAAGGCGACACCGTTTCACTAAAAGGGAAAATTACAGGGGAGCCTGCTGGTTATTATTGGTTACCGGATCGTTGGATAAATAATACGCAAACGCTACAGCCGGTGATTAGTCCGCAAGAAAACATACAATATATACTCAACGCGACTTCGCCCTATGGATGTCCGATTCAACAGGATGCGGTTCAGATTTTTGTTTATAAAAAACTTCGGATACCGAATTCATTTTCGCCCAATGGTGATGGTATACACGACCGATGGGTAATAGAGAATGCAAATGTTTACCCTAATGCAACTGTTTCTGTTTTTAGTAGAAGTGGAAGACTTGTATATACCGCAAATGTGAATGCTGCGAATTGGGATGGATATATACAAGGGAAGCGGTTACCTGTAGGAACCTATTATTATGTTATCGATTTGGGCATCAATCGCCCTGCGGTTACTGGATGGATCTGGTTAATTTGGTAACGGGATAACTCGTTACCTATACACTCTCACATAATCAATTTCGTATTGTGCAGTTGTAAATTGTGGATCTACTGCACCCCCAAACGTGCCTCCCATTGCCAGATTTAGTAAAACAAAAAAGGGTTGATTAAAGGGCATGGTTGTAGTGTTGTTTCCCGTGCTAAATAATACAGTTCCATCATACAGGAACTGTATGGTTTCTGGAGTCCACACACACCCATACGTATGAAATTCAGAGGTTAGGGTTGACTTTAAAAAAGAAGCACTTACAGCATTGCCACCGGATCTTCCGGGATAGTGCAGTGCTATATATACCTTATTTAAATCGTTTCCTTTATGTTCGAGAATATCAATTTCTCCGCAGGCAGGCCAACCGGCACTGGTTAAATTATTCCCCAACATCCAGAAAGCTGGCCAGGTGCCTGCGTCTGCAGGAAGTTTAGCACGGCATTCAATTTTTCCATATTGAAACGAAAATTTTCCTTTCGATAATAACCTGGCAGAAGTGTAAGGGCTTCCACTAAACGATTCTTTTTTGGCTATAATTTTTAAAGTACCATTACTAACCATGGCGTTATCGGTACGGTTCGTGTAATATTGTAATTCATTATTGCCCCATCCGCCTGCTCCCAAATCGTATCCCCATTTATTTGCATCAGGTGCGCCGTTACCATCAAACTCGTCGGACCATATTAGTGCTAATTTTAAAAATACTACCACATCGGCTCCGGTAGCAATTGTTTGGTTGCCGGCACTTTTAGCAGTTACAGTAACCTGATAAATTCCGGTTTTGTTGTATTGATAAGTTAGGGTGCCTGTAGTAGAGTTCTGAGAAACACCGTTGCCAAAATCGAATTGATAGCTAACGGCATTTTTAGCTGCAGCCACAAATGTTACATTTCCGCTGCTATCAGTAGCAACAGTGGCAGAAAGGGAGAGGTTTTCAGGGGCCGGACTCACATCCGTATTACTGCTTTTTGAGCAGGCTGTAACTAAAAGTATGAGAAAAAATATACTAAGCAGCCTATAGCCGTATAATTGCATTTTACAAAAATTAGTTTCTGATGAAGGAACCGAAATTACGAAAAAATCAAATTCTGTTGCAGGGGAGTTGGTAAAGAAAATAATACAATCCACTCGATTTTTACAGTAAATTGTATTTTGATTAAAACAATTCCAAAATGCAAATGGCAATGAAGAGTATACTCCGTTTAACAGTTGTTTTATTGATGGTTTTGATAATCCAGTCTTCAAATGCTCAAAAAATAAGTCAGCAAATACAGTTGAATCAGTTGGGTTTTTATACAAAAGGTAAAAAGGTTGCACTGATTGTTGATGCAAGTGCAGCTACTCCCTTTTTTATTACCAGTTCTAATTTGCGGGATACCGTTTGGAGGGGTTACTTAAGCGCAGAGAAATCTTCTGCTCATTCATCCCTTCGAACTTGCATAGCAGACTTTAGTCCGCTTCAAAAGAATGGCAGTTATGTTTTACTGGTTCCGGGTATCGGACATTCAACTGTTTTTGAAATTGGGAATCAAATCATGCTGAGTGCCGGAAAAGCAACGCTGAAAGGGTTTTATTTTCAGCGTTCTGATATGCCATTGGAAGAAAAATTTGCCGGTAAATGGCATCGTTCTCCCGGTAATATGGATACGGTAGTTTTTATACATCCATCTGCCGCAGATAATAATCGGATAGCCAACACGAAACTATCTTCATCTCGGGGATGGTATGATGCAGGCGATTACAATAAGTATATCGTTAACTCGGGAATAACGATGGGCACTTTATTATCGGCATTCGAAGATGATCCTCTATATTACCAGCGATTAGATGTTCATATTCCAGAATCTGGAAATGGGATGCCGGATATTTTAAGTGAAGTATTAAACAATCTTCGATGGATGTTAACGATGCAGGATCCAAAAGACGGAGGCGTATATCATAAATGCACGCATGCAGCATTTGATGAAATGGTGATGCCGGGTATTACCCGAGCACCAAGATGGCTGGTAAAAAAATCAACAGCGGCAGCACTCAATTTCGCAGCAGTAATGGCACAATCGGCAAGGGTGTATAAAAGATTTTCAAAACAATTGCCAGGCTTATCGGATAGTTGTTTACGAGCTGCAAAGGCTGCCTATCGTTGGGCAAACGCCAATCCGAATGTTGTATATGATCAGGATGCCATGAATGCAATTTTTACACCTGCAATTACAACAGGGGCGTATGGCGATGGAAAATTTGATGATGAATTTTTTTGGGCTGCCTCCGAATTGTATGCCAGTACACAGGAGCAACCCTATTTTACTGCCATGAAACAATATTTGCCAGCTCAACCCCTATTACCTAGCTGGAATCAGGTAGGTATGTTGGGATACTATACAGTGCTTAGGGTATTCAAAAAAAATGTTCAACCCCAATGGAACCCTATGTATGATCAGTTAAAGAACCAATTACTGGATCTGGCGGATGCATATGTGCGTAACATAGCGAACAGTCCGCTTCATACGCCAATGGGTCAGTCTGTAAAAGATTTTGTTTGGGGAAGTAATTCAACGGCTGCCAATCAGGGAATTTTATTGTTGTATGCTTATCGGGTTTCAGGTAAGATAGATTATTTGCAGGCAGCTATCGACAATGCCGACTATTTGTTAGGAAGGAATGCGACTGGATATTGTTTTGTAACTGGGTTGGGTGCGAGATCTCCCATGCATCCGCATCACCGCATATCGGTTGCAGATGGTGTAACAGCGCCTGTTCCGGGCCTTTTAGTTGGCGGACCCAACCCTGCTCGGCAGGATGGATGTAGCTATAGCAATATTGAAACTGAAATGGCATACACAGATGATGATTGTTCTTATGCCAGTAATGAAATTGCCATCAACTGGAATGCCCCAGCAGTATATCTTTTCAATGCTATTGAATCCCTATCTAATCAGCAAGCCACAACGAAGCCTCGTTAATCGAATTCCTGTAATTTTTTAGCAACCTATATGTAAGCATATAGGTTGTTTTTTTATTAGAAAAGGGATGAAGACTGTCAATAATTCGTTCCAAAGGTTTTATTCTGTTGAATATTATAAAATCGTAACAAATAAGCAAAGGCTAAACGTATAATTCAGGAAAGGATAACTGAATTTGCCGTATCATTTTTACTAAACTCATTACGTGTATGCTGAAAAATATTTTCATATTGATGATATTGTTAGGGGGGATTGAATTGTCGGCACAAGAGCACAAAGAAAAGGAATCAGAAAAATGGCAACCCTACCATCGAATTAGCTTATCTATGTTGAACGGACATATACCTGCTATCAACACAGTATCTGGTAAATTTAAAAATACAATTGTACCTATATGGGGGGTGGATTACGATTATTGGTTTCGTCCGAACTGGGGGATAGGCTTGCATAACGACTGGACGCTTCAGCAATTTAACGTAGTGAAAGAAGAGGGAGGAGCAATTGTTGAGAGATCACGACCATTTAGTATGTCGTTGACTGCTTTGTATAAGCCAACTGAACATTTGGTTTTTACGATTGGCGCAGGAAAAGAGTGGGAGCAATCGGAGCATCTGGGTTTGATAAATTTGGGACTAGAATATGGATGGGAGCTGCCTAAAGATTGGGAATTAAGTATTAATGGAAAGTATGAGAAGAAACTTTCTGTTTATACTACCTGGATGTTTGGATTGGGAGTAAGTAAAAAATTAGTCAGCAGCGCAAAGTCAATCGCACATACCAGCAATTAAAAATATCATATATGCAAGTCAACGAGCAAGAGCAGGATACGAAAACTTTGTTAGCAATAGAGAGAACATTATATGCAGTGGAGCGGACGCAGTTGGCGTGGGTTAGAACAACCCTTGCCATGTTGGGTAGCGGAATTGCATTAGATAAGGGAATGGAGTACATTCATCATACACGTGTAATAGCTGGTACGGCATTGTTTGAAAGTGCACATATAATTGGGGTAGTATTGTCGCTTTTCTCAACCCTATTATTATTATTGAGTACAGTATTTAGTTATCGTCGATTGCGTGTGTTAACAACTCAAATGAAAATGCATAGTAAACATATGCTTCCTACTCTTTTCTTATCTCTATTAGTGGTACTCTTGGGCACTACCATTTCTGTGTTACTTTGGATAAGTTAGTATCGTAAACAAATATCTGCAGCAAAAAAATTGCATGTAAATTGCAGGGATGTTTCATTATTTACAAATGGAGGGATGGCAGTGGTTATTGGCGGCTACCGGTGTTTTTATGATTGGTATGGGTAAGGCAGGTTTGAAGGGTATGGATATGTTGAGTGTTACGTTAATGGCGATTGTATTTACCAGCAAGGGATCTACCGGAGTAGTATTGCCATTATTATGTATCGCAGACATTGCGGCTGTTTGGTTCTATAAGCGACATGTTCGTTGGGAATATTTTTTTAGATTGATACCCTGGATGTTGATCGGAATATTAATAGGGGTATGGGCGGGGAATCAGATGCAGGAGCTGCTATTTCGGAAGATAATGGCGGCTATTATAATCATTACAATTTTATTAGTTGTTATTGTTGAATTTCGGTTGAAACAGGGAGTACCGCATCATCCGGTTTTTGCAGGAACGGTAGGCTTGATGGCCGGGTTTACCACTATGATGGGTAATCTTGCAGGCGCGTTTGCAAACATTTATTTTTTAGCAATGCGTACTCCTAAGAATGATTTTATAGGTACAACTGCGTGGATTTTTTTATGTGTAAACTTATTTAAACTCCCCTTCCAGGTTTTTGTATGGAAAAATATTCATATTTCAACACTTACTACCGACCTGATGCTAGTCCCGATTCTGGGAATTGGATTTTGGACTGGACTAAAATGTGTTGGGATTTTGAATGAGCAGGTTTTTCGAAAGGTAGTAATTGGATTAACTATAGTAGGAGGGGTTATTATGTTAATGAGGAATTAGGTGTAAGTACCTGAAGATTATTGAAATTTTATCCGAAATTGTGTGAAATCCAACCTACCGGTTTCCGGGAGGGTGGAAGCCTCAGCTTTTGGAAAGTTCTGAACTTTTGGAAAGTTCTAAACTTTCCAAAAGTCCAGGACTTTCGGTAACTTAAGTCCGTTTTTTTCAAGTACTAATACCCCCCAATAATGAAAAAACTCCTGAAATTTTTAGGTCTTTTCCTCGCCAGTTTAATTTTGGTTTTATTAATAACAATTATCGTATTTTATATCCAATCTGCCCGCATCGCATCTAATAATCAAAAGTTATTGGGCAAAGAAGCACCTCAACTATTGAAGGATGGTTTTGCCTTTCGGGATTTAAATAAAAATGGTCAGCTCGATGTATATGAAGACCGCCGCGCTTCTATCGATGCACGAGTAGAGGATCTGCTAAAGCAAATGACGCTGGAAGAAAAAGCCGGCTGCATGTTTATCACAATGGCCGGTATGAATTCAGATGGCTCGCTACAGGAAACCAAATCTCCATTAAACCCCATATCGTATATACTAGAGGGAAATTCAACGCTTGTATTGGCGAAGAAAATGAATCATGTAAACACCTTGCAGTCGCCTAGTCCGGAAGCGATGGTTACCTGGCATAATAATATTCAAAAATTGGCCGAACAAACAAGACTGGGTATCCCGGTTACTTTAGCAACAGATCCCCGCCACGGGGTACCCAATGCACCCGGAGCCAGTATATATACACCCTTCTTTTCCAAATGGTGTTCAACACTTGGTTTAGCCGCAACCGGTGATACAAATCTGGTTAGAGCTTTTGGTGATATTGCCCGACAAGAATATCTGGCATTGGGTTTTAGACTATCATTATCCCCCATGGCCGATTTAGCTACAGAACCCAGATGGGGAAGAATCAACGGAACTTTTGGCGAAGATGCAGAATTGGCGGCACGCATGACGAAAGCCTATATTCTGGGTTTTCAGGGCGACTCTATTACATCCAATTCAGTTGAATGTATGGTGAAACACTTTTCTGGCGGAGGACCGCAGCTAGATGGTAATGATGCACACTTCCCTCCGGGAAAACAGCGCTATGCGGGCAATAATTTCTTATACCATTTAATTCCTTTCGAAAAAGGCGCATTCGCAGCACATGCTGCCCAAGTGATGCCCTATTATGGAATTCCCGTAGCACAAACATCCGAAGATGTTGGCTTTGGATATAATAAAGATATCATAACCGGACTCTTAAGAAATAAATACCATTTTGATGGTATTGTTTGTACCGACTGGGGATTGGTTTCCGACGCAAAGTTTATGGGTATCACAATTAAGCCCGCATCTGCTCATGGCGTTGAAAATCTTACAGCACCTCAGCGAGTTGCCAAAATAATTCAGGCGGGTTGTGATATGCTGGGTGGAGAGGCTTTACCCGATGTGCTGGTGAAATTAGTAAAAGATGGCATCATCACTGAGACAAGAATCGATACGTCGGTTAGAAGAATATTGCGTGAAAAGTTTAAACTGGGTTTGTTTGATAATCCTTATATCAGCACCTCTCAAATAGCTGTTCTGAATTCCAAACCATTTATTGAAAAAGGAATGCAGGCACAACAGCAATCGTTAGTCTTATTAAAAAATGATCAGGGAATCCTTCCGTTGTCTGCAAACAAAAAAATATATGTAGAAGGTTTCAATGAAAAAGAAATCAAGGCATATCAATCTCAAATAACAGATTTGAAAAGTGCTGATATTTGTTTGCTGAAAATTAATACTCCTAAGCATACAGTTGAAGGAAAATATTTATTACAAAGAATATTTAATCAGGGCTCATTGGCATTTACAGATAAAGAAGAAGCGAAACTATTAGATATTATCCGGTCAAAGCCCACAATCGTGGTTGTTAATTTACAGCGGCCTGCCGTTATTCCAAATATTAATGCTGCATGTAAGGCTTTGATTGCCGATTTTTCCAGTGAGGATAATGTAATTCTCGATCTGATTTTCGGAAAATTCTCGCCCAAAGGTCATCTGCCCTTTGAGTTGCCTTCTTCTATGGAAGCAGTTTTACAACAAAAAGAAGATTTGCCGTACGATTCAAAAAATCCACTGTACCCATTTGGGTTTGGTTTGGAGTATGGAAAAAACAAATGAGAAGATTAATATTGGAATAGCTATTCAATGTTATCTAATTACTGTTTTCAGATCTTAGCATTGTCTACAGTAATTTTTTCTGTAGGGTAACTCATTTATCCATAATACATTTATAGCTTTTACTATTTCTTTGAACTCAACTGCAATTAGAAAATACATTTATATTGATGCTTAACAAAAGTAATGGGTCAATTAATAAAATGTAATTTGTTCGATTGTTATTGTGGAGCCACTTTTTAGCTTTTTTCGATTAATAGATTGTTGCATTCCAGATTGTTTTCTTACACAAAATTTATAAACTGGCATTCCGAACCTTCATTTCCCATTTTCGAAAATGCCTTTTCCTGAATTCATAAGTCTTACTGATTTACTCAGTAGAATTTTGCACCATGAAAATTCGAGGAAGAGAAAAAGGGTTCTTGTGGATAGCATTGCTTTCAATAGCAACTACTGTAACTGCACAAACCGATAGACCTGATAGAGTGATCCTCAATGACACCCTTCATGCTTTACCAGCTGTAAGTGTTCAATCTGGGTTGCGTATCAATCCCTTTCAATTTATGCCTGAAGTAGCGGGTACTGCTATCAATGCGGGTAAAAAGCATGCGCAGATATTGGTTCAACAAGCACCGGCTAATTTATCGGCAAATGCAATGCGCCAAGTGTTGGCTAAAATTCCGGGTATTCATATATGGGAGAGTGATCCCAGTGGAATACAAACCGGTATTGCAACCCGGGGCCTTAGCCCTAACAGAAGCTGGGAAATGAATATGCGGCAAAACGGATATGATATAGCGGCAGACCCATATGGTTATCCGGAAGCCTATTATACTCCACCGCTAACAGGGGTTCAGCGGATTGAGGTAATTCGCGGACAAGCCGCATTGCAGTACGGACCGCAAATGGGAGGAATGGTGAATTATGTGCTGGCGAATGGCAGCGATTATTCATCTCCATTTGCCGGCAGTTTTCAACAAGCAATTGGCAGCTTTGGAAGAAATCATAGTTTCTTACAAATAGGAGGAAAATCGAATCATCGCTATGGAACTTCCTGGTTAGATTATCAAACTGGCTTTGGCGGCAGACAAAATAGTGGCTTTACTACCCTTACAGCCTTTGGCAGTTATACAACTATTTTTAAGCAACATTTGCACGTTACTGCTGAATGGCTGGCACATCAACAAGTGAGTCAACAACCTGGCGGCTTAACTGATGCTCAATTTGCGAAAGATCCCAACCAAAGCTTTCGAAATCGAAATTGGATGGGAATCGAATGGATGATACCGGCACTCAGTTTTTCTTATCAACCCTCCAATCAATTGCGTTGGGATACCAAAATATCTGCCATCCTTGGTAACCGGAATAGTGTGGGAATGCTACAATCCATTGATGTTACAGATACCATTCAAAGCAGTTTGGGAAATTTTTTACCCCGAACAGTAGCAATCGATCAATACCGCAATCTGAGTTTGGAATCCAAGTTGTTGTGGAAGTATCAGTTTGCCGGATATCCTCAAGCCTTGCTAACTGGGATAAGAATATTTAGCGGACAAACTTTGCGATTGGGAAATGGAAAAGGAAGTACCGGATCGGATTATCAACTGAGTATTTCCGGAACCTTTCCCCAGAATTTGTTATTCAATTCACTTAATGCAGCAGCATTCGTTGAAAATGTATTCCAACTGAACTCAAAATTAAAAATCATTCCCGGTATTAGAGCCGAATGGATTAAAACCAATGGCATGGGTGCACTTGGGGTTACGAATACAGGTCATCCATTACAAATAGATGAAACCGGGCGTAATCGCTTTTTCATGTTAGCTGGCATCGGTGCAGAGTATCATTTTTCTGCTGCAGTTGAATTGTATATGGGTTGGGCTCAGGCATATCGGCCGATACAATTTTCGAATCTGCAGGCTTCTCCTATTGCAGACAGCATTGATCCTGCAATTCAGGATGCGAGCGGATATAATTTCGATCTAGGTTGTAGAGGAAAACTCTTCCCCTGGTTGCAAGTAGATCTCGGTATTTTTTATATGCAGTATGCCAATCGAATAGGAACTATATTGGTTCCGGGCATCCAGAAAAGATTGATCACAAATGTTGGGAGTAGCATTAGTAAGGGGGTTGAACTGTACGCTGATTGGAATATTTCACAGTTTATGCAATCAGCTGCTCAGGATCAATGGTCGGTATTTGCATCTTATAGTTATACTGATGCACGGTATGCCAGCCAGCATCGGGATAATAAAATTGCAGGAAACCGGGTAGAGAATGCTCCACAACATATTGTAAGATCGGGTTTACAGTATAGTATAAAACCGGTTTCATTTGCTTTACAATTTAGTTATGTAGATGAATCCTTCAGTGATGCAACAAATAGTATTCAACCTGCCGCATCCGGTATCGCCGGTATGATTCCTTCCTATTGTTTATGGGATGTTACCACAAGATGGTCTATAAAAAAGAATTGCATCATAAGTGCCGGAATCAATAATGTTTTTAACGAATCATATTTTACCAGAAGAGCATCTGGGTACCCCGGCCCCGGTATATTGCCTGCAATTGGTAGAAATGCTTTTCTATCAGTCAAGCTTTCTTTATAGTATACTTTGCTATCAGTAATGAAAGGCTTAATCAGCATAAACCACTGATTTAAGATTTTTCATGATATGGCTGCGCTTACTTAGATAAAGGAAGAAGCGTTGTAATGACTAGTTTGAAAGTTGTCGATTATTTCTCTTGTATAAGTTGCTGATAAAAATAGATCATACGGTTTAAATCACTGATACCGATTCTTTCATCAATACCATGAAATCCTTTTACATCCTGAACTGCAGAGAAATTAAGCACTGCATCACTAAACCCACGGAAGTATCTCGAATCAGTAGCTCCAATCATCAAAAAAGGTGATACAACTACCTGTGGAACAGATTTTCGGATGATATTTTCAATTTTTACAAATGCGGGATGTGTGTGGGGCGTAAATGTAGAAGGCTCCATGAGTGAAATGGATTGCTTCTTTATGGTAACCCGCTTGTCTTGCACGGCTGCTTCGATAAAACGTATTACATCATCACTGGTTTCACCAGGCAAAATGCGACTATTAAAAGTTGCTTTCGCTACGGTTGGAATTACATTGTCTTTAATTCCTGCCTGCACAATTGTAGGAACCAGCGTTGTATGCACCAATGCATTTGATTCTTTTGTTTTTTCCAGCTGACTAATAATAATTGGTTTTGTAAACCAAAGATTATGTGTAATTACACGCGGAATAAATGATTGATATGATCCGGTTCTTTGAACCAATTCCCTCACGGGTTCAACCATAGCACCTGGCATTTTTTTCGCTCTTATTTTTAAGATAGCCTTGTTTAAAACATCAATCGCAGTTTCCGGTAATGGCATCGACGAGTGACCGCCAGGGATTTCTACAGTAAGGTCGATGTTCATGTATCCCTTCTCCCCGGTTGCAACTACGGCTACCGGTCGTTTTATATCTTTGAAATGTTGCAGATCAATTTGGCCGCCCTCATCCAATACCAGTGCCGGGCGAATGCCCTTTTCTTTAAACCATTCACTAATTTTTTTTGCTCCGCGTTTGCCGGCTACTTCCTCATCATGTCCCAGACTGATATAAATATTTCTCTCGGGCACATAATTTTTTTCTAAAAGTTTTTCAATTGATTCCATAATGGCAATCACAGCCACTTTATCGTCTACTGCTCCTCTGCCCCAGATCGTATCATTTTTAATCGTACCACTAAAGCTGGGCACCGTCCAGTTCTTTTCAGCAACAGCTTCTACCGGCACTACATCCATGTGTGCCATTAAAACATAGGGAGCCAACGCAGTATCTTTTCCCTTCCAGGTATATACATAACTGAACTCATTAAAAGTTGCTCGCTGTAATTGTTGATGCACCCGAGGATAGCTTTTTTCCAAAAATGCTCGAAATGCAATAAACTCAGCAGTATCAATGGGAAGGGTATCTCCTTTCGAAACGGTTTTAATTTGAATGGCGCTGCTTAAATGAATTGCTGCCGAATCACTGATCATTGGAATAACATCGGTAACCAGGTCGGGTTGTGGTTTGGGGGCTCTTAAGGTTTGTACAATCATTATTCCAACCAATAACATTAATAGGATACCCAATATTTGGAAGAGCTTTTTCATAAATTCATTTGCTTTACATCAAATATACCCAAACCTAATTAATAATATACACCACTGTAATTACTTTTCCATCATTGCACTTAGTAAGATTGGTATAGTACTATTGAATAGTATTTTGTAATTTCAGGTATGAAAAAAATGATTCCGGTTTTGCTTGCGCTGATTGTTAGTGGGATAGCTTTTCCATTTCAGGTATCATCGCAATATGCAGCAGCTGATAGCTTATTGTCGGACTTGGTTTCCACTGCTCCGGCAGTGGGTATTTCCGTAGCAGTGGTGAAAAATAATAAAATTGTATATACGCATGCTGCAGGTTTAAAAAATATCCAACAGCAGCTGCCACTCAGCACTGATTGTATTTTTCGAATTGCTTCCATATCAAAATCATTTTCTGCAACCAGTATCCTGCAATTATACGAGCAAGGAAAATTGTCACTGGATCAGGATGTAAGTGAGTTGATAGGATTTCCGGTACGCAATCCTGCTTTTCCAGAAAAAGTGATTACGCTACGTTTGATGCTATCTCACCGTTCTTCGATTAATGATAGTCAGGGATATTTTTCACTGGATTCTATTAATCCCAGCCGTTCGGTACAATGGGCAAAATGCTTTAGTAAGTATGAGCCCGGCACGCATTATGACTATTGTAATTTGAATTATAATATGATTGGTGCAATCATTGAAAGGGTTTCCGGAGAACGATTTGATCAGTACGTAAAGCATCATATACTTGATCCATTAAAAATATATGGGGGCTATCATTTAGATGAACTGGATACAGCCAGGTTAGCAAGTATTTATGAATATAGAGCAGATTCCATGAAATTTGTGCTTTCACCCGGGGCCTATGCATCCCGAACAAAAGAAGTGGCAAACTATGTTTTAGGATACACTACTCCCATTTTTTCTCCAACCGGTGGCATGAAAATTTCTGCCGAAGATCTGGCCAAATATATGATGATGCATAGTCGGCTCGGCAAAGCAAAAGGGAAACGTATCCTGCTAAAGTCCAGTGCTATGCTAATGCAAACACCTGCCGATGGGGCATCATTCGGTTATGGATTCGCTATAGAAACTGCTAATACAATTATTCCGGGAGAAGTAATGAAAGGGCATACCGGTTCGGCCTATGGATTATACAGTGCCATGTTTTTTCATCCTACAAAACGGTATGGAATTGTTGTAATTAGTAATGGATGTGCTCCGGGATATACTAACGGGTTAAATACAGTAATCCGAAAAACAATTGAGGGATTATATCAGATTGTAATTAACTCAGATAATTACAAATAAGTTTCACAGAACTGTTCGCAGAAAGCTTTTATCTCATTTCTGGTTTCAATATAAGCCGCTTCAATCATTGCTTCCGATCCCACAACTTTTGATGGGTCGCTAAAATTATGATGCAGTGTAGTTGCTGTTCCCGGTAGAATAGGACATTGTTCTTTTGCATGATCACATACGGTAATTACATAATCAAATGGGATGGATATATATTCCTGAATATGATTAGAGGTATGTTTAGAAATATCAATTCCATCGGCTTGCATAGTTGCGATGGCTCTT
>Ga0209668_10000034_pt1 | contig 54002 bp, 54 predicted proteins | sample FrelakmetPLP11PL_FD_187150 | JGI IMG/M metagenome (GOLD analysis project Ga0209668, IMG submission 187150) | Freshwater lake sediment microbial communities from the University of Notre Dame, USA, for methane emissions studies - PLP11 PL (SPAdes)... | ecosystem: Environmental > Aquatic >...
AGCCTTTTTGACTTAAGGAAACAAATTCAAGGTAATTTGATAAAATCTTTCAATTAGAAATGCCTCACGTTTTCTAGGAAACAGATTCAAACACAGGATTTCTGTAAGTTCAACTTGTATGAATAATTTATTAACGAAGTTTTTTAAAATAATATCTAGCCATTCATCAGTAGCTAAAGTCGCATGCACAGAGTGGATAACCGAGTACTCGCCTTTTATATAGGGAATTGCTTTATTGATTGCGGATGAGAAAGTAAATTTGCTCTCTAAATCAATTTTTAAAATGTCCAATTGGGGATTGTCGGTTTTAAAACTAGTAATGACCTCATCTGACCTATCAGTCGACTTGTCGTTAATCAAAATTATTTGAATATCATGCCCACCCTTTTGCCGAGCTATTGCATTTAAGCACTCACCTATATACTTTTCTTCGTTATAGTATCGAAGAATAAAAGATACTGTAGCCATTTTTATATCAACGTAATACTAACAATTTACTTGTAAACCGTTAGATAAAAATTGTCGAATTCATATGTGCCAGTATCACCCTCGTTATACATTTCCGCAATCAAACCGACATCCCCTTTTAAGATAGCAGAGTCGTCAACGGTATTGACCAATTCATTGTTTATGTATAAATAGAATGTACCATCAAGACAAAGTACCTTGGCTGTATTTACTCCCGTCATATGTATTGCATCCGATACTTCCCAATCAATCAAATCTGTGAAGGTCTCATTATCGTAATAATAAAAATTGTATTCCAGTGTGCCTGGAGATACTAAGAAACCATAAAAGCCTCCATCTGTATCCTTAAGTATAAATCCAAATGCTATATCATCAACTAAACTGGTTACTTTTGAATCAACCCCTACCTCAAAGTTTTCTATAGCATTTTCTGTTGCGTAAACAGAGGTAAACATACTTTCTTTAGCTGTAATATCCCAGACATATTTCCCGTTTGCAATGCTCCTCGTCCCCGAAGAGTAAGTTTTATCGTAAGGGCCATTTAGCCAATCATTTTTGTTTGAAGAAAAATCATCATACATTGTAGATAGTACTGCCGGGCGTGGAATATTTGTTGTTGGTGTTGGCTTAACAGTATTTTGGACTGTACCCGTGTGTGTAACTTCTACACTTGTAGTTGGTAATACTGTTGGATTACCTTTATCTCTAAGGAAAAAATACCATGCGGCAACAGATATGCCTATACAAAGGCAAAATAGTAATACTCCTACCACCGCAAGAATCAGTAGCTTCTTTTTGTTACTCATAATATAAATTAATAAGATATAATGTATTTTCTATTAAATCGTTTGGTTTTACAACTGAATTATTAAAATATTCAATGGCAATTGATTTGAAAGAGGTTGGTTTTAGAGGTGGTACCCGTAACTATTTGGGAGAGCCACTACAAACATTTGCAGGTCTTTCTATAAGTGATCAGCCAACAATTTATCCCGCACATGAAGAATGGTTTGGAGACCTCCCTGCCGCACAGGAGGTACTGACTTCCTTTTCAGACAGATTTAATAGCGTCGTTGGTGAATGTAGTGATATTTTACCGCTCCAAATAATAGCAGCGCAAACCCTTAGTGACGCGGTGACAATGTTAAGACCATTAATAGAAAATGATGGGGTTATAAAAAATTCTTTTTTTTCTGTTGATTGTGATGGTGTGATTGCTTACGATTGGTTTATGGTCTGGAGATACATAAATAGATTCAATAAAGCATTATTACGAGCTAAGCTTAATGATGAAACCTGGAAAACATTTATAGGAAGTCCAAGAAAACATGCTGAAGTTTTTAGAAAGTTATTTGCGCATGATGGGGTTGTTGCTATAAGTGAAATAAACAGTCTGCCAGGTAATCAAGTTGCTATTGCAACAGATAGATTTCCGGTTGGGTTTGGGACACAAGCATTGTCAAGATTATTTCTCCAAGAGCACGATATCGTCGTGCATACAGCAATGCGCCGTGGAAAAGGTGGAAAGGATTCAAGTATGAAGAAACTATTCTCTACACTTAGTGAATATATAAAAACTATCGATCTAAATGCCCCAATTAATATCACATTAGTATCTGATATTTTACATAAACAAACACTGCACTCAATGTCCACGAAAGGATCCGATAGCGGAGGCGAGGGTGAATATCTTGGTAAGCTTATTCTTGAAATAAAAAAAATGATAGAAGCAAGAATTACGATTGAATGCCCTGGGTTACAAACTCCTCCTATTCAAGCCGCATATTGTGCAATTAATGAAAATTTCCCTCCTAAAAAAACTTAAAATATTTGCTTTCGTTTTAATTAGCATTTATACTTTTACTATTAGTTTTTTATCTTTATAAATATGGCCACTGCCAAGAAAACTGCAAAAAAGAAGGTCGTAAAAAAAGCAGCCAAAAGACCTGCAAAAAAAAGGGTTATAAAAAAGGCTGTTAAGAGAACTGTTAAGAAAGCAGTCAAGAAAAAGAAGAAGGCTACTAAGAGAAAGTAAGTCTTCCTTAGAATAAAACAAAAAAACACTCTGGCATATGCAAGGGTGTTTTTTGTCCAAACCCAATAAAAGAAATGATATACTGATAAACAAAATATGGTAATCAGATTTATATTAAAAATTTTACTGCGCCCTAAAATTATTGTTTGGCAATTTTTTTCTTTGCTTTTACAGGTAATTGCCACAGGTACCACCGTTATAATTCCTCTTGCGGCCTCTTCTGTTTTAGACCAGTATTTCCTGCAAAAAACTATTGGTAGCAACGAAATAATCCTAATTATTGTTGTGCTCTTTTCTACTCTTTTGATCCCGCCAGTTAGCTCCTGGCTTAACCTGTATATCGGAGAAAAGGTTTCGTTGGAACTCAAGAATGCATTAATTAAAAAAGTATTAGTTGTAGGACCTGAAGAAGTCAACCAAATTGATCAATCGAAATTTTTCACAATAATCACAAACGATGTAAATGTTGTAAAAGATACTCTTATAAGGACAATACCCTCTATTTTGATGTCTGTAATTCTTTTAGTAGGAAGTGTGATTTTTATGTATAGAATAAACTCAACACTTTCCACTATTGTATTTATTGTAATTCCCTTAATAACAAGTTTTGTTATTGTAATTTTTAGACAAGTTGTTAAATACTTTAAAAAGGCGCAAGAAATTAGAGATAAAATAAACAAAACTATTGATGAAAACATAAAGGCATCAATGTTAATCAAGGTTTTTGTGGCAGAGGAAAAAGAAAAAGAAAAATTTGGAAGTGTAAATAAGGCATCATACAATTTATCTATTCAAATAATAAAGAAAGTCAGCCTCGTCTTTCCAATTCTTAATATAACTATGTATGTCGGCCAACTGATTGTTCTACTAGTTGGAGGTATTGAATCAATCAATGGCAGACTATCAATTGGAGAAATTTCCGCATTTAACAATTATGTGATTATGTTTACCACTCCTTTCTTAATATTAAGTTTCATGTCAACTCTTATCGGACAAGCATTCGCCTCAATTGGAAGAATAAATTCAATTTTAAATTTAAAGGATGAAAAGAAGAATACAGCAAAAACAATTGATTTATTTGAATCGCTTAAACTTACAGACTTTGGAATAAATGTAGGAGAGAAATCCTTATTAGACAATGTGAACTTTAATGTAAAAAGGGGCGAGAAGGTTGGAATTATAGGTATGACTGGATCTGGTAAATCTGTTTTTGTCGAAGCTTTATTAAAGTTCTTTAATGAATACGAAGGCTCTATAGTAATAAACGGACTATCAGCCGAAAAGATTGATTACAGCACATTTAGAGGATTAATAGGTTATGTGCCCCAAAAGAACTTTATACTCTCTGGTACATTACTAAGTAATATCGATTTTTATAGGAATTTGCCACAAGCAGAAATTAATAAAGCCGTGACCACAGCTTTAGTGGACGAATTTGCCAGCAAATATGACGATGGATTAGCACATATCATAAGTGAAAGAGGCGGCAATCTTTCCGGTGGTCAAAAACAAAGAATTACTATTGCTAGAGCGCTCGCTGGTAATCCTCAAATACTTATCATTGATGATTCAACAAGTAAATTAGATATGGCCACAGAATCCAAACTGATGGTGAATTTAAGAACAAATTACCCTGGTATTACAGTAATTATTGTTGCGCAGAAAATTGCATCTATAAAAGATTGTAGCAATATTTACGTTATGGAAAATGGCACTTTTGTTGAAAGTGGTAGCCATGAAGTATTGATACAAAATTCACTCCTTTACCAAGAAATTGATTTGTCTCAGAGTAACTATCATGAAGAATAAAAACTATGAATTATAAATTGTCGGATACAAAAGTAAATACGAAAGCTGGAATAAATTTGATTTCTAAAGAATTTTGGAAATATAAAAAACAGCTTGCACTAATTATTCTATGTCTTTTAATCTCAACTATTGCATCAGTAATTACTCCGCAATTACTAAAATATGCAATTGATGAAGCCATAAATAAAAAGGACGTGGAAAAACTTTGGTTTATTTCTGGATATTTTGTCCTATTGATGGTGACAATGGCTGTTATGTTCGTTTTACAAACAAGATTGGCCGGATTTCTTGCTCAGAAAGTATTATTCGAGATACGAAATTCTGTGTTTGCAAAGCTTCAAACTTTACCCATGGCATTTTTTGGACAAAATCAATCGGGAGATATTATACAAAGACTAACGGGAAACGTAGAGGGGTTAAACAACTTCTTTTCTGAAGGCTTTATAAGAATGGTCAATATTATTTTTTCTATGATAGGTTATTTGGTAGTTATGCTAGCCATCAACTTAACTCTAGGATCAATTGTTATTGTATCTGTAGTTATTGCAATTATATATTTGCTTATTCAGGGGAAGTTTCTAAATAAGTATATTAAAAACTCTCTGGATAACGAAGGTGCGCTTGCGTCACAACTTCAGGAGACACTAAATGGTTTCCAAATAATAAAGATCTATAAAAAAGAAATCGAATTTGAAGAGGAATTTAATAAAAAAAATAGTGTGTATTTTAAAAGTCAGTCTAAAGCGGGTTTTGTGTCATCATTATCTGATGGTGTTCTCCCTTTCATATTTTCTGTTACAACCGTTATCGTTGTATTGATGTCCTTGAATATGTACTCCATGAATTTAATTACTCAGGGAACAGTAATAGCATATCTTACTTATCTCGTTAGCTTTTTTAGAAGGTTCGATGGCATATCAGGGCTATGGAACAATATACAATCTGGTCTAGCATCCGCATCTAGAGTTAACGAACTCCTACAAATAAAAACAGATATTACAAATATTCAAAATGCATATAAGCCTGACACAAAAGATATAAAGGGAAGTATAATTTTTAACAATGTCTCCTTTGCATACAGCGATACAGAGGATTCGGATGTGTTAAAAGACATAAACCTGGAAGTGGATACTGGGAAGACTATTGCCGTAATTGGTCCGACTGGAGGAGGAAAGACATCTTTTGTAAATCTTATAGCGAGGCTTTATGATATTAAAAGTGGCGATGTCCTTGTTGATGGAAAAAATGTTAAAGAGTGGGATTTATCAACATTAAGGAAATCTATTGGATATCTTATACAGGATGCTGTGTTTTTCAAAGCTTCAATTTTGGAAAATCTAACTTATGACAATCCCAAAGCTACACAAAAAGAGGTCAGAGAAATGCTGAAAGATTTTGGTGCAGAAAGTTTTATTTCTTCACTTCCCGAAGGTTTAAAACAGGAGATTACTTCAGACACCAAAATTTTAAGTGCTGGCCAAAAACAAATATTAGCGCTTACAAGGCTAATGCTTAGGAATCCAAAAATTCTGATATTAGATGAGGCGACGTCAAACATTGATACAAAATCAGAAAAGATTATTCAACTGGCAATAGAAAAGGCCCGCAAAGGTAGGACAACATTTATTATAGCTCATAGACTAAGCACAATCTTTAATGCAGACAAAATTATCCTAATTCAAAATAATACTATTGCTGAATCCGGTAATCATTTTGAGCTATTAGAAAAAAAAGGGATTTACTACAACATTTATGCGAAATTTGTTGGTAAATAATTAAGTACGAATTCTAAGATGTTGCAGTCACCACAACTTTCTTTTGTAATCGAGTAAAAAGGTATATATAATATGGTGCATTATAAATTATTGAATTTCGCGACCATGCAACAACTTAATAAAGATATAACAACAACCTTAGTAAGAAATGGCTTTACAGAAAATGAAGCAAATATTTATATAGTTATAGCCAAGCTTGGTAAAGCAAATGCCATCGAAATTGCTCATTCACTAAAAATTGATAAAACATCAGTTTATAGATCTGCGGAAAAGCTAATTGATCTCGGACTTATAGCACGTACTGGGAACAAATATGGTAATCAGCTTTTTATTGATGACATTAACCAGCTAACCAAATTCTTTGAAAGTAAGAGATCTAGCGCCGAGAATGATTTGCTCACAATTAAAGAGTTTCTTCAAAATCTCCCATTACAACTAGACAATGAATTTTTAAAGACTAAGGTCAAAGTATTTAAAGGCCCCGATGTGGTAAAAGACTTATACGAGTTGCGGATACAAGAGGGTAAGAATCTAATTCGTGAAGTTTCCACTTCAGATGTTCAGTTAAATCTTACTCCTGGCGAGGATGCATACTGGGAAGACTATATAAAAAGACGTATTGATAGTGGTGCATTTTTGCATATGTTAATTGATAAAACCGATTCAAGCAAAACATTTCATCGTACTAATAAAGAACAATTTAAGGAGGTACGGATTGTCCCTGATGATTTTCTAATCACTTCCGGATTAAATATTTTTAACAATAAAGTTGCGATACATAACACTAAATCAATTGATATTATAGGTATAGTCATAGAAGACAAAAGCATTGCCGATCTTCTAATTAATTTCTTCGACTTTATATGGAAGCGTTCACAAATTATATAAATTATAATTAAATCATGAGAAATTATCCGTATCCAAACCCAGAAACAACTATTTGCGCATCATTGTCATCTCCTAGTAGCGGAAATAAGGCTATTTATATGCATAATGCAGGCTATGAATTCTTAGGATTAAATAACATGTTTTTATCGCTTGATACTAAAGATATGGGAATGGCATGCCGGTTTTTGAAAACAATCAATTGGAAGGGTTACAGTATAGGCATGCCAAATAAACAAGCAATCATTAAATATCTTGATGAGACGGATTCTTCTGTAAAGAAAATCGGGGCCTGCAATACAGTATTTAATGATAATGGAAAGCTGATTGGTTACAATTCCGATTATATTGGTGCAATAAATTGCTTAAAACAACGCCTAGATATACATGGTAAAAAAGTATTAGTGTTAGGTGCAGGTGGTACAACACGTGCAATTATTTTTGGATTAAAACAATACGACTGTAATATAACTATATTAAACCGAAACACTAAAAAGGCCGATGTTTTAGCTTCTGAATTTGGAGTCAGATCTGGTTCGATAAACGACGAATCCAAATACAAAAACCATGATATTATTATCAATGCTACACCAGTCGGCTCTCGTGGAAGAGAAGATTGCGATTGTTTATTATGTAAATTTCTTGGACTATCTTCGACTTTTACCACGAAATCCTTTTCATTTGATATCTTTAAAGAAAATAAAATCGCACTAGATGTAGTCTTCCAAAGGAACGAAACAGAGTTTACTCAAAAAGCAAAATTTCATAAATACAATGTTATTCATGGATACGAAATGCTAGTTGAACAGGGTGCTTTCCAATTTAAACTGTTTACCGGCGTAGACGCCCCCAAAGATATAATGTATACTGCATTACAGAAATACCTCGACTAAACCAACTTGCATTTAAAGTGGAAAAACTCACTAAAAAACTCAATATAGCCATTGTATGTGATTCAATGGATTATATAGTCGGTGGGTCATTTGCATCAATAAGAAGGTTTACGGAGAAACTGGGTGATAGAGGACACAACATCGTCATTATAACCACCAAAGAATACAGCGATAAAAGAATCAAACATTCATTGAATAGATTCACTACCTATAGATTTATAGCTACCCCCCCCATCGGCCCAGATAGGTTTAGATCAATAATACTGACAGAGCCCGCATTAAAAAAGATCTTAGTAAAAAACAAGATTGATATTGTTTACAATGTCTTTCCAATTCCGTCTGGATTTGTTACTGTAAAAATCGCAAAAAAATTAAAAATTCCTATTGTTGCACACTGTCATATTCAAGCAGAAGGTATAATATATGTAAACAAAACATTCCGTCCGTTAATATATTTATTTTACCGTTACCTTACAAACTTTTTTAACAAAAGTGATCATGTGATTTTCCCATCAAAATTTGCACAAAAAACGTATCAAAAGCATAAACTAAAAACTACAAGCACTGTTATAAGTAATGGAATAGATTTAACTAGATTTAAAGTGCTACCGGAGGAGAAAACACGATATCTATTTAAAAAATACAAAATAAAAAAGGGTAAAACCAATCTTATTTATGTAGGAAGAATTGCACCAGAAAAAAATGTCGAAACATTAATTCGTGCAATTCCTCAGATATTATCCGAGTGCCCAAAATCACAATTTATAATTATTGGTAAAGGTAAAAAGGTTAAAAGTTTCTCAAAATGGTTAGAGAAAAAAGGCATATTTGAAAACGTGCTAATGCTGGATAAGGTCCCAGATGAGGATATCGCACCCCTTCTTAATCTCGGTGATTTGTTTATATACCCATCACTACTTGAACTTGAAGGAATCGTATTACTTGAGGCAATGGCATGCGGACTTCCACTATTAATTGCAAATTCGCCCTCAAGTGCATCTCCATATTTATTGGAAGATAATGGTTTTACGTTTGAGGCGAGAAATTCAGGTGATATAGCAACAAAAGTTATATATATGATCAAACACCCCCTCCTACTTCAAAAAATGCGTAAACAAAGTCTAAAGGTGGTCCCAAAGTATAATATCGAGAAATCTGTCGATAAATTAGAGAAGGTTTTTAATAAGCTAATTATCATTGGTCATTGACATAGTAAATTCTCCTACTTATACTAATGAGGTATTGTGTTTTATTTAATTTTTTATTTGCACTAAATGTACAAAACCAATAAAACACAGGGTTTCACACTTATCGAAATCCTTGTAGTAGTCGCTCTTATTGCGATACTTGCAGCCATCACATTTATCGCGATAAATCCAGCAAAGAATTTTGCGGATGCGCGAAACACTCAAAGATCATCTGATGTAAGAGAAATCTTGAGTGCTATAACTCAATATACTTCAGAACAAGGACGTACAGTTGCAATGTTAGGAACAGTTCCATCATGTGCAACAGGTTATGTAACTATCGGGACACAAACAGACAACGGGAATATTAATCTTGCTACTAATTTAGTACCAGGCTACATCGTTGCTATTCCAAAAGATCCTTTGATTGGATCAGATGCAATGACCGGTTACACTATGTGCACAGACAGTGGTAGAGTAACAGTCACAGCTAATAGTGCAGAAAATGGTAAAGTTATTAGCGTAAAGAGATAGTTTAAGTTTGATTCTAAAAGAGGCAAAGAAGCTTGGCTTCTTTGCCTCTTTGTTTTATTATAGAATATAGTATATTAATAGCCCACTAGCCCATGGCAGAAGAAAAAGTTGACGAATTAAAGAAAGAGAAAGCTGAAAAAGATCCTGAACTCTTTGACGTAGGCGATCTTCTTGATGACATAGTATTTAAAGCTCTGGAACTAAGAGCTTCTGACGTACATATAGAACCTAAAGAAAAAAATGTTGTTGTGCGATATAGAATTGACGGAATGTTAAGAGAAGCCTTAAGAATTGATAAAGAAGTCGAGGATGCTTTAACATTTAAAGTTAAGGTGGCAGCCAGATTGAGAACCGACGAGCATATGGCACCACAGGATGGAAGAATTAAATTTGCGAAAGGAACAAAGCTTCTCGACACAAGAATATCGATCTTACCGACTACAAAAGGCGAAAAAATTGTAATACGTCTTCTTTCTCAGGAAGGTAGGTCATTTAAGTTACCGGATTTGGGTCTAGAAGGAAAAGATTTAGACAGTGTGGAACGTAGTATGCATAAACCCTACGGAATGATTTTAGCTGTAGGTCCTACGGGCTCAGGAAAAACAACAACGTTATATTCAATCTTAAGTAATATAAATTCACCAGAAATAAATGTCACTACTATTGAAGATCCAGTTGAATACGAAATTGATGGCGTAAATCACATTCAAATTAATGCGAAAACTAATTTAACTTTTGCGACCGGGTTAAGATCAATTTTACGACAAGACCCTGATGTAGTTATGGTGGGAGAGATTAGAGATAATGAAACGGCAAGAATAGCTATCAATGCTGCACTTACTGGCCATCTAGTTTTATCAACCTTACACACAAACGATGCTGTAACAACAATTCCACGTTTAATAGACATGGGAATTGAACCATATTTAGTAGCTGCAACGGTAAATTTAATTGTTGCCCAACGTCTTGCACGGTTACTCTGTGCTCACTGTAAAAAAGAGTATAAATTAACAAAGGACGATTTAGACTACGTTTCCAAAGTTAGAAAGGATATTGGAGCGATGCTTAATGTTGGTGACAAATTTTTTAAAAAAGCAGGTTGCCAAGAATGTGGTAATACTGGCTATAAAGGTAGGTTAGGCATATACGAAATATTAGAGGTGGATGAGACAATCCGTAAATTAATCTCTACCGGGGCATCAGTTGACGACATATTTAAACAATCAAGGAAAAGCGGATTATCTTTAATTTTCGAAAACGCCGGAGAACGCCTCAAGGATGGCTTGATCGATATCCCCGAAATTATGCGTATTACAGCTATGAAAGAATAAAATTATGGCCCAACCAAGCGCTCAACAACAAGAGAAATATGAGGATGTGACAATGACAAAGTCTAAACCAGTTGTAAAGTTGTGGTCTAAAATCTCTGAACTTGATGTAGCGCTTGCAGTAAGACATATATCAGTCATGCTAAAATCGGGAATCACCATTGATGGCGCTATTAAGGTCTTAGCTCAACAGACTACAAATAACAAGCTTAAGAAGGTTTTTGAAGCAGTTTTCGTTGATGTTCAGGATGGAATAAGCCTTGCTGAAGCAATGAACAAATATCCGAAAGCATTCTCCAGAACAATTACTTCAATTATTAGTGTAGGAGAAAAAGGTGGCACTTTAGAAACAAATCTGAAATTTCTCGCTGATTATTTAAAGAAAAATCACGAGCTTCAATCAAAGCTTAAGGCAGCTATGCTATATCCTCTTATAATATTATCACTAACCTTAGTTGAAGTACTAGGAGTAATATTCTTAATATTACCTAGACTTGAGAGCCTTTTTACTGGCTTTGCAAATGTACCAGAATTTACACTTTTTGTAATGAATGGCTCTAGATATATCAGAGAACATGGTCTGGAAATACTAGGGGTTTTAGCTGTAATAATGATTTTACTTAGACTTTTCCTCGGGACAAAGTCTGGCCAAAACTTTAAAGATAGAATGATGCTAAAAACTCCGATTCTTGGAAAACTTTTTAGATACAACATTTTGATGCAGTTCGCGAGAACTATGAGCATTTTGATGGATAACGGTATTACAATAGAAAAAGCTATAAGCATATCTTCCGAAACCATCAATAATATTGTTTACGTCGAAATTTTAAAAAAGGTCTTTGTTAATGTTAAAGAAGGTTTAAATCTTGCTGACTCACTTGCAAAATATCCAAAACATTTTCCACCAACATTTGTGAAGCTGATCGAAATTGGTGAAGAAACTGGGACATTAGGAGAAAATCTTAATTATTTGTATGAATTTTATGCAGAGGACGTGCAAGAAATGAGTACGAATTTAACTGCTCTCTTAGAGCCTTTATTATTAATCTTTATTGGTGCAATGATTGGTGGTTTAGCTATAATGATCGTTGGGCCGATATATCAATTGACATCATCAATTAATGGATAAGCGTTCTTCATTTACCCTTATAGAAATTGTCGTCGTCGTAGGTATCTTTCTTTCACTCGCTATGCTGCTGATCCCGTTTTCTATACAACAGCTCAATCAGAACAGGGCTGAGAGTTCAACAAAAATTATTTACAGCAAACTATTCTTTCTGCAACAAAACGCTTATACCCAGCTAGATAACCTTTCGTATGGGATGGAACTTGGCAGTAATACTGTAACATTGTTTAATGGGTATTCGACTGATAACTATTTATCTTCAGAGATACTCTCTTTGGAAGCTGGCGTTACAATAAAATCAAAAAATCTAAACAATGGAAGCAATAAGATATTTTTCCCGAAAGGGTCTGTTCGTCCTAATACATATGGCAGCCTAACTATCGGAGATTCGAGTAACACTTATAGATTAGACATCAATTCCGAAGGTTTAATTAATTATTATCGAGAATGATAAAGAGTTTTAGCTTAACAGAAATATTATTAAGTATAGCATTATTTATGTTACTTTCTTCTGCTGTAATTTTTGCCTCTTTTGACTCCAACCGAATCAATAAAAACAATAATATTAAGATTACTAGCGCTATGTATTTTGAGGAATACTACAATGCTTTAATAGATAGCAAAAATGCACTTTGGGCATCATTGGTCACAAACACAAACGCAGGATCAAAGTCCTTAATATACGAAAATGATAGATATCAAATAGTTGATGGGTCTCAACAATATGAAGGCACAAACATTTCATTTAATATTACCGATGTTTATAGGGATCCTTCAGGAGATATTGCTGCTTCAGGAGGTACGCTAGACCCCCGAAGTAGAAAACTCACAATAATTAGTGAATGGAACGATATATATGGAAACCCAATATCATACTCAACTGATGTTTACGTTAACGACTGGAACACATTAGAGCTCGCAGAGAAAACCACTGCCGATTTTACCTCAGGAACTCATCAGGAGACTATAGTTACCACTAAAACTGATGGTGAAGTCCAATTGGGATATATTATTTTCCCCGACTGGTGTAAACCAACGCTTGGATTAAATGATTATAACTTACCTGGAAGCGCGGTTTCGAAAACCGTTTTCGGAGTACCATATAAAGCCTACCTAGGGACCGCAGGGACATCAACTACGACATCGCTTACAAAACTCAATATTACTGGGGTAGATAACCCAACCATACAAGTCGAAGGTACATTTGGAGGATACTATGTTAATAATATTTTCGTTCTAGGGAATTATGCGTACCTCGCTACAACCAACGATAATAAAGAGGTAGTCATTCTAAACATAACCTCTAGCCCATATACTGAAATTGGATACTTTAATGCCACAGGGACAGCCGACGCAAACAGTGTTTTTGTTGTTGGTACAGTCGGCTATGTCGCCACAGGTCGAAAAGTTCAGACTTTTGATTTGACAGCACAAACAGGACCCCGTACCAAGTTAGGTGAAGTGACAATGTTGCTAAACCCCAATTGGGGAAAAACTACTGTAGCTAATGTAAGCCAAATCTACGTCGTAAATAATTATATTTATGGAGCTCTATATGAAGATTGGTATGAATTGGCCATAGCCAATGCTACAAATCCTGCCAGTATGACTGTTACATCATTAACAAGTATCAATAACCAACAGACTTTTGACCTTTATGTGAATCCTGCTGGTACACGTACATACATGGGAACAGGCAATTCTTCAAGCGAAAGAGAATTTTTTATAATAAACACAACATCTAAATCTGGGGCGCGCCCAATAATTGGAAGTTATGACACAAATGGAATGAGTGTAAATGGAATAGCGGTAATAGAAGCAGATAATAGAGTGGTTTTAGTTGGAACTGGAGCTGAAGAGTATCAAGCGTTAAATATTACAAACCCTGCGGTAATAGTTAGATGCGGTGGAATGCAACTTGATCTAGGCATTCTAGATATTGACTCAGTGAACGACACACAGGGTAACGCTTTCTCCTATCTTCTTACAAATGATCCATTAAAAGAATTTAAAATACTCTTGGGTGGACCTGGGGGAGGAAATGAAGAAGGCATTGGCTTCCCTGCTACAGGAAACTATATTTCCAGCATAATCGATTCTACTTCAGATAGCCCAATTTACTATACACTTAGCTGGTCAGCGACTATTCCGGCCAATACAAATCTAAAAATACAACTGAGGTCAGGAATATCAATTTCTGATGTTAATAATCAGGTATTCGTTGGACCTGATGGTACTGCAACTACATTTTTTACAAGCCAAAATGCCACAACCACCCCAAATATTTTAAATAGTAAAAGATATATTCAATACAAATTATTTTTCGAATCTGATGAAATTAATACACCGGTGCTAAACGATATAACAATTAATTACCAAAAATGATAAAGCACCTAAAAGCAATGACTTTGATTGAAACTATCATTTATTTGGCCCTTTTTGGTATTATTTTTGCGGCAATAATTGACTTCTCACTTTCTGTCGCCGAATCTAATCAATATTCACAATACAAAAACGAGATTGAACACTCGGCAATATTCCTCGATGAACATTTTTCCGCATCTTTTGAAAAAATTGACCAGATTGACAATGACAACACTATATATGATATTACACTAGGCAAGTTAAGGATTTTTAATCTAACTGACTCACTTGATTATAACGTTAATAATTATAGATTAAAGGTGAATAGGAACGGAATTGTAAATTTTTTAACAAACCCGAATATTATAATTGATAAATTCTTGGTCGAAAAAGTCCTATCACCCGATTCATCAATCAGTGGAGTAAGAATTACATTTAATATTTTGTCTAATAAGAAAAGCTCAATATCTAAACAGTTTCAAACCTATTACTCAATAAAATGAAAGCAAGTATATCATTAACAACTGTTTTGGTTATTGGATCAATGTTACTTTTGTCGTCAATTGTTTTAATCGTTTCTTCTTTAGATTTATTAGAGTCAACCACCGCTTATTCAAATTTTAAAATTGCACGAATAAATTCAAACACTTGTCTAGAAGAAGCATTGTTTAAAATTAAGGCTAATCATACTTATACAGGTTCAAATCAAATATCCGTGAATAATGGTCTGTGTAATTACACTGTAACAAACCAGAATGGGGATACTACTAAGAAGATCATTTCGATATCCGGCAGTCTTAATAAGACCAATTACACTAGTACGAAATTTGCCGACACAACACAGTTACCTATTTCTCTGATCACATTAGATTAACTATGAAATTGGTTCATATACCAGGCAATTATTTCATTCCCCCAAACTAATGAAACAAAATACCCCAAAACCATAAATGGAACAAATGGGATTTTAATGCCTTTTATTTTTCCATATTTTACCCCTAAGATTAAACCAACTAAACTACCTGTCAAAACCATAATATAAAACGAAACAATCAAACGGCCCAATCCTAATGACAAACCCATTAAAGTAAAAATTAATAAGTCTCCCTCCCCCATTCCTTTCTTTTTTGTTATTTGTATTATTAAAAAAAATATAATTGATGCGATGGCACCCGCAATAATGTTATTTGGTTGACCCGCTAAGTAAAGAAAAATATTTAATAAAAACGCACATATTAACATTAGATATATTGGTTTGGCATATATCTCGAAACTGATGATATCTACCACAGCAGAATGAATTAAAACTGCTCCGACCAGTAAGTATAATATGGCCCATACATAGTCAATCCCCTGAGGTAATTGGGTTATTGATCTATACACAAAAAGGAAATTAATGGCGAATAAAAGCCCAAAAAATGAATATATGCAAAGCCATTTTGCGCTAAGAGAGCCACCCTTCTTTGTTTGTGAGGTCTGCCTAAAGGCAAATACACATAGCGCAACGCCTAATAAGAACCCAAACAGTAATGCCAGATAATCCATACAATTCATATTAAGTAATTATATATTCTTACAATGTGTCCACTTCCTTCCACGATGTAATTGATGTAACGGGATTTACAGTATTTATTACAACTATCACTTTTCGCGTTACACTTTGATAAAGTCCTGAAGCAGAAATTACCCTGTTGGAATTTCCACTTCCGCCTACCGAGACTATCTCGCATGAGCCATGATCTGTTGTAATTGTTTCATTACCAATGTAAGCCAAATCCTCTTTAACCTTATTTATTGCCACTTCGACGCATGCATCTGCATTCGCTCTTGCCTTATCAGATTTACTCATTGTTGTATAAGAAATTGTGTTATCAATCAATACTGTTATTACTGTTACCGTTACGGTTAAAACTACAATCATAAGAATGACTAAAGTTAGCATCGAAACATATCCACCTTTTTTTGTATTATCTTGTTGTTGTTGAGCCATAAAATGTTTGTGTGTAATTAAACTCTGATTTGCCAGATGGATTAGTATATGTGATCGTAAATCTATAACCAATATTACCCATAGTCGTTGCCTGTGACAAGTTTGTAAAATCTAATGTAGAAATGGTAACCCTATCAGAAGAAAGTTGTATCGGTAATCCTGTTGATTCAGTCACAATTATTTTTCCACTTAATAATTCAACCTTTATTGGACTTCTAGTTGGAAATTTTGTGGAGCCTAAAATTAAAACACACGCACTTTGTGTTTTTGCAGGTGAAGTGATTGTATCCGAATCCCTGATTAATTGACCTATTACTTCACTTAAAAACATACCTTGCTGATTTACCTCCTCAATTGTTGAACTCTTTGTTTTTGCCTGTGTAAAAAACCCAATAAAAGATGCTAACACGACAATGAAGATACTGACCATACCAATATATAAAATTATCTCAACAAATGTAAAACCGTCTCTTTGCTTCATCAGTAGTTTGGCTTAAAAATAATTAATTCGCCTGATGCATATGTGGTTATCGCAAAAACTCTATCTAGGGCCGAATCGTAAATTAAATCGTTTAAATTTCCATTGTAATTATATCCATATGTTGTGCCTAATTGGCTCAAATTAGCAGTATTCATAACCTCAAAATCAAAGGTCGTATAGTTTGTGGCAAGCAATGCTGCTGTGTAATCCGTGGTAACCGCAATTCTATTTATAACACCTCCAGCCGATACTGTATTTAACTGAGTTGGGGAGGCAGGATTGGTCACATTAACTGAATATATATTCAGGCCACTATCTCCTATTAATAAGAATCCCGGTGCCAATGTTTTTATAGAATTTCCTAAATATGTATTTCCACTAAGATTCAAACTGCTTGCTAATACTGGTAAAGTTTCCGTTGTAACATTTACAATAAGTAATTCCGTGTTTGTAGTAGCATTTGCCAAGTACAAATAATTTCCGTACTTATCTATAGAACTGACCGTTGTATTTGCAGGAGTGTTATAAATACCAACTTGTGTTGGAGCTGTAGGTAAGGTAATATTTATTATTGTCAATTCCTCGCTTGTAGCACTACCAACTCTTCCTAAGTAGAGTCTTTGCCCGCTTATATATAAACTTTTTGAGTCTATAGTCCCTGTGGCGTTAAATAATCCCACATAAACAGGATTAGTTCTTGTGGTAATATCCATAACACTTACCTCCCTCGTATCGTCAGTTGTTGCGACATAAAGGTAATTACCCGATGAAACAATATCCACAGGAGTCCCATTAACAGAGAACTGCCCGACATAAACCGGAACGTTAATATTGCTAACATCGATTACAATTAAATTATTTGTAGCCGCAACTGATCTAATTCCATATATATAGTTTCCAACTTTAGTCATTTTAATCATAGTTGTTGTACCTGCAATATCTAAGGTTGAAACAATACTTGGAGCTCGCCAGTTTGTATACGAGGGCTTGTAAATTCCTAATTCCTTATTAGAAATATTTGTAGTGGCATATAAAATATCAGTTGAGATATCATAGTAAACACTGTACGAAATTACACCACCCGTTTCATTAAACCCTCCAAAAGCCGTCATTGAAGCCAAATTTGATGTATTGAGAATATATACCTCGTTGGTTGCTAAACCAGTTGCTAAATGAGCCCTACTGTAATCCGAATTGAATTCTATTTGATAAACCCTTCCTCCAACATTAAAAGAACTTGTTATTGTTAATATGGAGGGATTGGATATGTTTATGACCCTAACATTTGTACCGATATCAGCAATTAATAAACTATTATTACCTGCATATTTTATATCATAAATAGCGTTTGTGGATGCCGGAATATTAAGACTGGAGTAGAGTACTGGCAGTAGCTCATTAGAAATATCTAGTACAATTATTTCTTGTGAGCTCGAAGCTGTCGCTAAATACGCGAAATTCCCAGAAATATAGACTCGATTTAGAGCGACATTACCTGATATATCGTATGTTCCGTTTGTCCCAGTTCCGACTTGAGTAATCACTGCAGGATTTGTAATATTCAGAATCTGAAACTCGCTCGTAGCTGCATTTCCAGCACGTGATAAATACAGTCTATTTCCTAATATATATACACTTGTAGCATCAGTGGAACCTGTAGCATCAAAAAACGAATAAAAGACAGGACTCGTTCGAGTAGTTATATCTATCACACTTATCTCTCTGTTATTATCGCTAGATGAAATATATAAATAGTTCCCTGAGTTTGCAATATCGCTAGGTGTACCATTTACTGAGAACTGAGTTACATACAATGGACTATCCGGGTTGGATACATCCATCACAATAAGATTATTCGTTCCATTGACCGCTCTTATTCCATAAATATAATTTCCCACCTTTACTATTTTAGTCATAGTATATGTTCCCAATGCAATATCAAGGGCACTATTTAATTTTGGAAACGCCCAATAGCCCAATACTTGGGACTTGTATCGTTGCCAGTTTGTTAGTAGGGTGGAAATACTATAAGAACTTGCACCTCCATTCCATGTGATGGTAGATGTTATTTTTTTACTTATTACATTCGGCGATGATGTGTGTGAAGAATCGTCCGAAATAGCAATTGATCTGTTAAAGCCATCGCTATTATCACTTGTTCCACTAAACGACCATTTACCTGATACGCTTGACAAACCGTATGTGCCATTAAGTAAAATAGCATTGTTGTCCATCTTCATATCCCTCACCGCCTCCAACCCCTCCTCTGCAAGCTGTGAAGCAATAATATTATACGTCGATTGACTAGAGGCTTTGATTACATATATCACGGTTGATGATACACCTAAAACCATTACACTAAAAAGTGCAATCACCAATATAATTTCTATCGTAGAAACAGCCGGACTTTTCAACTTTATTTTAATATGTTTGAACACCCCTAGAATTAATAATTATAGTTGTAAGTTTTTCGTTTTTAGTAATAGTGATTGTCCCAATTGTCTCGGGTAGGCCATATACTTTGGTAAAAACAATGTCTCCGGGACTCGTGACAGTAAGATTAGATGGCAATGAGTATGGTATATCATAGGCTTGTACTCTAGTTAAATAAGACCCCCCTTGAAACAAAACTAATTGTGTTGACGTTATGTGAACCCCCCATTTACTATCGTCTTGTACAGCCATGGATTGCACCTGTGCCGTTCGTAGAGTCGAGACAAGTATCTTTTGTGCATTTTCGACATCCGAACCAAACATGAGGCTTTGGTATACAGGCAGTGAAATACCAAAAAGTAAAAGCATCATACCCATTACAGATATTATTTCGACTAATGTAAATGCTTTTCTCATTTTATTGGTAATTCTTTACAGTATCTTTGCTCCACCCAACCAACACTTCCATCATTCATATCAATTTCATACCAAGCAATATCTTTACTTTTATAAGCATATATGGCTCCCGGAATGGCTTGTAATCTAATGCCACTACCACCTCTTGTGGTATATACCGGTATAGTTTGCTTCCCATCGGAAATTAATTCAATTGTTCTAGATAGGGAAGGGCTTGCTGCATTATCAATACTTTGATTGGCTCCCGAAGTTAAATCACTAAAGTTACCTGTTAGATTATATATTGGCATAATGACGGCAATAGCCATTACAAAGACGCCTATCCAGACTATTATTAATAATATTGGTTCCATCAATACATATAAATTTGCGGTTGTGTAATCATATTCTTTTTGATATGTGTCACCTATTTGTTTTGCTGTTTCTTTAATTTTACCGGTTTGTTCACCAGCAATCAGTGCCTGCCTTGCATACATTGGTAATAAGGATTTGGATTTATTATATTTCTCGAAGCTTTGTGCGAACGAGTCTCCATTATAAATACTTGAAGCCAAAAATTCATATAGTTTCTTATATTCTCTTAAATTTGTCGATTCGGAAATAATATCAAGGGAATTTAAAACCTTGAAGCCACTATCAAGCAAACTGTACATCAAGTAACCAAACCTTGCCATTTCAAGTTGCATCAGGGCATTACGAATGAATGGTATTCTTAATAATATAATTTGTCCTATCCAACTCGATTTCTTGTAAATGAAAATAAAATATATACCTATTATAAATACTAATACACCTACTGGTAAAACAATCTGTCCAGGTCCAGCCATAAAATCACCCAGCTTTATCATATACTGTGTTATCACCGGTAAATCAGCGTTAAATGACTTATATACTTCAGTTAATCTTGGCAAAACAAATACCGCTATCGCAGTACCGACTATTAATAACACTATCATCACCAGTGCTGGGTATAGACTTGCTGTTTCTAACTTGGATTTAATTTCCCTATCTTTTCTTTGTTGTAAAAGAACAATTTGTAGATTTTGTGCAAGATTACCGCTTTCTTCCCCAACTCTTATTACGTCTAATAAGCTTCCTTTAACTATATTAAACTTTTCTAAAGTTTGCCAAAAAGGCATACCGTTACGAATCTCTCTTACCATTCCTTCTAATATTTCTTCTAAGGATCTTGTTTTATTTTCAGATCTTATTTCTTCCAAGGCCTTAACAATATTCAATCCTGAAGTTATCATCAGCACCAGATTTTCAAACATCAATTGCTTATATTTACCGATACTTACATCATACTCAAGAAGTCTTCGGAGTTTACTTTTTTGTTTTCGTTGATTTGTTGTGGGTTCCATTTGTTCGTATATTATCGTATTTAATTGGGGCAACTCTTAAAAGCTCCTCTAATGTGGTCACTCCCAAGAGTACTTTGTTTATTCCGTCTTCAAAAAAGGTTCTAGCTCCTTCACTTCTAGCTAACTCCCATATATCTTGACTCGAAGGTATCCTTTCTATTAAATCTCTCATTGCTTCACTTACACGAATCATTTCCAAAACAGCAATTCTTCCTTTAAAACCTGTATGATTACATATTTCGCAACCTTTCGCCTTATAAAGCCTTGTCGTTTTTTCTGGAAAGTATTTTTTTGCATCGACTCCAATAATCTTTTTTATTTCATCTGTAGTATATTCAACAGAGTATCTACAGTTTAAACATATTCTTCTGACTAACCTCTGTGCCATGATCAAATTTAAAGTTGATGCAAGGAGAAAAGGTTCAACACCCATATCCATTAGCCTTGGTATGGCTGTGGCCGCATCATTGGCGTGAAATGTGGATAGTAGTAAATGCCCTGTTAATGCAGCATTGACAGCAATCTCAGCGGTTTCATTATCTCTAATTTCTCCAACCAATATTACATTTGGATCCTGTCTAACAATTGACCTTAACCCACGAGCGAAAGAAATATCATGTCCAGGATCAACTTGAATTTGATTTACACCTTTAATTCGGTATTCGACTGGATCTTCAATTGTTGTAATGTTTATTGCCGAAGATTTTATTAATTTGAGAACAGCATATAGTGTGGTTGATTTGCCTGATCCAGTAGGGCCAGTGTTTAAAATCATCCCATATCTTTGTTTAAGTGACTCGTCAAGCAAATTATACGAAATTTTATCAAACCCCAAATCTTCAATATTCAAATCTTTTATAAAATCTGAAAGTATTCGTATTACAGTTTTTTCTCCTTCTATAGTAGGAATTATTGATACTCTTAAATCAAGTATAAAGTTCTCCGTATCGATTCTAATTGACCCATCCTGGGGTGCGAAATGTTCATCTATCTGCATATAGGATAATACCTTTATTCTATTGATGACTTTATCGTAAACATCTTTTGGAATTGAACCCATTTCTCTTAATATTCCATCTACTCTAAATCTTAAATTGACCTTTTCACCACTCAACGGCTCAAAATGAACGTCAGATGCTTTGTTCTCAGCAGCCTCCATAATTATTTCATCAAATATGTCCGGAGCTGAATAATAATTCTCCTCTATTATTTTATCGAACCTACTCTGCAAAGGTTGTTTGATATTCACAAAAGATCCCTCTATATTACTATCAAGGGCATAGTTAAATACTATTTTTTTATTAGGGATATAGGCTTTAATTTTCTCGGTCAAAAAATCCAAATGTTCCGGATCCGATGTGACAACAACCAATTCCTTATCTGTTTCTTCGACTAAAATAGTCATATTTTCTTGACAAAAATCAAGTGGTAATCTCATCATAACCTTAGGATCGATCTGTTTTGATTCCGTACTGAAATACTTAATTTTATAATATTCAGCTATAGCTTGCCCGATAAGCTCTTTTGTTAGTATTTTACTTTCCGTTAGATATGTTAATAACGCGCCGACCTTAGCCGTCTTAAGTGCAATATTTAAATCACTTTCAGTCAGGTAATTCTGTTTTAGAAGAATCTCCTGAACTTTTATTTGTTTTACTTTCATTTAGGGCAGTAGCTTTTTTACATAATTTATAATATCAGATAATTGCATATCACTTTTAACAAAAAAATCTGTCGCGCCTAGATCCTTTGCCCTTTTCATATCATCCCCCTGATTAAGATTTGATAAAATTACTATTGGTGATTTATGCTTTAATGTCTTACATTTCTCCAGGATTTCAAAACCATCCAAACCAGGCAGAATAAGATCTAACAAAACTAAACTGTAAACATTATTTGACAATAATTTGAATCCGGAATCACCATCATTTGCAACCTCGCATGCATAACCTGCACTAGTGATCTTTAAACTCAAAACCCGAGCTAATGCAAGCTCATCTTCAATAATCAATATTTTTTTATTTTTTATACCCATTCTCCGTATATTTTAATCTAGATACTAATACATGTCAAAAATCATCCTCCAACGTGACTTCCCCTTTCTTGGGGGGTATCCCTTTAATCAGTAGTTTAAACCAAAATGTAGTTCCTTTATTTACTTTGCTCTCAAACCATATTTGACCCCCCGAGGTGTCTATAATCTGCTTTACAAGATATAAGCCTATACCGTTACCATTGGTATCAAATTTGGTGATGTTCTTACCCCTATAGAACTTTGTGAATATCTTTTCTTTATCTGCTTTAGGAATACCATAACCCTGATCAGACACTTTAAATACTACATATTCTTTTTCCTTATAAACATTCATGCTAATTTGTGTCTTTTTGGGACTATATTTAATCGAATTGGTCAATAAATTCATCAAGGCATTTCTGATAAGCTTGGGATCAAGTGTTACTAGTGGCATTCCTTTTTGAATATTTTCTATAATCTTAATATTTTTGTCTATTGCACGTTTACTAATCTCATTAATGACACCTTCTACCAGACCTTTTATTTTTATTGGTTGCGGATCAATTATTATCCTACCACTTTCTATTCTAGATACATTTAATAGTGCATTGACCAAATCAATCATTCTTTCATTAGAAGTATTAATGTTTTGTGCAAAATCTAATTGCTGAGAAGTTAGTTTTCCCGCGTCACCCGCTATAAGCAACTCCAAATACCATTTCATTGCCGAAAGGGGTGTTCTAAGTTGATGGGAGGCTATAGATATAAATTCTGACTTCATTTTATCAATCTCCTTTAATTTTGTAATATCCCTCTCTAATCCGACGTAGAAAATTATTTCTCCATCATCACCCAGTATTGGAGTAACACTAGCCTCCGCTATATAATTTTCGCCGTCCTTTTTTTTATTGGAAAATTCTCCCTTAAATGTTTGTTTCTCATCTTTAATTGTATGCCAGAATTTCTCATAAAATTCCTTAGTCATTAATCCGCCCCACAATTCACCCGGAGATTTGAATAACACATCTTCAATTTTATAACCCGTTATACTTTCAACCGCTTTATTTGAGTATATGATTTTACCTTCATTGTCAGTAATAATAATATGATCTGATGCCTCACTTACTGCTAATTTAAATTTTTCCAAATCCCTAGCTAATTGTTCAGTCTTTGTTTTTTCACCCTCAACATCCTCTAATACATTTAAAAGGGCAACTTTGGACTGCTCATTTTCCTGTGTCCTTTGTTTTAATGTTTTTTCATCAAGATTCCGAGTATAAACATTCGACATCAAGGTTCCTAATGTATCCATTAACACGATAGTTTCCTCATTCCACGCTTTTTGATTTGAACACTGCGTAATACTTAAAACCGCCCTAAGCTTTCTGGATTCATAAATTGGTACTATCATTACCATCCCCGAGTTATACGGATTTAAAACCTGATCGGCCAAATTTGATAATCCACTAATTTCTTTTAATAGTAGCTTTGAGCCGCCAACTAATTGCTGAGTGATTAATTTTATATCCCTTTCGGTTAACTTAACTAGGTCAATATTATGCTTTTTATTCCGATGAGTCTCGAATGAATATCTCTTATCTATAATGTCATATAATAAAATATCACAAGCATTTATACTTTCCTTGATTAGATTTATGATGATTTTTATTTTTTCCTCAAACTCCAGCATCGAGTTGGCAATAGAGGCGACCTTTGAGTAAAGTGTCTGGCTGACTAGGGCCATATTTAATTTGTCTTGATTATTAACACTTTCCGTCTGATCAAGCAATACGGTCATAAAACATTTCTCGCCCTTAACTACTGTCGTTTGGAAATATGCTATACACTTACGAATATTTCCACCCTTATTCCTTACATCTAGTATAGTGCTATAGGTTCCATCATTCTTCTGCTTGAAGCCCGTAACAATTTTATCTCTTGTTTCTTTTGAATATAAATTCAAAGCAATTGTCGTTTTACCTAAAGCGTACTCCTCTTTAAAACCTATCAATTTTTCATATGCCTCATTCATATCAATTAACTTTCCATCGCTGATTCTAGATATAACTATTGCTGCTGGGTTAACCATAAACAATTGCTTAAATTTCTTCTGTATATCTATAACTTTTGTAATGTTTTTTGCGATCAAGATGTATTGTCGTATACCATCAATAATTTCGGGTCCGATATAAGACTCCGCATTAACTTTTTTACCAAATCGGTTAAATAGTGGCATATCACCCTTATACGTATCTCCCTTAAGAACCTTTTTAAAAATCTGCCTTGCATTGATCCTGTTTTCCGGTGAGACAATATTAAAAATCGAACTACCAATTAATTGCCTTTTTGAATAGCCGAACATATCTATACAACTTTTATTAACGTCGATGATGATACTCTTGTTATCAAAGATAACACACGCATCATCTGTTCTATCATAGTACGTGAATAATTTTGTGTAGAATTCTGGTTCGTTCATTTTATTAAATGTTGATCTTGTGCAATTTGTTGTTTAAGCTCTATCATTTTAAGCTCTCTACCAACCATAAGCTTATTTAATCTTTCCAATTGATTAATATGATTCATTCTTTCAGCATCTATCTTTTTAACTTTTGAAATGTCGTTTATAACAATTAAAAGAAAATCTTCAGCCTGTATTCTAAATTTACTTAATGAACACATAGACGACATAACTCTATTCGCTACTTTAAAATTCCATTCGAAACTAATATTATCCGTCTTAATTAAGTCTTCAATTATACTCTGAAATTTTCCATCCGACTTTTCCGAATTGTTTTGTATAGGTACAGATAAATCAATAAGATTTTTCTTTAATAGTAATCTGTATGAAATCCTAAACATTTTAATAGCTGCTTTATTTACATCTACTATTTCAATACCCCTTAGTAGCAATATGCCATCCGAAGTGTGGTCAAAAATCTTTTTAAATTTTATTTGCGACTCTTTAATAAATGATATCAGTTTTAAATACGAAATTGTAATATCATAAGCAAGCAATACCAAAATGAAAATAAAAAGCATAATTACTACGCTTTCCGCTTTTGTGCTGAATATATGGCCCATCCAACTTCCATTTGTTGCAAATACACCCAGTAAATATTTGGTGGAATTATTTGTTAATATCGGGCCGTAAACACCCTGCCAAACACCGTTCTCATCTTTAATTTCTCCCGTAAACTCTATTGATTGTTTTATAAAAGAATTTTTCATCATAATAGGCACATCGTTATCTGATGTTCCAGGATCTAAACCTACGTCCTTCTTATCTTTTAAAACCTCCATAAAATAATAATACTTGCCATCGCCGCTTGTATTAACTATTGCAACTCTTGAAAGTAAATCCGATAACTCTACAACTTTTTCAATTTTGCTTTTTAACTCCATATATAATGGATCAAATTTGTCGAAATAATTTCCCTTCATATTTAATAACTCATCTTTTTCTATAACATTCATAGTTAAATCTAAATTTGTTTCTAAATCCCTAACAAGTGTCTGTCTTTCGTTCTCTGTAAAATATACTATTCCCAAAAGAAAAATTGGAATAATTGCAACCATTATCCAAATAAACACCCTGTTAAACTTTATAATTGAATTGCTCCATTTGTTTTCTTTTACAGAAGTAGCAAAGTTGTGAGCTGTAAATATTGCGAATATTACTATACATAAATTTTTTGCAATCAGCAGACTCAATTTCAATGTAAAATTGTCATCTAAATTTAGACTTATTTGGTTTAGATCAAACTGGCCAATATAACCAGAAAATATTGATAAAGCTATAAAGAGTAACAGGAAAAACAATTGAGTTTTGTAAACTACCGAAAAATCCTTAATTATTCTAATATTCCTTAGTATTAGCAATACAAAAAAGTACCCAACACAAATTTCCAAAAATATCAATGAGTATTGATAATTTAAAACGTTAAATAATTCCAGTATGACTGGTATAATCACCTCAGATAAAATCAGAAATATTAGTAACCAGTATAAATGTTTGAATCGTTTATTTTTATTTGAACCGAATACACGTTTTACCATATATGAAACATATGATTCATATGCTATGAGCATAAATACGGCCATGACATAAAAGGTCGTTGTTTTCTCACCGCTTGTTAGACCGAACAGAAAGAGCTGCAACACTTTGATTTGAGTTAGCATTATAACTCCCAATAGCATGTAAGCCTTTACCTTTTCAACTAAAGTAGTCGATTTTGAGTGATATAACTGAACAATTGCCACAGAGAGCATTATTATTATTAAAGCAATTGGAATATCAAAATAATTTTGCAGGTCAAAATAATTGGGCATGTTATTTATTCTATTAGTTCATTCTACCATTATGCAAAAAAAGTTAAAGCTTTAAGCGAGAGTAAATATGCTCATTGACAACAACTATTTTTGTGGCCATAATTAAACCATATTAAACTCTTCTCAGTGCAAAGATACCAATATAGAGTAATGATAATTGAGGACAATATTGATTTAAGCGAGCAATATAAACTTAAACTTGAGATTGAAGGATTTACTGTACTTACAGCCCCTGATGGGGAGCAAGGTCTAATATTAGCCGCAGAAGAGCGCCCAGACGTTATTTTATTAGACATTTTAATGCCTAATATGGATGGTTTGGAAGTGCTTAAGGCAATTAAAAACAATACAAGCTTAAATTCTATTATAATTATTGTTTCTAACCTTTCTAGTCCCGAACAATTCCAAAAAGCTAAAACACTTGGTGCAAGTGATTACCTTGTAAAATCTGATGTCACTCCAGCTATTATAGTAGAAAAAGTTAAAGGTATCCTTAACCTTCTTTAAGAAATATCATATCTCTATCTACTGCGGGATTAAAATATCCAATGTAATAAGGTAGTTTTAATGTAAAGTTTAACATCTCCTTAATCTGATTTTCTTCCTTTGTTGTTGATTTGTAAGCTGCATTTATAAAAACATTATCAAACAAATATTCTCCAAAACTCTCCCAGTTATTTTTGAGTAATACATTATATTGTCCATGTAACAATTCCCCAATAGATTGAATCAGGTTCATATTTAAATTGTCCTTTTCTATGATAATATCAAACAAGTCCTCATAAACCTCATCACTCATTGAATAGTAGTTCTTTAAACATTTGAGCATCATACCTTGTGCAATTCTTTCGTCGTTAATTTCTTTATTAAATTGCCATGCCCAATAATATTCCTTACTCGATGCCAAAAAGTCTATGTTGGCAGATTTCCACATATCAGAATTTCCCTGTCTTACAACCTCCAATGGAACATGTATATTTATATAAGCCTGCATTAATACATGTGACATCTCATGGAAAAGAATTGTTTGAGCACTTGCTTTTATTAAATCGTCCTGGCTCAACCTTTGACCAAAAATTGTTTTTGATAAATCTTTATACACAAGATACAAATCATGTGGGTCAATTTCTATGACCTTTCTTGAATAATCCTCGTTAAGTGGCCTGGTTGCACTTCCCTTGTAAATATTATTATTATAACCTTCTGATAAGTAAACTATCCTTTCAGGTAAATCCGGAAGAACGTAACTCTCAATCTCATCGAGATAATTACTGTTAATTCCTAGCTTTCGCGCCAAATCTATGAAATTCGTTCTTCCTTCGCGTAAATATTGAGCTATTGTTGTTTCCGAATTACCAACAAATAATGCCAGCTTATCATTTGGGATAAATCTTGACTCGACATACGTATTATATGATTTAATGTATGTATACAATGTTGCCTGATCAATATCTTTGTAAGAAAATGGCGGTGGGCTTTTTAAATTCCCGTCCCACTCCTTTTTTTCTGCAAGCTGAACGATTGATAGTAAAAGATCTAACTGCGGTCTTGATTGGTAATCAACGCCTGCTGGCGTATTCCGTTTAGTATAATTAGTGTTAAATACTGTTGATGAATAATCGTCAATTATAAAGGGACCTGGAGTCGCAGTATAAATATTATTCCCAGTAGGCCCACCTCCTGGACTAAACCACCAAAGGTCTCTTGCCAAAAATAAAATAATAATACTAACAAGTAAACAGACCCCAAAAACTAAGAAACCAAAGATTAATGAAACTATACCACCCTCCCTTTTCGTCTGGGCAATTTCCTCTCTTTCATGAATAATTATAGGACTTACGTATGGTATTTCCTGCATACAGAATAATTAATAATCTTATTATCTAGATTAATGGTTTGTTAATTAAAAATCAATTCCTTTAGGAAATCAATATCAGTTCTCCATTGCTTGCCATCATTCCATTCCAGACCTCTAAAATAAAGCTTGTAAATGTCCTTAGGCTTTGATACAGAGCCAAGATAAAAATATTTGCAGCCCTTATCTTTTGCTGAAGAAATCGCCCTAAGCATCATACCCATCCCATAATGATTAAAATATTTATCTAAGTCATAGAACGGATAAGCATAGTGTGTAATTGTACTATTCTGAAAAGCTATGGCGTAACCTACTATTTCAGTATCGCCCGAACCAAACCTATATAACAAATTAAAGTTTGATTTTGTTCTATCAGTAACCAATTCCTTAATTTTTGATGCAGAGAATATATTACTACCAAACTTTTTATCGTAGTAATCTTTCCCTAATTTATGTATGTGCCAATCATATTCGTCCGCACTGATTGGTAAATTTATTTCGGACAACTGCATATCGTCCGTTTTTCTTAAAACGCGCTTATTTTTTGTGTGAAAAGAGAATAAAGATAAATTTATTCTTAGTGACCGCGTCTTATTCATAGTTCCCCTACTTTTTCGAGTGAATACATAGCCGTTTTCGTACATACTGGTAATATTTTCATCAGAGAAATCCTGAATTACTTTAGAATCCCAAACTAAATAAGACATTTTAGTATAAATAATTTTTTAATTCGGACCTGATCATGTCCCCGATCTCTTCAGGTGTTTTAATGTTTTCACCATCCATACAATTAATTAACTTCCATTCCTTTCTTTCTTTACAATATTTTAACATTTCCTTGCCAGCATTTATTTGTAATCGTATGTTTTGTTCATTAATATCTTTAGTCTTACCATTTGTATATTTCCTCAATTCTTTTTTCTCAATAAGCTTCTGAGCAATAATTGGATCAACAAATAATGCCAATACAATGTCTGGTCTTACCATTTTTAATTTACCATACGCAGTATCTTCTAGCCATTTTATGTAATTTCTTTTCTTCTCCTTCCCGCGTATTAATGCAGCCTGGAAAATATAGCTGGAAGTCAAATAACGATTACATATGACTATTTTCCCTTCCTTTAATTCCTTCCTTATTGTTTTACATGCATCAGCCTGATCCAAAAAATAGAATACTGATCGCAAATACGGATTTACTTTTTTCCCAAACTCTCCAGTAAGCATCCTTCCTACCATACCACCCCAATAATTTTCGTAATATCTAGGAAAATCATATGTAACAAAAGGAACTTTCCTTTCTTTTAAAAACATGGAGAACATATCAAATTGTTGATTCTTACCTCCATAAACTTTCGATATTTTCTCCTTAAACAGCTTTATTTGAGAACCTTGATCCAATTCACTTTCCTTCTCAAGGAATGACTTAAAAACATTGAGTTGAGTGCCCTTCCCCGAGCCATCAAGCCCCTCGAATACAACCATCAGTCCACTTTTTCGCATTATTAAGATTTAAAAAACTATTATTCTCCAACTAAACTAATATCTGGTTCAACAGGTTTACCTTTATGTATTAAAGAAATTACCAGTGGTATTATTATAACAACAGTAAAAATTCCGAGCAATTGATAAAAATCTCCTACTCGATTGTTAGCTATAAATGAAGCACTACATATTTGTAATATTGCATAAACAATCGCGATAAGCATATATTGTGCTGAAAGAGCAGTTGTTCTTACTCTAGATTCAAGATTACTATTAATTAATGGAGACATAAAAAGGTCTGCGTTTGCACTTGCAAAACCTATACCAAGTAAAAATACCATTGAAATTGGTAATGTGAAGTATTTTATTGGCATAAGGACAATGACCATTACAAGTGGAATTATTAGGATGAAATACTTATTCATAAAAAACTTTTTATTTCTTATAAGCCAAAAGCCAAAAAGTGAAACTGATAGCTTTACTATCATGGCAGTCCAACCTTTTTCTACTTCACCGAGTCCCAATTCGCTCATATATGGAACAACTAAAAATCTTTGACTGCCAAACGCAATACCCCCAATTAATACATATGCTATCGTTAACCTAGAAACATAGCTGCTTTTAAATATTTCTCTGAATCCATCAACATTCTGTTTAATAAAGGCCTTATAATTAAATTTTGACTTATCAAGATGCACTTCATGTAAATAAAATGCGTTAATTGCACCAACAAGGAACCCAAACATGACACATAAATAAGGTAGAAAAGATGCTATTACATAGAGATATCCCCCTAACATAAGGAATACGGCTCCAGAAAATTGAAACATAAGTGAACCATTAGCTTTTATTCGGGGATATAAATCGCCTTTACCTGCATTTTGAAGTACTTCGTATAACATTGCCGAATAAGTCCCCGAAGTAAAGGCATTACTTATTCCATAACAGATTGTAAAAATTATCATTATGGATACACTGGGAAATAAGGCAAACAAAGAGAATCCAATCAAACTAAATAAGTTGCCAATAATAATTGCAGATTTTTTTCCAAAGATATCTGCAAAAGCGCCAGTAGGTATTTGGGATAATACTTCTACTATTACAATCATAGCACCAAAAAAAGCTATTTGCTCACCAGTTAAGAATTTGCTTTCATATGAAAACCATACAACCGTTTGGAATAAAAGTGTAGCCTTTGCGAATTCAGCTATATAGAAAATCGCTATGTTTTTCTTGATTTGTCCTTCACTCATTTGTTTATTATATCAAATACTTTTATTTATGCTAGAATGTTTTCTATTAGACATTTCATAACTATGGCAGGGAAACTCTATGTGTTTAGACATGCACAAAGTGAAGATAATGAAAACCAAATTTTCAGTGGTGGGCGTGACGTCCCCTTAACTAATAAGGGTCTTAAAGAAGCTAAAAAACTTGCACAAACACTAAAAAATACAAATATTCATTATACCTTTTGCTCTGATTTAATACGTTCGATGATGACTATGGAAATTGTAATGCAATTTCATCAAAATACTTTTACCTGTATTGATAAACGACTACGCGAGAGGTCATATGGCCTCCTTGAAGGACAAAATAAAAAGAAATGGGCCAAATACGCTTTCACACTTTTTAAAATATTCCATAGATCATACTACATTCCGCCGCCAGGAGGTGAAAGCTTTTTTACAGTTAGAAAAAGAGTACGCGAATTTATTGTTGAATTGATTTCATTTTGTAAGGATAAAGAGATTAATGTCGCAATATGCGTTCATAGTGGATCAATTCGCGCATTCCGAGAGTATTTTGAGGGTCTACCAAAAAAAACCTTTAATATAATTGAGACTGCAGAAGCAGAATTATTTATATACGATATCTTAGATGGGCAAAAAAAGAAAACAAAGTGAAAGTAGCTTTAAAACCAGAAGCTTTAAAATACTAATCCCCGCTATTCTCTTTCTTGGTATAGCCCTAAGATTCTTGACATGGAATAATGTTGTCGTCGGCAATTTAATTGAACTAAAAGGATCTGATGCGTATTATTTTGTGCGCCAAGCCGAGAATATTAAAAGTGGTGGTATCCCCCAATTTGACCCAATGTTTTGCTATGAAAGGGGCTTACAAACCGATCAATATAACTTACTCTATTCTTATATTATTGCGTTTTTCGGACAATTCAGTTCCATAGAACTTGTCACTGCTTTTACGGGCCCTATTCTTGCTGGTTTTACTATTTTCTTCATATTTCTGACTCTTCGTGAAATCTTTAAAAATAACGATTTAGCTGTAATATCAGGCACAGCGATTGCAAGTTTAACCGGCATTCAGTTTATTGCTAGAAGCTATTTTGGTTTTGGTGATAGACATGTCCTAGAAACTACATTCATGACAATGTCCATTTGGGCACTGATAAAACTTGTTAATACTTCATCAATTAAATGGGCTATTGTTACCGCTTTTGCTTATATATTATATGCACTTTCATGGGATGGCGCACCCGTGCTAATTTTATTAATTTCCTTAAGTTTACAAATTAGCCTTGTAATAAAAGAGCCGTCAGATAAAAGATTTTGGCCACTTTTAATACCTTTTATCCCATTAATACCATTGGGAGTTTTTATACAGAGTGGAACATTGATTGCAACCGGCATTGTTTCCACAATAGGGATTATTTATATTAACCTCCTGCAATATAAATTCACGAACACAAAAAGACGATTAATTGTATTTACCATAACTGTTTCATCATTTTTACTAATTGCATGCTTAATTTATCAACCATTAACCACATTAATTCTTAATACGTTAAAAAGCTTTTTATTGCAAGATGCGGTTAGCAGCACAATAAGTGAATTCCAACCAATGTTCAATATCTACAAAAACATATTGGATTTAACTTCGAGAGCAACTATACAAGTAATTATTCATGGATTAACGGTATTTGGATTGATTTATATGTTAACGAAAAGGAATTTCTTTGTTTTTATTTTAGGTTCGATACTGTTAATTTCGAGCATAGCAAAGATTAGAGGCGAATATTATTTGTTAATAATAAACGCAATTTCTATTGGATACCTGGCTTTAAAACATAAGTACTGGGGATACTTTGGAATAATTATTGCATGTTATTTTGCAATGCTTTATTGGGGAAGCGAGGTTGCAAATAATAAAAACTCTAGTTTAGTATTTACCCAAAACGATTACAATATGGCGGAATGGATGAGAACAAAGCTACCCCCAAATAATATTCCCGCAGCAGGTAATTATATAAATTCAGAGAAACCGTCGTATTGGGTATTAGCAAAATGGGATGTCGGATATCTTTATGGTTATCTGTCCGAAAAATCTATGGTCGCATCTCCCAATTTATGTAATTATCTATTCCCTTCATATATATCAATGAGTAATGATGAAGATAACACCTACACAACACTTAAAGATAGTAAAGTGAAATACATTTTACTTAGGTATAATGATTTCCCAAAGTATTATTCGGAAACAATTAAAACTGGGATGACACCACCAGAGGTAATTGGTGGAAAAATTGATGAAAATGTATATTATTTGCTTGATCAAAACTATTTTAAAGTATTACATACCAAACTCTTTAACTTTGATGGTCTTAGTTATACACCAATTTCATCATATTACTTTGCGGGCGAAAACCTTACAAAAACTGACAATTACTTAGATGCATTTATTAAATCTGGTAATGGAAACGTGTATAGTATAGATGCTTTTAAATCACCAATTAAAATAGATTCAACGCAGCATTTTAAACTTATTCATGTAGAAGGACAAGGCGAGGAGGCAGTTAAATTATTTGAAGTAATTGATTAATAAATAAAGTTAATTTTTTGCAAAATTAATATTGACTCTGTTTCTGATCTTTTTATATATCCATATCCATAACTTAGCGATATCATTTTTTGAATATTTTCATTTAAGTCCTGAATTTTATCAATGACTATATAATCTGGTTGGATTGAATATGTCATCACTTTATTATCATATATTTGGAGATCTCTGAAATGTCCGAATTGCCCACCGGCCTTTGTTGTCGCAGAAATTACGGAATCTGCCGGTATTTTATTAATAAATTCCTGTATATACACATAATCATTAAACCGTTCAAGATTAGAAAATAATTGCCTTCTAAACGTATGCCCTGATAATAAAAATACGTTAGTTATTAGTAATAGGGCAAATATGTAGTACATCGAAATTCTCTTCCTTTGAAATCTCACCATTGTACTTATAAAGGCCCAGAATATTATTAGACCTGTCACGAGATCATACTGATTTACAGCAGTAAATTGTCCAACGTGCTTTGACATTAAGTTTATTAGCAAATTTGGTAATAACACCCAGATTTTTTTCCAGGATAGTAACGATAAGAAAAGCAAAGGAAAGAATATTCGAAAAATATAAGTGACTTTTAGAGGGACTTCCCACAATAACGAATCTATACCGGTAAACCTATTAAGTGTATCAGAAGGTGAACCTCTAAAAAAAGGAATTATTACAAAAACGCCAAGTATTGCTAACAAATATCCAAATAAACATAAAAATATTCCGATTTTTTTCTTGTTAACTATGAAATGATATAACCCAATAGTACCAACGAATATCGCAATGTCCTCCTTCCCAAGTGCTGCTAGAATCAATAGCATTATGCCTATTTTTTTATGTTTTGAAAATTCCAGAAGGTAAAGTCCATACGTGAGGAAAGGAAGAGCCAAAACTACCGCTCTATAGTCAGAAAGGATTAGGCCGATAAGTCCTATATAAAAAATGTATGTAAAATATATAGCAAGGCTAAGCCAAGGTTTTTGTAGTAATCTATCAGCAATTAGTTTGACAGTAAATCCAGCCAGAATAACTGCAGCCACTTGAATTGCAATTAAGGTAAAAGGAGAAGGTAGAAAGAAATATATTAGTGCTAATATGGGAGTTAAAAGGGACACATGATCACCAAGATAGTTAGTGACTTCCACACTCGACTCGAAATACCGGCCCTGCGATGTATTCCAAACTACCTGTTGTTCTAAGGAGAAGTCAAATATGGCCGTCTCTAAATTTAAATGCCTTTTTACTCCAAGAGTAAAGAAAAATGTAAATAATAATAATGATAATATTAAATAGAATCTTTTTTTTGTGATTAAATATTCATATTTATTTAAAAATCTGATTATAATCGGTTTAAACTCATACAACGCAAAAGCGAAGAGGAACTGGAGAAATGCAATACCAGAAATTACTAGTATACGAGGGACATTTTTTATATACGATGATAACCATCCTCCTTTCTCTAATCCTGGGATTAAATATATTCCAACAAATACAATGAATATTAGTAAATTACAAAACCAATAAAGCTTCCTGGTCATTACTTATTTTTATAATATGATATGGTATCATCAATTATATATTAATGTATTCCTTATGTTTATTAAAGATTTAAGAATCATATCATTGCTTGAAAAATATAAACCGATATATTCACTCAAGTACCTACTAATGCTTTCTAACTGGGATATTGAAACATATATGCCAAAATATTCTATAGAATCGAGGGGTAAAGTAACTGCAACGATGGAATCGTTAATACAACGCATGTCCTTGGATAACGAATTTGAAATTGACGTCAAATCGATCAACCCTGACGATTCTAAATTAACTGACTCTGAGCGCATGATTGTTAAAAGATTACAGCATAGTTTGAACAAGTATAAAAAACTACCACGATCCTTTGTAGAGGAATATGCAAACCTTACATCAACTGCATCCACAATATGGTCCAAAGCTAAATTGGATAACGATTTGGCATTATTTTTACCATACTTAAGTAAGATTTTTAATGCCACTAGAAAAATGGCAGATTTCCTAGAGTATGAAAATCATCCATACGAAGCGCTTATTGAGGATTATGAGCCCGAAATGTCAATTACAGACTATGATGAATATTTTAAAGAACTTAAAAAGACACTCTCATTATTTGATTTTTCAAAGAGTAATAATTTAAAAGACCTTCCGACCGAATATTCAACCGATCAGCTAAAAGACATTTGCAGAAATATTCTATTATTTTTTAAAGCAGATAATAATTTCCTCCGTTTAGATGAATCATCCCATCCATTTACAAATTCACTTGGTATAAATGATATTAGGCTGACAACAAACTACAACAAGAATTCTCCTTTTAATGCAATTTATTCAACTATACACGAATTCGGACACGGGCTATTTGGACATCAAACAATTGATGAGCTCGAGTTTACGCCATTGTATAATGATATCAGCTATGCTGTTCACGAATCGCAGTCTCGATTTTGGGAGAATATGATTGGTAAGAATGAGTCGTTCTTAGATTGGTTAAGACCTCATATAAATAAATTAGGTGATGGCTATGAAGACCTTACAACATATGATATAGAAGGTGTAGTTAATTATGTCAAGCCTTCACTTATCCGAATAGAAGCTGACGAGTTAACCTACCACTATCATATTCTAATACGCTACGAAATAGAAAAGGCACTGTTAGATGGAAGTATTAAAATTAATGAGGCAAAAGAGTTCTGGGATTCGAAATATTATTCTTATCTAGGAATAAAACCTTCAAAAGACTCGGAAGGTATACTTCAGGATATTCATTGGAGTATGGGTTACATTGGATATTTTCCTAGTTATTCTTTTGGAACAACATTAAGCAGTTCTATTAAGAATAAAATGGAAGACAATATTGGTAATATTGATGACATACTCCATAAAACAGATGGAATTGATAAAATTCAACTTTGGCTTAAAGAAAATATTCATAGGTATGGTGGTACATATACTTACAAGGACATTTCATTAAAATTAGGTAATAAAAAAATTAATATTAAACCCTGGACTGATTACGCGAAAACAAAGTTTTCAAAATTATTAATTTAGATTTCTTGATTACTCTAACTAAGGATCAAAATAAAGCAATCGGAACACTACTTGATTGGTATAAAAACCCTTCTTCTAAAAATTTTATTACACTCGGGGGTTATGCGGGAACGGGTAAAACAAGCCTAATTGGCAATTTTCGGCTATTGCTGAATAAGACTAATAAAAACCTCAAAGTCGCTTTTTGTAGTTATACTGGAAAAGCAACACGCGTCTTACGTGTAATGTTGCTTGATCAAAAGACAATTTTTAAAAATGATAGCATAAGCACTATTCACTCTTTGATCTATTCGCCAATGGTAAACTCAAATGAAGAAATAATTGGGTGGGAAAAGAAAGAAAAAATCAACTTTGATTTGATAATATTAGACGAGGCTTCGATGGTAGATGAAAGTATTTGGGACGATTTACTTTCATATGGAATACCAATAATTGCTGTTGGAGATCATGGACAATTACCACCAGTTAATGGGAAATTCAATTTAATGGCAAACCCGGAACTTAAACTAGAGGAAATTCATAGACAAAAAAAAGGGAATTCAATTATCGATTTATCCATTATGGCAAGAACAGAAGGATTCATCCCTGAAGGAACATATGGTAAGAATATAATAAAAATTAGTAGGCACGATTCCGATAATTCAGAATTAATAAATGAGATCTTATCAAATTACTCACCCGAGCTTTTAATACTATGCGGGTATAATACCACAAGAATCCGTTTAAACAATTATATCCGACATTCTTTAGAGTTTACTGGATTAACACCTCAAAAAGGTGATAGGGTTATCTGCTTACGTAATAACCACGAAAAGAATATTTTTAATGGTATGCTTGGTTCAATTAATTATATTGATGAAAGTGATGATAAAGCTTATTATGCTAAAATTGATTTTGATGACGAGCCCGATATTTATAAAGGATTTATCCTGGCCGAGCAATTTGGAAACAAAGAACCTCTCAATTTTACTCAAAGACGAAATTTAACCCTAAAAGCAGATCTTTTTGATTTTGGATATGCCCTTACTGTACATAAGGCGCAAGGTAGTCAGGCACGAAAGGTACTATTATTTGAAGAGAGATTTCCAAAGATGGATGATGAGGCTTGGCGTCGATGGCTTTATACAGCAGTTACACGAGCAAGTGAAGAATTAATTATAGTGGGAAATTAAACTGATTCCAAGGGAAAGCTTGTGGCGGATAAGAAATAAATTCCACTTTTTTAGCTTCTTCGTTGGGATAATCGAATGAAAGTGAATATGCCCATAATGAGACAGATCGATTTTTATCGGACATATTGATCTCCCCCCCATATTTTACGTCACCATAAAGTGGACATTTTCTTGATGCGAATTGTACTCGTATTTGATGAGATCTACCAGTTATTAACTCGATTTCAATTAATGAGAAATTATTTTGCTTTTGTAAAATTTTATATTTTAATTCTGAGAATTTGCCTAATGAAGTGGTAGAAATTTTGGTGATATTTAACTTTGGGTTTTTAATAAGAACATCTCTTAAAATTCCAGTTTCTGGAAGTATAAAATCCTGTATGACTGCTATATATTTTTTATGAAAATTTCTGCTTTGTATCAATAAACTTAATTTTTTCGCTACTTTAGAATTCCTAGCAAAAACCATAACACCACCGACTTCTTTATCGAGCCGATGTACTAAGCCCACAAAAGCCCTCCCTGGTTTTGAATATTTTTTTACAATATAAGCCTTGATTAGATTCAACATATCTTCCCTATTTGTGAAATCTGACTGTGAAAGAATACCCGGAGGTTTTTCGGCAACAATTATTTTATTATCGTCAAAAAGGATTTTTATGATTTGTGCCATCTTGCATACACACCTGTTGGTAATATCATCTCGAACTTATTCGGCTTTGATGTTTTTATAGGTAATCCCAATTCATCTGCTTCAACAACACCATTCATATTATTATCAAATTTTAAATTTAACATGTTTTTTAATGTTTGAGATGATAATCCGGACACATAAGTATTGACAAGAAATGCAATCGGATCCGAACTTAACAAATTATATGTTAAATCAATAAAATCGCTTAAATCTTTTTCTATTTTCCAAACTTGTCCCTTATCTCCACGCCCAAATGTTGGAGGATCCATTATAATTATATCGTATGAATTGCCTCTTCTAAGCTCTTTTTTAACAAATGATATTGCATCTTCAGGTATATATCTAACATTATTATCACTTAATCCGGAAAGAGCTATATTGTCCTTTGCTGTAGTTAATATCTGTTTTGATGAATCAATATGCACAACACTTGCTCCGACAGATGAACAAGCGACTGTAGCACAGCCTGTGTATCCAAAGAGATTCAAAACTGAAATGGGTTTATTTCTGAATTTAGCAAATTTTTTAATATTATTTCTTAGAAATTCCCAATTTCCTGCTTGTTCTGGAAAAATTCCAGTATGTTTAAAACCAGTTGGTCTAACAAAAAACTTTAAATCTTGATAATTTATTACCCACTGCGTCGGCAATTTCTTGCGCATTTTCCATTCACCACCCCCTGTAGAGCTTCTAGTATAAACTGCAGAAGCCGTTTCCCATTCTTGGGCTAGTTCGGAATTTTTTGGCCATATAGCTTGAGGATCTGGTCTACGAAGAATAAACAAACCCCACCTTTCTAATTTTTCAGCACCGCCTGCATCAATAAGCTCATAATCTTCCCATGTGTTTATTACTTCCACTAATTTCTATTTAAGAATTATCCTGCTTTAATTTTTCATATAATACAACTCCAACAGCGACTGCCATATTTAACGAGTTAATTTTTCCCTTTTGAGGTATTTTTACAGTAATATCGCATTTATCTAAAACTTCTTTGCTTAGAGATTTGTCTTCTCCACCTATTATTAACATTGCCGGTCCTTTTAAATCTACTTCGTAGTAGTATTTATCGCCACTTAATTCAATACCAATAACTTTAATTAAATGCCCTTTTGCGATTTTAATTGCGTTAAAGAGATTTTCGTTCACAATATTAATATGCTCACTTGCTCCCATCGATGAGCGAATGATCTGCGGAGTTACCATTTGCTTTGGCGCCAAAACAATTACGTTAGCCCCAACACTCTCAGCGGTTCTTATTATACCACCAGCATTGAATTCGTTTTGAACCTCTCTAATATAAACAATAAACGGATCAATTGTTTTATCTTCTAAGTCAGTTAATATTTGTAGAAATGTACGCTTTTCTTTTACTGATCTTAAAGCACATATTCCCTGATGAATTGCTCCATCAGACATATTATCCAACATTCTCTTAGAGACAAATCTATGTTTAATATTTTTACTCTTCATGAGCGCAAATATTTCGGATATTTTTTCGTCAAAGTTAACCCCTTCTTTAATTGAAACACTATCTATAGGGCTACCTGCTCTCAATGCTTCTAAAACTGGGTTTCTACCTAATATTAAATCCATTTAAGTACCACTACATGTAATGCTTTCGCAATAATAAAAACCTGTCTTGTTTTCGTGTGCGTACTCAATAGAATCATTAACTATTAATCTCTCCGAATCTGTTACCAAATTATATATATATAGGCTTATATCTGTGTACCCACTTGGACAAAGATCCATATCGGCGCATACTTCTAATTTTTTATATAGTATATGATTACGGTCTAACCAGGTAGGTGAAGTTGCATCATCAAGTATTTTTTTCTCTACCTTGGTTGTCATATCAAAGGTATAAACTTCAATTTTATTTTTCCAATAAACAGCCATATTGTCTATGACATGGAGACCGTAAACATTTTCCATATTGATGCTTAGGGCGGTGTAAATACTTACCTCATTAGTGTTAACATCTTTTTTATACCATTTATCATCCACAAGGGAATAATAAAGAACTGTATTATTATCAAGCCACTGAGACATCGTTGAATTAGAGATCTCTTTAACAGTGTTTGTTAATCGATTAAATATTATCGTATCGTGAGTATCTTTAATATCTGTCGCGAAAGATAATGAGTATAAAGACTTTGTTCTATCAGGAGAAACTATGCCTCTTGCACTATCGATTGTATATGATGCCCCTCTTTGCGGTGACCATTTGTTAAACTCCGTTTCTACTTTCGATAAACTATCGTCGTTTATTACCTTTACCTTTACTCTCGTGCCATCATCTGGCGAGTACTGACTTAAATAACTGAATTTATTTGCTTGATACCATAGAAACATCATATAAGAGTCGCTGGCCGGCAACGAGATTGATTTTATAAGCGTATCAGTACCCGTGCCTATGTCTAGTTTATAAACAGAAATATTTCCATTCATATCTCTAAGATTAAATGTTAGATATTCTTGTTCGGCATAAAATATCGTGTCGATATAATCATCCTGGTTGGAATATAATAATTTTGATGTCTGTCCTCCTACGTTATATTGGTAAATTCCACCATCGGTTAAATAAAATAGTTCGGGTACATCTGTATTTGTGACTTGCGTAACAGTTGGTGCGATTGATGAAGACACGGTTGGAGTTGGCGTTATTGACACGTCCACTTTTTTACTTAGCATAAACGCAACAATAATACCCACCATGGTAACCACAAGACATAAACCCAATACGAATATTATTAATACATAAATTTTGTTATTGTTGTTTTTTGAGGACACGGATACAGTTGGCTGTTGAATAGTTTCTTGCATTTAATTGAGATATAATAATATACAAATTATCCTAATTATTTGTAAGGATTGCAAACTTTAGCAGCTTTTATGCTAATATTAATCTAATAGAAAATGCATTCAAATTGAGGAAATCTAAATAAAATATTATTTTTTTAAAATGAAAAAAGACGTCGCCACTCTAATTGTTGGATTCTTCCTTATAATCGCAGGATTAAGCATTTTATTTGATAATCTGGGAATTTTTAATTTCACAAGCTATATATTTAGAATGTGGTCTTTAATACTTGTCTACTTTGGAGTTAAAAAACTAATTCAGGGACACGTAATGAGTGGTAGTCTTTTGCTGATATTTGGAGTTGTTATACTTTTAAATAATTTTAACGTAATATCTTTTAACCTTCTTTTTACCGCCTGGCCGATACTAATAATCATTGGAGGACTAAGTGTGGTACTAAAAGCATTTTCAAAAACTCCCGAGCAACTAGAAAAGGATGATACCAACGAAAACAATGAAACAAATCCAAATAAACAAATTAATGAATTAACGATAATGGGCGATAACAAAAAGACTTTTACCTCTAGCGATTTTACTGGTGGATCAGTTGTCACAATTATGGGATCTACGAAACTAGATTTGACAAAATGTAAAGTCTTTAAAAACGGTGGAGTTTTGGAAATAGTTGTTGTGATGGGTGACACGCATATCCTTATTCCAGACAAATTTAATGTGAGGATTGAAGCGGTCCCCATTCTTGGTTCAGTCGATGATAATCGATCAGGCGTTGAGGAAATAAAAGATCAGGGTACGTTAGTAATAAAAGCCGTGGCCGTTATGGGAGCTGTGCACATCAAAAATTCTTAAGTCTCCTGTAAGAGACAATCAACCTTTGAAGTATCGTTATAAGGGATAAAATTGCTAAGACTACGAAGGTATGCACTGCAAAGCCCCATTGAGCAAATATCAGAGTCAGCATAAACAACACAATTCTTTCTGGACGCTCAATTATTCCGACACTCAACACAAACTCCCCTTTAGCTGCAAGCTCCGATCTAGATCTGATATAACTTATTAAATATGACTCTATTAATACAATTAGTGTTAGCTCCAAAGGAATTAAACCGGAATAATAAAATCCCAGTATTATTAAGCCATCTGAAATCCTATCAAGTGTTGAATCTAATAGAGCACCAAATTTTGTGACTCTGTTTGTGATTTTTGCCACAGCCCCATCTAAAGTATCAAATATTGACCCTAAAAGCATAAATCCAGCCCACCAATAACTATTTATCGTCATAAAATATAAAAACAAAATAGGAAAAATCAAACCTATTAATGATAAAATGTTTGGATGTATTATAAGGAATGGTCTTGCCACAAAATTAATAATTGGAGATAATTTTGGCTTGATTTCTGATAGCATTTTTATACAGTTAATATAAGTACAGTAGCATAATACAACAGAAAATTATGATATACTAATTTTTGAAATGAAGAAATTCGACCTAAAAACTTTTTTTTCACCAAAGAATATTCTTACTGAACAAATGTTCAGACGTTATTCAATATTCTCAACAGATGAAAAACTGGTAAGAATTGCACCAACCCTTTCTATGTTCGAGAGAAGTAAACTGGAGCCAATTTCACAGGGAATAATGTCTAGAGTTTATAAAATGAAAGATAAAGATTGGGTTGTTAAGGAAGGAAGATATGATTTGGACATTGAATTATTTGGTGATAAAAGGTTACCCTTAAGCGCAACACTAATGGAAAAATTTTACAACTTATTCTCTCAGTCTTTTAAACCAACACTCAAAGGAACACTTGATCAATATCGATATTATTTAAAATTTGTGGAGTATTTTGGTTTTTTTTCTACACCTGAATCATACTTCCATCCAAATCTGGCTACTATTCACTCCGTTCAAAGGCACCTACGAAACTCTTTACTGTTCTACAAACCAGAAATAGAAAAACATTTTAAATTCAATCTAAATGATAAAATTGACGAAATACTCTTATCAGACTCCAGACTCCACAATTTCCTACCAAAAGAGTATTTATTCTACGGTAAATCAATTTCTCCACAGAATAAAGGGAGAGATACTTCTTTTATAGTTCAAGCTTTTGTTAAAGGTAATGTTATACATGACGTGGATGAAACAAATTTACCCATCGAAAATACCCGCCAATTAATACTTTTACTGTATTTAATATTATTGATGGACTATCAAACAGGTTTACTACCTGATACAAGACCTAAATACATGGCAACACAGGCTTATGACTGGTTATTAAAAACTGAAAACATAATGCTATCAAAAGATGGGATTAAGTTTATTGATACTAGATGGATGTGGGATAGGAATACTAATTTTGTTAAACGGGGTTTTATTATTCCAGAAATGATAGAAAATCTTGCAAAAGGCTATATAAACTTTTTATTGGATAGTATTTCTTAAGCAAATCAAACCATGACCGAATTAATTGCAGCTTTTTGGTTTTTCCTCCCTTCCGGACTAGCAAACGCAATGCCTGTAATTGTCATGCACATACCAGGACTAAAAAAGCTAGACTACCCTCTTGACTGCTTTAAAACTTTTAGAGGAATTAGAATATTTGGTGGGCACAAATCATGGAGAGGTCTAATAAGCGGAGTGATTACAGGATTAATTGTGGTCTACATACAGACCGCCGTATACACTACCAATCAGTCAATCAAAGATATAAGTTGGATAAAATATGATCAGGTAAATCCTTTTGTACTTGGAGTACTTGCAGGTGCTGGGCCATTACTCGGTGATGCCATAAAGAGCTTCTTTAAAAGACGAATAAACATAAAACCCGGAGCTACATGGTTCCCATTTGATCAAATAGACTTTATATTAGGAGGTATTGTGTTTTTAATGCCAATTATTGTACTTGAATGGTGGAGATATTTGTTAGTGGGAATTATATGGTTTGCTCTCCACCCCATAACAACGTTTTTGGGATGGGTAGTGAAGGTTAAGGATAGCCCGATTTAAGGGTCTTCCAAACACTTTCTTTGAGTTGGTATAGGTTCATGTAAATTTGGGTTAATCATACCAATATGAATTTCGTCAAATACTATGCCAAGCTCTTTACACGCATTAACAATTTTAGCTACAGAATTTAATTCCAACGGCATACCTAATTCCATAGCTAAATCATTTATTAGAATTGGAAGTCCACTTCTCACATCGAAAACAAATCGCAAGATTGTTTTTTTTCCTGTTGTATAACCTGTTTGAGATATTGCGCTTTTTATTCTAGCAACTATCTTTTTATTATTATTTATAAACGGATTTTGGCGGTCTATACCTTCAACCAACTGAATTCCATGATCGAGTGTCTGGACGGTATCCGTTAAACTTCTCGCCCCCATTTTTTCTAAAATTCTATTGAACCCTACTCCGCGATTTGTGGTTAATACAATAGATCTACTTTGTGCCATTTCAATTAAAGCCTTAGCTTCTGGCGATTTAATTTCGTTAAAATTAACTTTTTCATCCATGATTTGTCTGTAGAGCATTCTAATACTAGCCTCTGTAATAACCCCATCGCAATCAGACACAAGAAGTTCTGAAGTTCCTTCCACTGGACTTCCCCAAATTTCTGATAATGTCTTTAAATCGGGTGCAAGTTCGACTGAAGTTATCCCACAAGCAATCTCATCTGGATGTCGAGAATCTAGCATACATTTAGCATAGGACCAACTTATTATTGCCTCACTCTCTGCGGGGATCATAATTGCTATATTTGATTAATTTATATTGAGGAACTGCTTTACAATTGGCATTAAGTGCGGGTACATTATCACCAAACCTCCAAATACAGCCGCAATTGAACTCAGTAATACTGCACCGGCACTAACATCTTTGGCGTATTTAATAGTGTCTCTGTATTCTAGGGATATGCAGTCACAAATTGCCTCGATTACACTGTTAAAAGCCTCAGAGATCAATACTAAAGTTACAAAAAAACAAGTAGCTATCCACTCGCTATGCTCGAATCTAATAATTAATCCTACAATAATGAACATGCTACCCATAAAAAGCTGTATTCGAAAATTGCGCTCGTTTTTAATTATCATTTTTAAACCTCGAATAGCAAATTTCATGCTTTTAAACCAATTAACAGGCGCATAGTAGTAGTTTTTCATAATTTTCTATAATAAGTCTTAAATACGTTATTTTAACGCTGTAATTCTACCATAATAACGTGGTTTGTTTAACAATCTTGCCGATTTTAGGTTTATAGTGCATAATGGAAAATACGATAATTTTTTAGAATAATATTATGCCGAAAGTTAGAAAAGCTAAAACCGTATCCTCCGATAACTCCGTGACTATTGATGTAGAAAAGCTTATGGTTCCTGGAGCAATAATAATTGCAGGATTAATGATCAGTTTGAGTGTATTTTTAGGGATCAGAAGCATATCGGAATCAGCATTAATTTCGAGCAGTGTTCCTACGATAACTACCGCGCCTGCTGATTCACCAATAACAGCAGATATATCAACAACTATTGATGACGATGCATATTTAGGGAACAAAGAAACAGCTACCGTTGCTATAGTTGAATTTAGTGACTATGAGTGTCCTTATTGCCAACTATTCTTTAAGGAAACATATTCCCAATTAATAAAAGCATATGTTGATACTGGAAAAGCTATTTATGTTTACCGAGATTATATTGCAATACCACAACACAATCCAACCGCTACTGATGAAGCAACTGCAGCAGAGTGTGTAAAAAAGTTAGCTGGCAATACAAAATACTTTGAATTCCATGACTACGTATTTACAAACACAGCAGCTAATGGCGATGGTATTCCAGGCGGTAAGGATATGCTAAAAAGTAAGGCTGTCTCACTCGGAATCGACGAAGCACTATTTACACAATGCTTAGTAGATCCAGCCATAGCTCAGGAGATTACAAAGGATGAAACCGATTCTCAAACTGCAGGAATCAGAGGCACACCAGGATTTGTTATTGGAAAACTTGACGCATCGGGTAATGTAACAGGTTATGCAGTAAGTGGCGCACAGCCATTGGCTACATTTTCAGGTGTAATTGATTCTCTACTAGCACAGTAATACTAATGGATGTTAATTTATTCATTGCATTTTTTGCAGGTGTATCAAGTTTTTTTGCTCCATGCTCGTTTGGGATACTACCAATAGTATTGACTAATCTCTCTGGTTCTATAGATGGAGCCAAAGCAAATAAGAAAACCTTTCTGATCAATACAGTTTTATATTCACTTGGGTTTGCAACTATATTTATACTATTAGGGATAGGCATATCTGGGATTGGAAGATTTTTTATTGCTCAATCCACCACATTCTTAAAACTTAATGGAATATTGCTGATGCTATTCGGATTATTTATAATATTTGGTGACAGGCTTAAGGGGATCTCATTCCTTTATCAAGAAAAGAAGATAATGCTCAAACCCGACACCTTAGGAAAAACCTTTCTTACTCCATTTTTACTTGGCGCGACAAATGCATTTGCCTGGTCACCGTGTATAGGCCCTATTTTGGGTTCTATACTTTTATTAGCGGGGAGTACTTCAAGTGTTTTAACTGGCATCACTTTTTTATTGACTTATTCGGCTGGAATGACTTTTCCATTGATTATCTTTGCACTTCTTTTTGAGGTTTTAAAACCAAAAATGATTTTTTTGAACAAATACTCAAAAAAGATATATCTGATAGGAGGAATTATGCTTATAGCGATTGGATTAACACTACTTTTAGGAATATATAACAACATCACTGGATTCTTCTATCAATCTTTTTCAGCGTTCACCAATGCTTCATGAAGTAAATATTTCCATTAGGTTTTTGTAGGCAAACGAAGGATCGGGAGCTCTCGAAAAAGAAGAGCCTATGCTCAAAGTATCAATCGGATACTTTTTTATTATTGGAATCGTTTTAGAATCTACCCCTCCATCCACTCCTATCATTCCCTCATAACCCAGTTCGCGCAACTCTATAGATAGACCTAATCTTGATTCTATAAACGGATTGCCCTGCAAACCTGGTTCAATCGTCATAATTTGAATAAAATCCACGTAAGGAAAATATTTTATTGCCTGTTTTGCCGTATTTTCTGGGTTTAACGAAATGCCAGTTTGTATTCCAGCCTCTTTAATCTTATTAAGTAATGGTTGGATGGCATAATCCGATTCCATGTTGACTATTATTCTGGATGCAGTTTTTGATTCTATTAATATATGAACTGTTTCTCGAGCATCATCCATCATTACATCATAGTGAATAATAGCGAATCTATTGAGCTCAATTGCTTCTATTACTTTAAGGGTTTTAAGCTTTGTTCTCTTCCAATCGATTAAATCTATATCGAATTCATTTGTTACTTGTAACAATGCATCCACCTCTTTTTCTAATTCGGAGAATGTCTCTACAAGTATTGCCGGGTTAATTTTCTTCTTCATATTGCTTTATTTCATCCAGACGTCTTACATGTCTCTCTTCTCCGCTAAATGGAGTAGAAAGCCAGGTTTCGATAATTTTATATGAATTTATATCGTCAAAATCTTTTGCGCCAAAAACCAATATATTTACGTCATCATCTGTGCGCGATAATTTAGCCTCCTCAACAGTATGTACCTCTCCAGCCCTAATACCGTCTTTCTTATTTAGAGTTATTGCCATACCTACGCCTGTTTTACAAATAGCAATGCCTAAATTGTTTTTACTTGCTACAACCGTCTCAGCTAACTTTTGCGCATAAATAGGATAATCATCCGTTTTTTCATAAACAAAAGGACCCAAATCAATATACCTTAAGCCTTTTTTCTCCAAATAATTTTTTATCTTTTCCTTTACTCCAAAGCCACCATGATCAGAGGTTAAGTAAATCATATTAAAATTTCCTAAATTATCTATAGTCTATAATAAATTTCGGTTTAAAGTCCACTAGTATTTAATAATTGATTCGTATACGTATAAAATAAATGCTAGAATATTAATATTAATAGATATTTTAAATGCGCAAAAATGTCTCTTGTATAGTAGTAACTATTTTTTTATGCTTTGTTATTGTTGGTGTAATTTCTATATTTGCGTATTATTACATTACAACAGCGCCGGACAGAGCCTTAGCAAGCAGTCTAAAAGCTATGTCCGAATTAAAAACGGCCGAGTATGATGCAAATATAATATACGAAATTAAAATTCCGTTTCTAAGTAATAGTGTGAGTATTGAAGGTGAGATGAATAGTGCGGGACTATTTGATGTTTTAAACCAGAAGGGTGATTTTTCGTTTAGTTTGGATATTCCGACGTTTACTGGGAAAACGGCAGACACAACAACAATTAATGTGATTTATTTAGATGAATTGTTGTATATTTCCGATACCAAATCAAACAAATGGACCAGCGTAACAAAAACACAAATTGAAAGTTTAATGAGACAGTCAAATTTTGATTTCTCTACAACGGGGATTTCACTATTAAGAACTAAAGATAGATCGTTTTATAAATATGTTGCCGAAGAAGCTCTTAATAATAAAAGAGTCTACGTGTACGATATTTTGGTTGATATGAATGAAGCAAATAGTCTTTTAGAAAAAGCCATCGATAAAGCCACTCAAGTTGCAGAAACGGAATATTCTGACTCATTACCAACCGGACTATTTAACCCTTCTGAAATATCTATTCGTTTCGACAGACTAGCGTTTAAATATAAAGTTTACAAAGATACAAATATACCTGCTCAAATAACTATGAGTTTTGATCTGACCGTTGATATGGGTAAAATTGGTGAAATAAAATTGCAGAATGTTCTTGTTACTGTTAACATTTCTAATATTGATAAGGAAATTAATGTTATAGCGCCTGAGAGTGCTAGACCTTATACAACGACAACAGTATTAACCGATAATTATATTTATTAATTTATTATTATGAAAAAAGCGATCCTTATCATTGCGCTTATTTTCTGTTGCCTTATGATCGTTATCATAGGAGTAGTCGTTGGTATATACCTTTTAGCTCAACAGAACTCGCCCGAATCGTTGTACACAAAGGCTAATCTATCATTAAAAGATTTAAGAAGTGCGGATTTAGAGATTACTCAAGACTTTGAAATGGTTGCTACAAAAAGCACTGGAGAAGAAACTACATTTTCGAATCAATCAGTTTCAAAACTAGTTTTAGATATAACACAAAAAGCATATACATTTAGTGACATCACAACCGCAGATGGTACTGCCGGCGAGGAAATAAGCATAAAATTCTTTGATAATAAATTATATTATAAAAGTGGCGCTGCTTTGACTACCTATGAATTAGTGGCCAAAGCAAATGCTAAAACATACAGCCTAACAGATAAATATTATGATATTTCAAAAGTTGCCATATCATATAATTTATTCCCATTTGCTACTGATTCCACATACACATACAAAGAAACAACTGTAAATGGTGAAAAGGCCTACATCTACAATATAACACTATCTAAGTCTGATAGTGATGCGAGAATAAAAGATTTAGAGGATGGCTTAGCAGATACGTTTGTGGGCACAGAATATACTTTGGATGTAACCGCTGTTGGATACACAATGACAGTACTACAAAAAGATGGGTCAATAAAAGATTTGACTATGATATATAGCCTTTCTCTCACTCTTGCATCTGGAAGAATAACAATAGAAAATGCATTGTTGTCAGAATCGTTTAATTCGATTAATTTGCCTGTAACAATTAACAAAACAGTTAAGTAATTACTACTTAGGAGATATCCTTAAATTGATACAAAACGGCTTGTGTAAAGCCGTTTTTGTTGTAATACTCTCGAGTTCCTATTGCTGAAATTACAGCTAACTTTTTGTAATTTTGTTCCTTTACAATTTTTGTAGCTAATATCATTAACTTTTTGCCTATTCCTAGATGCTGGGCTCTTCCTGTGGCTTTTGCTCCTATATTTACAACCTCGCCATATACATGTATCTCTCGAATTATCGCAGAATTCTTAAGTTCGGCAGTTAGATCTTTATTTGGAAAAGGTAGGCTTAATCTAAGAAAACCAACAATTTTATCGTTTTTCTTCGTCTTATATGACAAAAAGACTTCTTGAGAAACATCAGTAGTGTAATGAATTTCCTCTAACTCCAAATCTTTTATATTTACAGCTAACTGCTTGATCTCACGGCATCTAATACATTCACATGGATTGCCATCTTTTATTAAACTATTTTCTGCTATCTGACGGAAATTACTATGCTTGTTGCCTGCTTCGATATCCTGTGATGGAATATCCCTTACAACTCTTGTTAAACGGCAATATCTGGGTGTTATAGACATGGCATATTTTAAAATATCTAGCAATTCATCATACGAATAAGGTTTATAACTACCCTGTTTAAAGAGACTATACAATGCAGTATTTTTTATAACCGATGTGGGATAAATTTTTACTTCATCGGGCTGAATTTCTGCCAATATTTTAGCGTAGTCTTTTTTATCCATTTCAACTGTCGAGCCATATAAATTTGGCATAGTATGAATATGTATTTTAAAACCAAATTGACGGATTAGACTGATAGCCTTCTTTATTTGGGCGGAAGTATGCCCTCTTCCATTAAGCTTTAATATTTTATCATTTAAGCTCTGAACACCTATTTGAATTTTGGTAACGCCGAGTTTTCGTAAATCGGTAAGCTCTTCAATGGTAATATAATCCGGCCTTGTTTCCACAACAAGGCCGACATTCCTTGTTATTGCAATCTCGTTCGTTTTTTGGACCGCGCATATTTCAGCCCACGTGACCAATTTTTCTTTTTCAGTAAATCCACGTCTATCGATTTGGGGGAAGTCATTCATCGCATCAAAGCAACGTTTTATAAACCATAATCTATAATTCCTTGGATAATATGACCAAGTTCCTCCTAATATAATTAGTTCCACTTTATTTGTATTATGGCCGGTGTTTGAAAAAGCAAGCAATCTATTGTAAGTCTGTAAATATGGATCAAAATTATTCCTTTCGGCCCGCTGTGCGCCGGGTTCACTAGAAAGATAACTCTTTGGCATTCGTACATCAGTAGGACAAAAAATGCATTTTCCAGGACAGGGATATGGTTTTGTGAGTACAGTAACAGGAGCAACACCCGAAACCGTCCTTGTAGGTTTCATCTTAATTCTATCCATAACTTTAGTGTTTATTTTTAAACCATCCTTTAGCATTTGCTTATATGTACTAATAAGATTATCTCTACTAAAAATTCCATTTGAACTTGGATACTTCCGTAACAGTTTCCTTAAATCAGAGGGATTAAATATTTTTGCTTTATAAATCTCTAAGATTAAAGCCTGAATCTTAGCGGAGTCATCTTCTGATAGTCTGTTGTATTTCATTATTGCTAGTTTTATTCTTTTTATTATACATTACTTGCGGTATAATATAATTTATGAAATTCAGGTTTTTAAAAAAAAGAAAAACCGTTTTAGTTGTGGTTATTTTGGCCATTGTTTTGGTAATTGTATTTGCAATAACCCGAGGCCAATCAAGTACAAAACAAAAAGTCGTTTCCGAAATAGTTAAAACCGATAATATCAGTTTATTGATCTCAGCCAGCGGGAATATCTTACCCAAATCAAGTTATTCATTAACTCCAAAAGTGACGACAAAAGCGATTGAGATAAAAGTAAAGGTTGGAGATAAAGTTAAAAAAGGTGATATTTTAGTAAAATTTGATGATACAGAGTTGCAAAATGCTGCAAAGATCGCAATGTATAATTTTAACTCCGCAATTTATAAGCGAGAGCAGTTAAAAAATGCCACAATTGTTGATCAGTACCTCGTGGACCAAGCGCAGCAGCAAATCAACGTTACATATACCCAATTACAATCGGCTAGAAATAACGTTAATAATGCAACAATCACGGCTCCTATTGATGGAGAGATATTAACACTTAATATTAAATTAGATGAATACCCGAGTATGACACTGCCAGCTATTATAGTCGCAGACACATCGGTATTTGAGGCTGTAATAGGTATTAACGAGATAGATGTAAACAAGGTTGAGATTGGGCATGCTGCTAGACTAACGATAGATGCAATAGGAAAAACAGTGGATGGTATTGTATCTTTTGTTGATGTGAATGGTGTTAATACAGCAGGCATAATAACTTATCAAGTGCGTATTACACCAAACGATATTACAAGTTTAAAATCAAATATGACAGTTGATGCCGACATAATAATCTCCGAACATAATAACGTTATTGTTGTTCCCGCCGCCGCAATTCAACAAAAAGTCGGTAAGTACTATGTTAAAACTGTTCCATCAGAAACATCCGATGTTAGTCTTGCCGTTGAGAAGGAAGTAGAAATTGGTATTTCAAATAACGCTGTTACAGAAATCAAATCCGGTTTAAACGTCGGCGAATACGTGATAATAAATATTATTAACGACGGTGGTTCGTCAATCTTCAACTTCGGATCAAGCAAATAAAACAATATGGAAGTTATTAAATTATCCGATATTAAGAAAACTTACATCGGCGGTGGTGAACCATTTACCGCTTTAAAAGGGATTTCGTTCTCCATAAATAAGG
>Ga0209668_10000035_pt1 | contig 52034 bp, 48 predicted proteins | sample FrelakmetPLP11PL_FD_187150 | JGI IMG/M metagenome (GOLD analysis project Ga0209668, IMG submission 187150) | Freshwater lake sediment microbial communities from the University of Notre Dame, USA, for methane emissions studies - PLP11 PL (SPAdes)... | ecosystem: Environmental > Aquatic >...
AGAGGCCGCCGAAGGGGTGGTCGAAGGGGTAGTAGAAGAGGCCGCCGAAGGGGTGGTCGAAGGGGTAGTAGAAGAGGCCGCTGAAGGGGTAGTCGAAGGGGTAGTCGAAGAAGGAAAAAAAAGTAAAGACGACCTTCTAATGAAAATACTTGAAATATATAAGAATAAAATAGAAAAAGAAGGAATTGATGTTTCTAAAATTAATGTTTTAGAAAGGGATAGGCTTCAAAGAGATGTTTTGAATGAATGGACTGAAGATATTATTAATGATATAGAAAAATCGAGTAGATTTATCGAAGATATTGAAGAGGAAGAAAAAAAAGAAAATGAAAGAAGAGAAAAACATAGGATTGATACAGAAAATATGTTTAAGAGGATAAAAGAAGAAGAAAATATTAAAAAAGAAAAAATGAAAGAAAGATACAGAAAAGAAAAAGATGCCCGGTCGAATGCAAGAGAAATATGGTTTGGAGATTTGCCAGAAGTATCAGATAAAAATCTTGAAGTATATAAAAATCTAAAAGAAAGTAATAAACGAATAAAATTTGAATGTAATACAAATTATAAATGGATAAAAGGAGATCCTATTACGATATATCAAATAGAAAATTTATATAATCAAGGTAAAATAAATGGTGAAAAATATAAAGAGATGTGTGAAGAGCATAACGATATATGTTCTGTAAAAAGAGATAAGATAGAAAGGGGGTATGATATGTTTATTGAATATCAAGAATTTTTGAACAATGCTACGGTTAGAAAAGGGTTTTATGAGCATTTGACAAACAATGCAAATGAAAAATGGAAACCACCATTTATGGAATATATAGAGGATTATTTTAAAGAGGCGAGAGATGCGGGATATAATGTACATCAATATGATTGGGAAATAGTTGGATTTTTATTAGAGCAAAAAGATTATAAGCATATAGATTATAATAAAGTTAATCTTAGAAAAATATTAGGATGGGATAAATTTAAATAGTTTTAAAGATGTGAATAATAATATAAATATATATTTAATGATTGAGAAAAATAAAAAATTAGAAGATTCTATTAGAACGAATAAGATAATATTAGAAAGACTTGAAAAAAAATTAAATGACCTTGGTCAGGCCGCCGCTAAAAGTGGTTACCTTGGACAGACGGCCGCTTTTAGCGGTTATAGTGGTGGTTGCAATAGCGGCGGGGCTATGCCAGACAGCGGAGAGGCGGTCGAAGGCGGAACAAATACTGCAATTAAAGGACAGATAGAATGTATTAAAAAAAAAATACAAAAAAAAGAACTTAAGATTGAAAAATTAAAAAAAGGAGAAGGGCTTCTGGCGGAGGCGGTTACCGCGGAGCGGCTGGCCTCGAAGAGGTGCATGGGAGTTAAGCCGGTGTCTGGTAAAGTAGAGGGGAAGAAGGGGGTAGGAAATTATGATCTACATTATTCGACCACTGAGCGGCCGGCTTCTGCGACCCGGGTACCGGGCTGGCCGATTCTCGGTGTGAAGTCGAATGTAGTACCAGAAGAAATTAATAAAACAGTAAGGAATAGAAATTTCAAGCAAAATTATTATAAAAATAATAATATAATAGAAAAAACAAAAAGATATATAGATTCATTTTATGATGAATATTTAAAAATAGAAGAAACGGTTCCTGAATATATGATTAAAAATCTTGAAAAAATGCCAAATAACAAAGGGTATATATGGAGAGGAATAAGATTATATGGAAAACTGGCTGTGACAAATAGTTTAAACTCTAAAACGGTTTATTTAGATGAAAGAAAGCATGGTGAGATGTTTATACATGAAATTACACCTGTTGTAGAAAATTTATATAAAAAAAATGGAAATGGATATGGAAAGCATCAACTTGTTTCAAATACAGTTAGAAAAATTAAAAAACACACCCCGTTACACGGAGTGCAAATAGGATAAAAATTAATATGCGTGATTGTAGATATATAAAAAAGATTTTAATAATATATATATACATAATATATTATTAATGATGATTCAAGCAAATAAAATGTTTTCTTATTCATGGCATTTGGATGAAACGGAAAAAGAAACGACGATTATTAGAATATATGGATTGAATGAAAAAAATGAAACAGTTTGTTTAAGAATAAATGATTTTACGCCTTATGTGTATGTGGAACTTCCTCCGACGGTTAGATGGGAAACAAATGTCCAGTCTTTATCAAGGACGATTGATAGACTTATGGGTAGGATAAAACCTATTTCAAAAAAATTAGTATATAAAAAACACTTATATGGATATAAATTAGAAGATGGAAAGATTCCGACGTATCCATATTTATTATGTGTTTTTTCAAGTAAGTTTGATATTAAATCATTTGAATTTAGAATGAGAGCAGCACTTGAGGTTGAGGGGGTGGGGAAATATGTATTTAAACTACATGAAACGTATGCTGATCCTATATTACAAATGGTCTGTTGCAGGAAAATACCGACGGCAGGATGGATAAAATACCAGGGAATTGAAATTAAGAATGAAAGAAAAATAACATCATGTGATTATGAATATATAGTCAATTGGAAACAACTATGTCCTACAGATAGTCAAGAAGTGTGTTATCCCCGAATACTTGGGTTTGATATAGAAGTAAATTCGACAAATCCATCTTCTATGCCCAATGCAAATAGACCTGGGGATAAAATTTTCCAAATATCATGTGTTATAATAAATCAAAATAGTTACGAATCGCATTTGCTGTCACTTGGGTCGCCAAGTCAGGTTAAAACAGGCGAAAATGTTATTATTCACACATTTGAAACGGAATCTGATATATTAGAAGGGTTTTCTTCATTTATAAGAAGGTGCAACCCTACAGTGATATGTGGATTTAATATTCTTGGATTTGATTTTCCGTATATGATTAAAAGAGCAAAGTTTAATATGTGTTTTTCATCGTTTGATGTACTTGGAATGTCGGAAAATATTCATTCTGCCGAAAAAAAAGTAAAATGGAGTTCAAGCGCATTTGGACATCAGGAATTTGAATTTTTAGAGCCGGAAGGGAGAGTTATTATAGATCTTCTTCCAATAATAAAAAGAGATTATAAAATGTCAAGTTATTCTTTAAAAACAGTGTCTTCATATTTTCTTGATGAAACAAAAGATGATTTATCACCAAAGGGTATTTTTCAATGCTATAGAATTGGAATGAAAGGAGGAGACAAGGGAAGCAATGCACTTGGGATATGCGGAAAATATTGTGTAAAAGATTCGTATCTTGTTGTAAAATTGATGGAAAAATTAAATATATGGACCGGGCTTTGTGAATTCGCAAACACATGTAATGTTTCTATTTTTTGCCATTATACTCAGGGCCAGGAAAGAAAAGTATATTCACAAGTCTATTTATATGCAATGCACAATAACATTGTAGTTGAAAAAGACGGCTACAAAGCAAAAGAAAATGAAAGATATGTTGGTGCATATGTGTTTGATCCAGTCCCAGGGGTTTACAATAACGTAATTCCATTTGATTTTTCTTCTCTGTATCCAAGTATTATGATAGCATATAATATAGATTATTCTACCTTTGTTCAGGATGATTCAATTCCAGATGAAATGTGCAATGTTATGGAATTTGAAGACCATGTAAACTGCAAACATGATCCTAAAATAATAAGAAAAATTGAACTAACAGATATAATCAACGAAAAAAATGAAATTTTAAAAACATTGAGAAATAATAAAAAAAAGATAAAAAATATAATAGAACTAAATATATTTGAAAATAGAATTAAAAACATTAAAAATGAAATTGCACCATACATTAAAGAAAGATCTTCAATTTTAATAAACAATAAAAATGTCATGTGTGAAAAAAGAAATTATAGATTCATAAAAGAACCGAAAGGAGTACTGCCGACTATTATCCAAAATCTTCTGGATGCTAGATCCAAAACAAGATCTCTTATTTACAAAAATTCAACCTTGATAGATACTTGTGAAGATAGTGTTCAGAAACAAAATTTGGAACATCTAAACATTATATTGGAAAAAAGACAGCTTGCCTATAAAGTTGGGTGCAATAGTATGTATGGAATAATGGCCATTCGAAATGGTGGATCAATTCCATTTATTCCAGGTGCAATGTGTACTACATACATGGGCCGTGTAAATATTCAAAAAACAGCCGACGTCCTAAAATCAAAATATAACGCCCAATTTGTATACGGTGACACAGATTCAAATTATGTAATGTTTCCAAACATATCAAACATACCGGAGCTATGGGATACATCTATACAAATAGCGGCTGAAATAAGTTCGCTTTTCCCACCGCCGATGAAACTTGAATTCGAAAAAATTATTTATACTCGGTTTATGATTCTTAGCAAAAAACGATATATGTACAGATATTGTTATAGAGATGGAATAGAAAGTGAAAGTGTTGGTAAGAAAGGAGTGTTGCTTGCCAGAAGAGATACATGTTCTTTCATAAAAAATCTATATGAAAAAATAGTTACTATGGTTTTCGATGGTGAAAATTATTTATACGTATTAATGAACACTGTGAAGCAGTGTATCCAAATGCTTTCTGGTTGTATAAATACAAAAGATTTCGTTGTAACAAAATCGGTTGGGTGTACTGACGGAATGAAACTTCAAAAAATTGTTGATGAAAAGGGAAGACCCAAAGGTAAAATTGGCGATTACAAAGTTCCTCTTCTACCATCATCCGCAATTGAATACGAAAGTCAGCTCAAGAAAAAAAACGCTACTAATGAAAAAGACTATTATTTAAAATGTCTTCCGGCCCAGGTTCAACTTGCTGAAAAAATGAAAGCGAGAGGTCGGAGAATCGACCCTGGTACCCGCCTCGAATATATAATTCTCGATTCCGATTCTTTTAAACAATATGAAAAAATAGAATCATTCGATTACTTTTTAAAATATAAATCAGTATTAAATATAGACTTTTTATATTATCTTAAATTATTCCAGATTCCAGCCGATCAAATACTAAATTGTATTTTCCCAAACGAAAAAAAAGATAGTATATTATCTTTTTATAAACATTTAAAAAATAGAAAAAAATTACTTGATTCTATAAAAAAATTTAATAAACCAACATTGGTTTTTTTATAAATACATTTATTAATACCGCATTGCGGTATTAATAAATATTGTTGACTCCGAAGGAGGCCGCTAAAGCGGTCACTATGTGTGTTGATGTGTATATTTTAAGAGAGGGTAATAGATAAAATGTATATATTGAATATTGGATTGTTCATAAAAAAAACTAATAAAAAAAATTCATACATAAAAAATATAACCTTGATATTTAAATTAATTCCACGTATTAAATATATAATACAAAGAAATGATACTATTATAGTCTATTTTAAAGGTAAAATCTCCAGCGAATCTCGTATTTTACGTCTTTCATATTATTTAAAACAATATTGTATAGCATTTTATGACTGTGTAAATAATGTAGGAAAGTTAATAGGAACGAAATCAAAAACATGGGGGTATTTTGAAATAGAAAAGTTTATTTTTTATTAGCCCGCTTCGCGGTTACTGCCCTGTCAATAAAAGCGGAGACCAAAATAGGAAGTACCAGGGGAATAGCACCCCACACTCCAGACCAGAAATAGTTTAGATGATTGTAATATCCATCAAGACTCTTGAACACCATTGTTTTTCTAAAAATCAAATCCAAAACTATTCCATATAGAGCAATCAAAGCTATATTAAATGGAGTAACTGATAAAAATTTACTTGGTATTATAGAATAGAATAATACTAGCATTCCACCGGCTATAAACAGAGATTCCGGACGGCCGTGTTGAGAAAAGTATTTTCTCAGACCCCAGTCGTATGATGTATTTGCAGTTATAATTTGTAATATTGCATCGCCGATAAATCCGACAAAAAATGCGTATAAAATAATTCCACTCAGTGAAGACATATTTATTCACTGCGTGTATAAATATTTTTAAATTAAAATTTCTAATACTCGGCAGAGTACTCTCGTGTTAACTGGCCCTTTTTTTAAAGGAGCTGCGGGCTGCTGTCCACTCTGTGAAACAGGCGCGCAGCTACGCTGGGAAGTCCCAAAGCTGAATTATTATTAAACATAGAAGAAATATATATAATTGGATATTTTAACTTTTCGTATATTCTTTCAATAAAATCTATATGTAAATCCATTTTTTTGTTTGAATTCTTTATTTCATTAATTTCTTTCCTTAGGTGTTTTATTTCCGATACCAGGACTTTTAAAAAGTCCTGGTTTTCTACGCCTTTTTCAAAGTGTGGTCCGAGTATCGGGCCGGCTTCTGCGACCCGGGTACCGGGCGGGCCGATTATCGGTGCGAAGTCGAGGTCCAAATCGGCCTCTGTCGTGTCCTCTAGCGGGGTGGGGGTGTTTATTTCAATCATTTATATAAGGATGATACTAATATTTTTCCATATCTATTATTTTAAAATTAGAAGTATTGTATAATGAATAATGAATGTAGGATTCATAATCCAAATCTGTTGTATATACATCAGATAATTCATTAATTAATTTTGTTTCTTCTAAGCTGTATACTTCCGAATCTGACGGTGAACAACAGTTTGATCCCATTTAATAATATACTAAAGATTTATTTAATATATTAATAAATGGTATCAAATGCGCCGAATAGTCAATCGTATGATTATAAAAATATACTGAAAGAAAAAAATAATAAAATTCTTCCACAAGTTTGTGAAAGTATAAATTCAATAAGTGGGATACTTAGGACTACTTCCAAATTTTCAAAGTTTTTTTACATATTACATTTATCGGGAATGTTACGAATATATAATGATTCCAATTATGGTGGGATTACATTATTTGTTCCTATCGATGATAGAATTGGAATATCCGAAAAAGAACTTATAAATATGACGGCAATAGAGGCGATAGACATAATAAAGAGACATACCGTTGAAAATATTATAACATATGAACTTCTTTTAAACTCCAGATCATTTTGTCTAGATACTAAACATCCGTCTAAGAGATTATTAATTGGAAGTGATAGTACGAATATAGTAACACTAAATTATGAAACAGTTATAATATATGGAAATATCAATGCGGAAAATGGAATAATACATGTAATAGATTCAATGATCGGGTGACAGCGAAGCTGCCGCCCCCAAAGGGGGTGACGCCGTGTACCTCGAAGAGGCACACAGCTCCGCTAAGTAACGGGCCTCCTCCTTCGGTCCGAGAATCGGCCCGCCCGGTACCCGGGTCGCAGGTGACCGCGGGGACCTCTCTATACCGCGGAGCGGCCTCTACCTTTTGTAGTGAGGCGGGGCTATGCCCGCCCGTTACTCAGCGGAGCTTCGTACCTAAAAGAGGTACACGGAGTGGCTATAAAATCAAGAATATATTCTATATCAGAAAGTAACAAATTTTCACATAAAAAAAGAGAATTTGAATCTATATAATCGTCTATAATATATTTAATATTATTTACAGTAGTTTCGTCATAGAGGAAATTTTGTTCTATAAGAAGTTCTTCGATAATATCATCTTCTGTATCGACTTCGTGGAAGCCGGCTTCGTAGACGGCCGCTCCGCGGTCGTTATACGATAGGATTTGATCAAGTGCTGGCTTTTTAATATAATCATCTTCCATTGTATATATAATAATACTTTTACATAAGTAAGTTTTACGCCTGTTTTACAGAGTCCACGGCTTTGCCGCGGGCCTGTAAAACAGAGTCCAAATGTATTTTCTGATGAGATTAAACAATATAAAAATCCGTCTGTTTCTTTGTATTGTTCATACACATCTCTTAATTTCATTCCTGAAGGTGGTAGGATATTATTTACAAAAAGAAAAATGGCAGTAGCAGGTCTGATATGAAATCCAAGAGACGATCTTATTGTGAATACGAGTTGGCCGATTGTATTATTTCCAAGTAATAAAAATTTTGTTTTTGGAAAAGAAGGTAGGTATTTGTCACCAGAAAATTTTTCTGCTATTATTGGTATCCTATCTGGATATTTAGTTTTTATTTTTGTATATTCTTCAATTCTTTTTTCCAACGTAAATCTTTCTTTAAAAGAATTCATATTTGTATTTATATATATATTAAATATATAAATACTTTATAAAAAGGATAAGTATATAATTACATGGCTGATATAGTAAGGTCTGACCCTGCTGCTCCAAATCTAGAAGATAATTGAGTAGACATATTTACGCCTCCTATAGCTGTTTGTGCATTACCACTTGAAGAATATATAAGATCAGCAAGTTTGTTTGCAGTTTCATTGTTTATACCACCCATTATGTTCATAGCACCTGCTTCCAAATCTATATTTGGTTTTACAGAAACCTGAAACCAATTTGACTGATCAGGGGCGATGGGGATATCTCCTCTTATTTTATCTGCTTGAGCTCTCAATCTACTTGTTCTATTAGATACTATGTATCTATCGTATATAATAGGTTGATCTGAAGGATCCAACCCTGAAGAACTTGTGTCGGCCATTGGGAGAATAGAATCGGATGGATTATAAACTTTATTTCTAATTTCTTGATAATTTCCAGAGGCGTAATCTGGAGAGAGGAGGGGTGCTCCGTAAAATTGAGCAGGATCGGCTTTTCCACATCCGTATGGGCGAGAAGCCTCCTGCTCGAAATTTTCGACTTGGACTGGTCTGCTTTGTTGTATTAGATTATTGTAGTTTCCAGAAGAGTAATCAGGGGGCAATGTAGTTGTTCCACCGTACCAAACGCTTCCATTTGAAGAATTTGGACAATTTGTATAGTTTTCGACTTGTTCTTTTCGTAAATTTGAAACTTCTTTTGAATAATTTCCAGATGAATAATTTGGGGGAGGTGGAGACGCTGCTATTCCGAAACAGTTTGAATTTTGAACACATGTCCCGTATTTTTTTAGATCTCTAACTCCATTGTTATAATTGTAAGGATCATAATTTTCGACTGTTTTGGCGGAGACAGATCCGGGAATAAGAGGATCGGAAGGAACAGCTTGGTATTTCATATCTGGCATTTTATAATTTAAATTTGGGCCATAAGTTGTGTTTGAAAATCTAGGGGCGATGCTTGTTTGGAAAGAAGGCGCAATGGTATAATCGGGAGGAACCGAAAAAAATCTTTCGGCTTTTGCATCGCTCGGGGAACAAGCGTATTCTTTTGTATTTTTAACGACCATCGAAGGTAAATTGCCTAGGAAATTTTCAACAACTGGGCTCGACAGTGAAAATACACCAAAAAGAGCTGCGCAAATTATAGTAACTGCAATAAATATGTTTGATTTTGGCATTTATTTTAAAAAAATTAAAAAAAAATATTTATTAATTTATCAATCTTAAAAAAATATTTTTTAATAATGACGAGATTTATATTTTCCAAAGCCGGAATCGACGGCACTTATAGAGTTTTGCAACATCTGTTTTGCTTGGTATGATGGTGTCATAGTGTAGATTACCCAACACATTAGACATATTGCTGTTGCAATCATAACAGATCCTATTGTAATCATCGAAGTAGTGAGTGATTTTGAATCGCATTTTAGATCTTTATCTTCGGATTTAATAATTCCAGAAAGAGTAACAAGAGTTATTCCGAGTATTAAATACAAAACGGAATGTAAACCGGCCGATGGCATTATATAATCGCCGCAAGCATCGCATCTAAATGACGCCAATAAAAAACTTATCCCAACCGCGAACAATAATGTTCCAATGATTGTTAATCCCTGTAGACAATCGACAAGTTTTTGAGATGGGTTGCATTTCCCAAGTAGTTTGCTAACTGAGGTTGATAAAGTTATTATAACAAGCCCCAAGATGCAATTCATTATCATAAGAATCGTATTAATCATATTTATAATTATAATAAAAATAAATTTATATAATTATTTTCTTCAAAAAATATTTTTTTATCTATTTGCAATGAAAACATCGATGGCTTTATAAGTATATATTCTTGATGTATAACAGGGGAACTTGCCTGCGAATCTGCGTTTACAACATCAAAAATAAATTTTTTTGAATAAAAAAAATTTGGTTTCAAAAAAAGAATAGATGTTGTTGACTCTTTTTCTTTTATTATGGCATTTCTAAAATGATCTTGTTTTGATTGTTTTTTTGTTATGGCAACTTCAGATATATATTCAGGAAGGTCTTCTTGGGAAGAAACATATATTCCAGATGTTCTATGGGATTGGTCTAATATTGAATTTATTGTTCTTTTAAAATTTTTTATGTATTTTTCATCTAGATAAAAATACACAACAGTTTTTTTATCTTCAAAACACGGCGGGAGAAGAAGGTAACAAGCTCCAAGGGTATACGATGATATTAAATTTAATTTTATGTATCGAAAATTATAAAAAATAATAATTATTAAAACCAAAATTATTATGTATATTAACATTTATATTATAATTAATAAAATTTTATTTATAAGATAATAATATTATATAATTATGCTACCAAAAGTTATATTAATTAGTATGGTAAAAAACGAAGAAAAAATATTAGAGAGATTAATGTCATCTGTTTTATCACATATAGATGGATATTTTATTTGCGACACAGGATCAACTGATAATACTGTTTCCATAGCAAATGATTTTATTACAAAACATAATAAAGATGGAAAAGTTGTCCAAATTGACTGGGTCAATTTCGGAGTTTCTAGATCGGAATCCGCAAAGAAAGCCTACGAATGGGTTAAAGAAATGGGGTGGGACAGCTCGAAAACATGGGGACTTCTTTTGGATGGAGATATGATACTTCCAGATCCTATAGATAAGAATAAACTGGATAAGGTTACTGCAGACAGTATATTGTTGAACCAACAAAATTCTTCTATAATATATAAGAATACTAGACTACTTAGACTTATAAAAGAATGGAAATGCGTTGGGTCAACCCATGAATACTGGGCATCAGACAACTCGGACACTTTTAATTTTCCAATTATAATCGATCTAAACGACGGAGGTTGTAAATCAGATAAATTCGAAAGAGATAAAAAATTCCTTAAAAAAGAACTCGTTGACAAACCTTTTGATGAAAGAGCTCTTTTTTATCTTGGACAAACATACCAATCTCTAGAAAAATATAAAAAATCAAATGAAATGTTGAAAAGACGAATTAAAGTTGGCGGATGGATCGAAGAATTGTATATGTCTCATATGTATAGAGGAAATAATTTTAACTCCTTAAAAAAGCCCGAAAAGGCTGTATATGAATGGCTGAAAGCGTGGAATAAAGATATCCGTAGATGGGAAGGAGCTTTATCCGCAATTGCTTATTATAGAAGCCAGCCTGATATGCAATTTATCGCGATGATGTATATTGAAAAATTAATACAAATTCAACTTGGCGAAAACCTATTCGGAATTCCAATATCAAAACCGATTGTAAACAATTGTGTATTATTTATCGATTATTCTGGTATGAAATACGATATATGGAAAGAATTTGCCGTACTTGCTTTCTATACAAAACATACTAAAGAAGCATATGTACGATTGGACGAAGAAACTATTTTATCTAAACATTCATTCAATGAAAAAAATAATTTAAATGGATATAAAAAATGGTATGAATTTATCTTGGATGGAACATGTATCAAACTGGAAATCGATAATAAATACCTTCCGTGGAACAAAGAATCCGATTCTGAAATATGGAAACCTTTCAACCCAAGTATAAGAACAAAAAATAATTTATACGAATTGGTATTAAGATATGCAAATTATAGCACCAATGAAGCAGTTTTATTTCCATGCAGAGGAAGATCTCCTTATATAATAACAAGAAATTTATTTTGCACTATGAATTCTTCTTTTGTTATAAATCCAATAAAAGAATTAAAATATGATTCTAAATACATTAAAAAAGAAAGTCACATAATCGGACTCGAAGATTTTAGACTGTTTCAAAATTCATCTTTAAATATGGCCTTTGCTACTGGAAGACAATTTACAGAAAGTAACACTAATAAAATGTCCATTGTAAATTTTTCAATTGACCGCGGAGCGGCCTCCTCCGAAAGAGGTGACCGCGGAGCGGCCTCCTGCGACCCGGGTACCGGGCGGGCCGATTCTCGGTCCGAAGGAGGTGACCTGGAATCGGCCGAGGAAGGTCCTTGTTTGATAATAAAAAATTTAGAGTTGCCATTAAACACAAACGAAGAAGACTGTCAAAAAAATTGGCTCCCATTCTCTCATAATAAAAAATCATATTTTATATTTAAAATTCATCCATTTATTGTTTGTGATATTAAATCGAATATTATATTAAAATGGGAAAGTAAATCAAGATTTACTTTGGATGGATTCAAAGGATCAACTGCACCAGTTCCATTCTCCCCGACTCAGGCGGCCGGCTCCTACGAAGTCGAAAGTTTTATCATGATTATACACGATACTCACCACGAACAAAGTGGTAGACGGTATTATCATCGATTTTTAACACTAGATAAAAACTTTATTCCTCTCAGATTATCTGGCGGATTTAGATTTAGCAAAGAAAGAATAGAATACATTTCTGGTATGTGTAAAGATCTAAATATTGCTTCTAAATATAATATAACATATGGTTTAAAAGATAGCGAAGCTTATTTATATTCTGTAGATATAAAAACAATAGAGTCAATTCTTTGGTATGATTTAAACTCTGGAAAAACAGATGTTAATAAACGTATGAATTTTATATTATCAGTAACACAATAAATTAAACTTTAATATTTATAGCTTTATCTAATTTATAAAGTAAAAAGAAAATATGAAATATTATTATTGTGATTCTACCAAAAAGCTTATACCTTTGGATATTATTATAAATTCATCAACTCTTCCAATTTCTGTAAAAAAATTATCTGAAAAAATATCTGAATATATTGATATAGTAGAGTCCCCCCCTTCGACGGATGGGACGCCAGCCTTTTACACCTCCCTCCCGTCGAATTCGATCTCTCCGATATCACCTCCACTGCGAAGCAGCGAGCCTCTTCGAGGTCCACTCAGTGTAACGGGCGGGCCCGAAAATAGAGAAAAAATAATCATCTGCTTTTTTAAGCTTGATAAGTACAGACGAGGAAGTGTCTATGTCGGCATTCAAATATCATTTAATCACAAAGCTGGGTATAATTTAAATCCATATTCAGATCCGTATAAAAAATGTAACATTTCTATTAAAGCTTATTGTACTGATACTATTCATCATTCGGCGATATCTTTTGGAACAACTCCATCAAAGCAACATTGTGAAAAAGCTATTAATTTTCTAAAAATAAATAAAAATATTTTACATGAATATATATATAAAACATTTTATTATTTTTGCGAAAACGATTAGCGTTGCTCAGTCTCACATCAGTGTTGGTAAAACAACTATATAAAGATAATACATAATTATAATCATAAAACCATGATAAAAAATATAATGCTAATACCAAAAAGTATAATAACAAAATGGTTCAAGAACGAAAAAAAAGTATTAGGCAGATGGAAGCCTCCGGTGGAGGAGATAAAAAAATAAATAACAAAATAGATTTATCAAACGAAGATCATTGCGGACCTTGTGGTCAATACATATTAGATAAACGTAAAAGTAAAATAACATACGACCTCTCTGAACCAATCGATAAAATATAAAATAAATATAACACTGCCAACTAATTTACGGTCTACCCGTAGGGAGTCCGCTCCGCGGTCAAATATAAAATAATATAATATAGTATAATATACTATATTATATATGGAGGAGACCATACGTAGTATGAATTAGTAAACTATAAACACAGAGGCGGTCTATTATTTCTTAATCTATCACATATTTCTCTTTTGTTACCTTTATTGCTGATATTATTTGCCCGCGCAATTGCCTTTGCTTCCTCTAGACTAAGGTCATTTCCTTTTCTTGTTTTTATTGGAAAACAATTTTTTAAATCTAGGCGTGGACTCCGTGCAACGGGCGGAGGTGATGATAGGCGCGGGGACGATCTACGGAGTGGAGGCGATGGCCGTCGTGGTGGCGATAGGTGTGGTGGCGATGGGCGCAGGGACGATGTCCGTCGTGGTGGCGATAGGCGAGGTGGCGATGGGCGCAGGGACGATGTCCGTCGTGGTGGCGATAGGCGAGGTGGCGATGGGCGTGGTGGCGAAGCAGGCCCTCTGAAGATGGTGGTGCAATTTTTATGAACCAGACAGAATCCATCTACAGTTTTTGATTTATTTTTGCATCGTAATTTTGAAGATTGGACAATACAATTGCATACTGTGAAACAGGCGCCCGCGGCTGGCCGCCCTACGGGTTGGGGTCTTGGTCTCCGTGTAACGGGTGGAGGTATCAGAGGTGACCCGACGGGTGCAATAGGAGGCAATCTTCTTAATTCTTCTTTAAAAAGTCTTAAAATTTCTCTACTTTGTGTTTGTTTATTTAAATGATCTATGTTTATTCTATCCCTAACAGCGGATCGGTCAACTCTTTCATAAATATATTTTCTGTATTCATAATCTGTCAATTCCCTATCTTTAATTCCATATTTTTTATAAAGAGAATCAAGCCTTGAATATATATCACCCAATTTATAACCATTTAAATATCTTGTTGCAAAATTACTAAACTCAATTGTAGAAACTCCGAGCCTTGAACTAATAATTTGATATTTTTTAACTAAAATTAGTATTTGTTTTATAACATTTTCCCTATCAAATACCTTCCAATCTTTAATAAATTTCAAAATAAAAATGCCCAATAGGACTGCATCAAAAGGTGGATTTTCAAATTTGGGAGGGATATACATTGAAAATCCCAAATCAATTATCAACGGCTTAATTATGCCGTTTCTATTATTTACTATTATATTTTCTGGTTTAATATCACTATGAAAATATCCAACCCTATTCATCATATCACAAGCATCCATAGATTCGGATATAAGTCTAATAAATTCGGAATCATCGCCTACTACTTTCAATTGGGTTTTTAAATAATTATCCAAGTCGCTTATTCCCTTTTCCATTCCGATCAATAATATCTGTTTTTCATTTATTATATTATCGCCTCGTGCAAACTTGAGTAAATCGCATCGTTCTATTAATTCAATTCCAACCACATGATCTGGAATAAGTTTATTTAATTCTATCATATATTTTAATTCTAGAATATCATCTGGTCTATAATTAGATAATTCAATTATTTTTATTAATCCGTTTCTTATAGTGTTATCTCTGGATCTGTATGTTGCTTTTCTAGTAACTCCATAAGATCCTCTACCAATTACTCCTTTACTAGATTCATCAACATCAAGTGAATTATTATGCAAACATGTATTTCTAAAGAAATTGGGATTTATGTGTCTCGGTGGGAATTTTCCACCATACAAATCCCAAATTTTTTTATTTGGGAAAATACGATTTACGCGTAAATCGTCAATTGGATTATCTTGCATCATTTATATTATAATAAAAATAAAAATATAACTATTCTCTTTAAAATATATTATAAACACAGAGGTGGTCTATTATTTCTTAATCTATTACATATTTCTATTTTTTTTCCTTTAATGCTTATACGATTTACCCTAGCCAATTCCTTTGCTTCCTCCAGGCTAAGATCATTTCCATTTCTTGTTTGTCTTGGAAAACAATTTTTTAGATCTGGACGCATCGCTACTTGTGGCTTCGGAGGCGATAGGCGTGGTGGCGATAGGCGTGGTGGCGATAGGCGTGGTGGCGATAGGCGTGGTGACGATGGCCGTGGTGGCGATAGGCGTGGTGGCGATGGCCTTGGTGGCGATAGGCGTGGTGGCGATAGGCGTGGTGGCGATGTCCGTCGTGGTGGCGATAGGTGAGGTGGCGAAGCAGGCCCTCTGAAGATGGTGGTGCAATTTTTATGAACCAGACAGAATCCATTTACAGTTTTTGATTTATTTTTGCATCGTAATTTTGAAGATTGAACAATACACTTACATATATCGGTACCAGCGGCTGGACGCATCGCTACTGGTGGCTTCGGAGGCGATAGGCGCGGGGAAGATACCCTCTTCGAGGTACTCGGCCGCCCTACAGGTGGGAGGGGGGGTCTTGGACAGCTCCGCTGGGAAGGTATTCTTCTTAATTCTTCTTTAAAAATTCCTAAAATTTCTCTACTTTGGGTTAAAATATTTAAACGATCTATATTTATTCTAGCCCCACGCCTTGTTTTTAAATTTAAATTTTCATTTCTTTTATGAATATATTTGTAATATTCATCTTGTGACAATTCCCTATCTTCAATGCCATTTTTTTTATACCAATAATTGAGGTTAGAAAGAATGCCGTCAAGTCCATAATTCTTTAAGTGTCTAATAGCCTGGCTCTTAACAAACTTTAAAGAAGCTCCAAGTTTTTTAATTATAAGTTCATATTTTTGAATTAAAAGTAGTATTTTTTTATTAAAACCATGTCTATCAGAAATGTGGTAATCCATTTGATATTTCAACATAAAAAGGCCTAATAGTAATGCATCAATTGGTGGATTACCAAACTTCTCGGGTAAATACTTTGAAAGTCCAAAATCGATAATCAACGGCTTAATTATGCCGTTTCTATTGTTTACGATCATATTTGCTGGTTTAATATCGTCGTGCAAATATCCAGCTCTGTTCATCATATCACACGCATCCATAGCTTCAGATATAATTTCGATAAATGCATCTCCTTTTAATGTCTTTAAAAAATTATGCAAGTCGCTTATTCCCCTTTCCATTCCGATCAATAATATTTGTTTATTATTTATTAAATCATCGTTTATTTCAGTCTTGAGCAAATCACATCTTTCTATTAATTCAATTCCAACCACATGATCTGGAATAAGTTTATTTAATTCTATCAGATATTTTAATTCTAGAATATCAGCTGGTCTAGCATCGGATAATACAATTATTTTTATTAATCCGTTTTTTATAGATCCATCTATGGATCTGTATGTTGCTTTTCTAGTCACTCCAAAAGATCCTCTTCCAATTTTTCCACTAAGCGATTCATCGACATTAAGTGAATTATTATGCAAACATGTATTTCTAACGAAATCGTTGGAAATGTTTTTCGGAGGAAGATCACCATACAAATCCAAAATTTTTTTATTTGGGAAAATACGATTTACGTGTAAATCGTCAATTGGGTTATCATGTATCATTTATATATAGACTAACTATTGATAATAAATTTATAAGAAAAACATCGCTGGTGAAATGGTATCATGTTTGCCTTCCAAGCAAGAGATCCGGGATCGATCCCCGGGCGGTGTATCTAATTTTTACCTGTTTCACTATGTGAAACAGGCGCCTGTTCCACAGAGTCACTCTGTATACCTCTTCGAGGCACTCGAGTCGGAGCGGCAGTTAAAATTAAAATAAAATTTTATTGCTGGAAATAATAATAAATAAATGAACCAAAGTGAAATTAAAAAACATATTATTAATTTTTTATCCAATAAATCAATTTCAACGTATGAATCGTCAAAAAAATATTTGATTTTTCTTCGTAATATAGAGATTGAAGGATATACGACTGTCGAAAGTAACTGTCTGTGGTTTACATTATGTTTATATAAGTTTAAAACAGAAAATAATATTCCTGATTTAATATGGTCAGCCGCTAGAAAATATATTATAAGTGTTCTTTCGATTTCCGAGAAGCCGGCCGCAGAGCGGTCGAGCGACGCAGAACAGAAGGAAGTCGTAGATGAATCAGCCAGGTATTTTTTAAATGTTTTTAGAGAGTGGAAAAAAGAAGATCATGATAATTTCGTGAAAGAAATTATTTCTTATTACATTCAAGTTCTTCATTTAAAACAAACAATTGAGGAAACTATGGATGAAAATACAATTGGAGAATGGATTGATAGTTATAATGAATTAATACATAAAATTAGAGACTGTGCTAAGCAAATGGGATTTCTAAAAAACCTAGATTGTGCAGTAGAAGAAATAAATAGAGTTCAGAAAACAGTTGTTGAAAATATTATGAAAAGAGCATATTGGGATATGCTAGAAGAAAAAATTGGACAAAAAGATTATACAATTGCTATTTGTCAACTGTTCGAATTGAAGAATTTAATAAAAGATATAATTCCCCCCAGATTCCACCCAGATCTCGACGATAAGTTTGATATAGAATATATTAAAACTAAATTGGAAAATGACCGTCTCGATCGAAGTCATTTAGTAAATCTTTGTAGATGGATAATTAATTCAATTAAAGAATGGGATTCTGAATCGAAAAAATCATTGTATGATCGAGAAATTGAAACATGGGAAAAGGCTATTGAGAATATCGAATGGCCAAAGTTTCTAAGGTTTAGCCTGGAGTTGTGCACATTATTGGCACTGGATACAAAAACACGTATTTCCGTGTGGAGATCTATTATTCAAGAATACAAAATAAAATCGGCTATATGTTAAGCTACCGCGGCGTCGCCGGGTTTTTATTTGGCTGATATAAAATCGGCGTATAAAAGATCTTAAAGTAAAGAAAAAATATATATATAATGGAATTATTAAATCTACACGAAATATCAAAAATTGAAAAGATTAAACAAAAAATAAAAGAAGATGAAAAATGTCTAATATTTAAGAGATTATTTAAGGCACAGGGTCGCCAGGGAATTGTTGGAATATTTGATATTTACAATAAATATGAATGTGTATTTAAAATACCATTAAGTGGAGAAAATGTATTGATACATGAAAAAAATGTATATAAAGATTTATTTTTATTATCATCGTTTTGTATTCATTATCCTATATATATTGATTGGGTTGAAAAGACTGTTGATTTGGATTATTACGGAAAACAAAATCCATTTGCCAGAACCAAAGGTGGCGTTAAAAAGGGGCAAACTATACAAGTATTGATTAGTGAATATATAAAATCAGTAAAACTTTCAAATATTGTATACGATGAAAGAATAAATTTAAACCAAATTTTTTCACTAATGAAGCAGGTTATATTTGCATTGTATATAGGACAGACAACAAATCATTTTACTCATTATGATCTACATTCGAATAATGTAGTTGTAAAGAATTGTGATCCCAATATAAATTTTGTATATGTAGTTAGAAATAGCGACGGAGGTGAAGCCTACGAATGCGTGCCAAGTTATGGGATGTGTTCTGTATTAATTGATTTTGGATATTCATATACAAAAGGAATAGAGAACAGTGGACTGTATTCGACAATGGAATATACAGAGTATGGATATACTTCAAATTATCATGACGAGTTGGTTGATATTAAGAGATTTCTTGTATCATTGACAATTGATATTAAAGAATCCAAAAAAAACAAAAAAACAGGAAAAGAGTTCAGAAATAAGGTTAAGAAAATATTTAGAGGAAAGGGGCTCGATTTCAATACAGGATGGGAAAACTATGGAAATAGTAGGAAGAGTATATGTAAACTTTTAAAGTTTGATAAAAAAAATATAAATCACAATAAAAAATCAATTATTTTCAAGTATAAATACAGATTTATAGAAGCATTGCAATCTTTAATAGATTTACCTTTTTGTATACATGAAAAATGTTATGATAAATCTTCAATTATGATAAATTCAAAATTGGCTTTCAATGGATTTTTAAAAGAATGGAATAAAATAGAAAAAGAAATCAGAAATAAAAACGATTGTATATCGATACTTGAGGGTATTATAAAGTCCGCAAAGACTGTTAAAAAATTATACGAATCTAATGATCAAGATAATATACAAGAATCCATTAATTCGTTTAGAAAAGGAGTATATTATACAATATGCAAAACAGTTGATTTATGTTCTCCTAAAAACATAGAATTTGAATTATTCCTCTGTTCTATTTTATTATTATCTAGAAGCATTCTATTTATTCTAGATAAAGAAAATAATAAAATTCAAGAGATAAGAAATAGATATAACTATAAAAATACAAAGTTACTTGATGTTTATAATAAAATACAAAAAATATTGAAAACTCCATTTAATACATTTTCAAAGGATTCAACTTTTATAATAATGAATCCATTCGAAAAAACATGTTGCCATTATAAATTATCAAAAGATGATGATATACATACTCTTAATATGTCGAATAACGTTTCAACCACACTCTATGATATTATAAATTTTCGCTCCGCGGTACACGGGTCGGAGGCGGCCGATTCTCGGTCACCTCCTATGGCGGAGGCCTCGAAGAGGTCAGGTAGCGGAGATCGGAGCCCGTCTGTTACCCTCCGGCGTGGTCACTGCCAGAGGCAGAGGCCGCTCCGCGGTCAGAGTATCGGCCCGCTAGATCCCCTCTGTTACCCAGACGACCGCGAAGCGGACTCCTCATCTGGATATGACTCCTCATAAGGCGGCCGATTCGCGGCCGTCCGAGTATCGGACCACCCATAATAATTAAAAATACATTCAGTATTTTTAATTAGATTAAAATTAGTTTATTGTTTTTAATAATTTATTAAGAGACACTGCGCTGATTGAATTTATTTTATCAAAAATGGTACTTTTTCTAACGTAATTTCTAGTATTAATGTAATCATAATGACAATTCTTAAGAAATATGTATTGTTCAGGTGGAAGTTTTTCAGAATTTATTTTTTTGATATATCTAGAAATATATAATTCATACATATACTGGCATGTTATCTTTATTTTGTTTTCTATTTCATTTATTTTAGGTATTACGGAAGGATATAATTTAAAAAAATAATTAATGTCTGTAAAATTATTTTCTCTTCTAAGTTGAAGATATCTAAAGGGAAGACTTGCTTCATTACCTCTCACTTCTACCAATTTTTTATACATGGAATTCATTATTTTACATTGCAAACCGTTGAAACGGTCTTTGGTCTTGCATATTACTCCTTGATAATTTCTAATATCAATATTAAAAACATATTTTTGTAATTCATCAATTGATTTGAAAGTAAGTTTTTCGGGACTAGGTATCCCTATATATGAATTTTCAGAATCTACTTCAATTTGTCTATTGTATATCTCTTTCAACTGCACAGCGGAGCTGCGCGCATCTTCGATGTGGGCCGCTTGCTCAAATGTTGATATATGATAGACAGTATGAATAGGAGGTGCATCGCAAACTATTCTGTTTTCATTTGTATTTGAAACGATAAAGTTATATTGACAATTTTTAAATAGACAATTTAAAAAATTATTTAAAATATCATCTGTTTCATTAATACGGTCTTTTAGCTCCTGATCGAAACCAACCCCCGCTTTTAATGCATTAACAAAAATATTACCAAAAGATTCTCTCGATGACCAAAAACTTTTAAATGAATTTAATCTTTTATTTGTTGTTACATACCATTTTTCACAAGAATAAAAAATTCTAATTAAAAATCCCTCATACGATTTATTAAAAATACACTGGTCCAACGGGAACGGACCGAAAGGCGTTTGACCGATACTCGGCAGCCCTACTGGTGGAGAGGGTTCGGCTAAATAATGGCCACTAGAATGTTTAGGCGCGCCGCTTTGCGGTGCACCTCCGAAGGAGGCGGCCTTTCCTAGTTCACCTCCGCCAGAGGCAGAGAAAATCTGATCTATATTATTTTCTGTAAATTCTGGTGTAAAAACCATGCCTTGACTTATAACCTTGTCCCCACGAAAAACAGTGGACCTGCACCTCTTTATAAATTCAGAAGAATCATTCCCACAATTTTTATAGGAAAATATTTCAAGGTTTTCATCAAAGTCAACCTTAAATATTTCTTTATTATTTATTAATTGTTTTTTATATTCGATATCACTTATTTCTTCAGTCATATTATATATTTATATTACTATATTTAATCTTTAAACTCTTTCACCTCCGAAGGAGGCGGCCTGTCAAGGTCACTCTGTGAAACAGGCGCCTCCTTCGCAGGTGACCTATAGGAAAGGCCGACGTCTTTTTTAAGAATACATCGTTTCATATCCACAGCGAAGCTGGTCAACAGGCGATATTCTACTTTTCCTAAACATATCTATAGCATTTATAAAATCGTCTTTTGTAATTATATATTTATTTTTATAATTTTGCCCAAATACTCTCTTCGAATGGATCATTTTGCATCTCGTTACAAAGTTTAAAACATCTCTTCCTTTGTTTTCAAACAGATCAATGTTTTCATTGAATTTTAAAACTATATCCAAATTTCCTATAGACATCCTCCAATCAATATACTCTATTCTATTCAAAAATATATCGACCAAATCTTTTGTAGTATAATTATCTATTCTATGAACCCATGGAAATCTACTTTCCATACCAGGATTTACATCAAGAAAACATCTTTTAATATCGCTTTCGTATCCAGCTATTATACAACAAAAATTTTTCGAATGGGTGGAAAGAAATAAATTCAAAGTATCAATCGCCTCTTTTGAAAACGAATCCTTTTTGTCTCCATCGCCCAAACTATATGCCTCGTCAATAAATAAAATACTTCCTATGCATGTAGTTAAAAAATTATATGTTTTTACAGAAGTTTGTCCAAGATACTCGGCTATAAAATCGTCTCTTCTCGCTTGAATAAATTCACATGGCAATTCTGTATGTGAAAATAAATTCATTGATCTATAAATGTATGCTAAAATTCTACCCACTGTTGTTTTCCCACATCCGGGTGGTCCCAATATAATAGAATGCATATATTCATTTGAATCGTTTGATTGCATTCCTTGTAAATAATATAAAATTTGATACATCAAAGATTTTTTTAAAGAATGCATACCCACTAAATTATTTAACATTTTTAGATAAGGACTTATCTCCCATAATAGAATATTGTTTATATTTTTATAAAAAAATCCACTACTTGCCATATCTATTAAATCTTTAATACTATTTATCTCTGGAACATTTAAAAATTTTTTATTTTGGTTCATTTATATTTATAAACACTTTAGATTTATTATTACCACTTTAGATTTATTATTACACATGTAATAATAAATCTAAAGTGGTAATAATAAATGAACAAAAATACAAATGACTCGGCAGTCTCCTCTACCAAAGGTAAAGTCGAAAATTCATTGGGAAGCCCTCATACAATTATCACTATTGTAATGCTAATTACATTCGACGTCATTTTCATCGGGCTGTTTTATTTTCTTTTTGTTGTAAAAAAAGAAAAAGAAATAATAACAAATGAATTGGAAAATCTTGTGGAATCTATTTCCTTGGAATTATCTATTATACCAAAGGAACAAAAAGATAATATATTAAAAACTATACAGTCTCTCGAAGCTGATACCGCCTCTGACGGACAAGTACTGGACTCAAATAAATCCTTATTTAACCAAACAATCATCGTCTTTTCAATATTTCTTATTCTATCTATAATATTTATTATTACAATTTCAAAAATATATAATATAAATATCTTTCCGATAATCATATCAAATACAGTCTTGTTATTTGCAATTTTTATAACAGAGCTTCTTTTTATCTATCAAATTTCTTCAAAATACATTGGGATAGATAAAAATTTAATCAAAAAACATATATTAATAGAACTTAAAAAATAGTCTCGCTTCTCACTACTTTTCTTCGCCTAACTTGTTTATTAATTTATTTTTAACCATTGTATTTACATCGGACGGCAAAACAGGACTATATTTCATGGCTATATAATAAAAAAACATAGCTTCTATAATTCCTATAAAAATAAAAATTATAATATTTTCTTTTATTATAAACCAAACAGGGAATTTTTTTGCCGAGGCGTCATTGACCCCATACAGTGTCCCAAGAAAAGTTAAAACTATAATAATAAATAGTATTACGTATACATATCCTAAGTTCTTAACATGTGAATTGTTATTACTCATCAATTCATCTTCTTTCGAAAGTTCCTTTTCCAGGGCCTCTTCTACCGCGGAGCGGCCGGCTTCTCCGAAGTCGAGGTCCGCATACTGTTTAAACTGGATGCTGGGCTTCGCTGTCGAATATGAATTTTTAAAATCTTTAATTAAATTTGTTAATGAACTTTCAACTGAATTTGTCAATAAATTTGCCTGAACTTTCGATATTAAGAGCCAAAAAAGTGAAAGTAGTAAAATAAATAGTATTAAAATATGCAATAAAACTTTAAAGAATAACTCTGTTTTTTTAATTTCCATTTATTAAGACATATAAAAAAGAATTTTAAATAAATTAATATATATATTATCAAATATGATTGATACTATTAAAAATACATGCAGACAATTATTGAATCAACGTGGTTATATTATAGAACATGAAACAGAGTATTTGATCGTAGGAATCCCATCTATACAAACAAACAATTACTATTACCATCCAACAGAAAAAATATGTATCTTTTTGGATAATATAACCAATGATTTTAACGTATCCAAATCTAGTGAATATATTATAAAATTAAAACAAATAAATATTAATCATTGTATCATAATATATAAAGAAAAAATTACTTCTGTTGCTAAAAAAATATCAGATTCAATAAATGAATTCACAATAGAACTTTTCCCAGTAAAAGAATTGATGTATAATATAACATCCCATTATCTTGTACCTCTTCATAAAAAACTATCGTATGAATCTGCAAAGGATTTTATTAAAACATACGAGTCTACAATCCCAGTAATCCTAGTAAAAGATCCAGTCTCGAAATTCTATGGATTTAAAAAAAAAGATATAATAGAAATCGAAAGAAATTCAGGCTATATAACATACAGAATAGTTAAATAAAATAAACCCCACCCCGAATGTTAATATATATATATATTAAATATATATATATATATAGAAACAGAGAAGCGGTCACTTTCTCTTATTTTTCTTATTTTTTTTCCTTCTTGGGTTTTTTTTTTTAATACCTTCTTCGGAGGATTCTAAAACTTTTGTATTAACTACCTCTTCGCGGGAACCTGATGAATCCTTCTGATAAATACCAAAAGAGGAGGCCTGTGTACCTAGAGGCACGCCTGTTTCACAGAGGGTAACAGAGTCACCGCCTCTGGTTTTGAGGTCATTCAATTCAATACCTTTCCTATCCTCTTCGAGGTCACCTCCTTCGGAGAGTTTCGAGGTACACGGGTCGCAGGAGGCCGCTCCGCGGTCACCTCTTTCGGAGGAGGCCGCTCCGCGGTCAAATAAACCATCCCCAATAGGACACGATTCTGGGAAACTGATCTTTTTATTAGCTTCGGACTCTCCACCCGTAGGGCGACCGAGTATCGGATCACGGCAAAGCCGCTGGTCGACGTCGCTGCCTCTGGCAGCGGCTGCTCTGAAGTCACTTCCTCCTCCTTCGGACCGAGAATCGGCCCGCCCGGTACCCGGGTCGCAGGCTCCGAGTTCTCTTAGGACACCTCCACCCGTAGGGCTGCTGCTCTGCACTCCGTGTAACGGGCGCGCAGCTCCGCTGTGCACTCCGTGTAACGGGTGCGCCTGTTTCACAGAGTGCAGTCCAAAGGTAGAGGCCGCTCCGTGGTCACCTCTTAAAGAGGAGGCCCGTGTAACGGCGTCAAAGAAGCCGGTCCTAACGGCCTCTCCTAGGACACCTACCTTTTTGTTATTTTTCAAAGATTCACTCAATTGATCCCGAAGGGTATTATTATCTATATTACAAAACATTTTATTGAAAATTTCATTTATTTTACCACAATCATCTATATCTTTTATTAAATCAAAAGAATTTGTTAAATGTTGGTTATCGTTTTTTAATAATTTTAATATATCATAGTCAACTGATTCTTGTTCATATTTTAAACAATTTTTATTTATTTCCCTTCTGTGGAAAAAAGAATCTGATTCTATTACTGGACATAGCGGTTTTAAAACACCATTGTCTTCTACTTTTGTATAGGATTTCTCATTTGGGTCTCCGAAGCCACCGAAGGAGAGTTTCACCCCCGAAGGGGGCGGCCAGGCCGACCGCTCTGCGGCCGGCTTCTCCGAAGTCGAGGTCACCTGTGAAGGAGGAGCCTCTGTAAACCCTCCGCTAAAGCGGTCACCTACGACTCGGATCTGCGGGTCGATACTCGGACCGAAGGAGGCGGCCGCGTCGCGGTCACCCACGTTTTTATTCCGGTCCTGATCCGAACCTTTATTAACACCAGTTGGGGAACCTCCACCCGTTTCACGGAGTTCAGAGGTTGTATTTTTTATATAATTTGTCCGAGGAACGCTAATTTTAAATGACATTTAATAATATATAAGTATTTAAATTACTTTAAGATTTTTATTTTATAGAATCGCAATTGTTCAAAAAATTTTTAATATTAATGGTTGAATATCTTCTTTCATTATCTTTTTGATTGGGCTCAGTTAAAGAGGTCACCTCCGACCCATCGACTTCGGACCGAGTATCGGCCCGCTCCGCTGTCCACGGGCGGGCCTGTTTCACAGAGTCCACTCCTTCGGAGGCTGTATACAAAAAAGAAGGCTTGTTTGCCCGATACTCGACTACTCCCACAGCTCCGCTGGTGCTATTTGAATACAAAAAAGAAGGTTTTTTTAAAAATATATCACTGCCAGAGGCAGGTGGGGAGGATGTGCATCGGTCCATGTCCGAAGGGCTCCGGTCACTACCAAAAGTGGAGGTATACAAAAAAGAAGGCTTTTTTGAAAAAATATCCTTTTCCACCCTTGTGGTTGATGCCCCGCTTTTCATACCCGAAGGGCTTTGTATGGGTCGGCGTATTTTATCAGAGGGTGTCCAGTTTATATCCGAATGCAGCTGAGCTGTGGTGCCAGCCGCTTCGCGGTGGAGAGGCCGAGTCGCGGTCAGAGGGGTGTTTATTTTATTTTTATTTGGGATACTAATTTTAAATGACATTTAATTATATATAATTATTTAAATTAAATTATAAATTTAAAGAATATTACATAATTAAATGTGCGGAATATTAGCAATTTTGTGGATAAACAAAAATAAAAATAAAAATATTTATACAGAAGCCAATGCTGGATACACCTCTCTTATAAAAAGAGGACCTGATATGGGTAGACAATATGAAAACGAAGCTGGTCTCTTTTTTTTTAGGAGATTGGCAATTAATGATTTAAGCGATTCTGCTATGCAACCATTTATTAAAAATGGAGTTGTTGTAATGTGTAATGGGGAAATATATAATAGCGATAAATTAAAAAAAAAATATAATATAAATACTTTTTCAAAAAGTGACTGTGAATGCTTACTTGAATTGTATTTAAAACTTGGATTTGAAAAAATGATTAAAGAGTTGGATGGAATTTTCGCAGTAGTTATTTCTGATACGTCTACGACGCGTGTATATTTAGCAACTGATAGAATCGGTGTTAGGCCATTGTTTTATGGAACTGGTAATTACTCTAAGGCCGACGACGCTTACGCGGACTATATCGTGATTGGATCAACTGCTGAAAGTCTCTCTGAATTTAATTTAATTAGCGGAATTAACCATTTTAAACCAGGAATACTATCAATTTCAACCGACCGCGAAGCTGCCTCATCTGGTGGTGACCTGGGAGACCTATTTAATAAAGTGATTTCATATGATTTAACAACATTTAAACCCCAAACTTTCATAAATTCATATACTCCTAATAATACCCCTCCTAAAGATCCGGAGCGGTCGGAGGTGACCTTGGACTACAGAGCAGCCCGCAGCTCCGATGGGGATAGGCCGCCTCTTTCACCTCCTTCGGACCGGGTACCGGGCGGGCTGATTCTCGGTCCAAAAGAGGTGACCGAAGGAGGAGGCCCGCCCGTTACCACGAGTGGATTTATAGAAAAAAGAATAAATAAATTGTTATTAAAAGCGGTAAGAAAACAAATAATATCAGATAGACCGATCGGATGCATGCTTTCCGGTGGATTGGATAGTTCTTTGATATGTTCGATTTTATGTAAAATATTGGGACCAAAAAATGTTAGAACATATTCGATTGGAATGAATGGATCAACCGACCTTAGATATGCTAAATTTTTGGCCGAAAACCTTGGTACAATTCACACGGAGGTATATTTTACACCAGAAGATGGTCTTTCTGCAATTCCATTTGTTATAAAAGATTTAGAAACATATGATATAACGACAATTCGAGCAAGTGTCGGAATGTGGTTATTGTCAAAGTATATTTCAGAAAATACAAAAGATAGAGTTATTTTTTCTGGTGAAGGAGCGGATGAATTGTTTTGTGGGTATCTTTATTTCCACTATGCTCCATCCGATAAATCACTCGAAGAAGAAAGTTATAGATTGGTTGAAAATTTATATAAATATGATGTTCTTAGAGCGGATAGGAGTGTCTCATCTCACGGTATAGAACTTAGAGTTCCATTTTTAGACAACAAACTTGTTGACTTTTGCTTATCAATTCCTGGATCATATAAAAAACCTATAAATGGTATTGAAAAATATATACTAAGAAAATCGTTTGACCTCCCCTCCTTCGCAGGTGACTGTGGATATTTACCATCTGAAATATTGTGGAGAAGAAAAGAGGGATATAGTGACGGTGTTTCTTCATTGGAAAAATCATGGTTTGAATATATAAAAGAACATGTAGAAAATATAATATCTGACAGTGAATTTGCACCATTTTCGACTATATTTCCAAGTAAAGAATCATACTATTACAAAAAAGTATATGATACATATTTTCCAAATTATAAACAAAATTTAGAGTATTGGATGCCAAAGTGGGTAGAATGTAATGGAGATCCATCCGGGCGAAAAGTAGAAGTTTTTTCTAAAAATATTGTAATAACTTAAAAGTATAATAATATTATAAATAAATGGATAATATTATTATATTCAAAACAATATCTATGTTTGTAAAAGAATTAGGCAATATGTATGGTAAATCTTTTAGAAACGTAAATTTATATATGCATCTTATAGATAGAACAACATTTTCACACGAATTGGCCATCCAAAAACATATTGATGCTTTTAGAGTTTTTTGCGAAGAAAATACAGAAAGTTTAATGAATAGTGATCATTTATCGTTTAAAAAAAAGACTGTTAAATACTCAAAAAAAGTATTTATTAATTTTCAATCTATTTTTGAAAAAACAATATCAGACGGCGCATTCGACACTTCAAAAACAATTTGGAAATATTTACATATTATAGCAATGAATCTTCTCCCCTCTTTCAAATCCCAATTTCGCGATAAAATAATCGCGAATAAAAAATCACCCACTGCAACCCCTTCCCAAGACAATTCCGGAGCCGGTGCACCGCAACCCGTAGGGCAAACCTGCCAGGAAGAGAATTTTTTAGAAGAATTAATAACTAAAATAGAATCAAACGTTAATTTATCTGAAAATACAAATCCAATGGAAGCTGTCACAGGTATAATGCAATCGGGCATTTTTACAGAAATGATATCGGGAATGAACAATGGTTTTAAAAATGGAACATTAAATATGAATAATATGCCAAACGCAATCCAAAAGATTCTATCTAAAATGTCTCCTCAATCTGGTAAAAAAGGAAATAAAGAGTTTGATCAAATGAAATCAACAATGGATAGTATGCTAGGATTACTCTCTTTCAGTGGTGGCGGGTCTGACTCGTCAAGACCAGTTCCAGATATGCAAAATTTAATGTCTCTATTAATGCCTCAAGTAGCAAATATGATGACTGGGGATCAAGACTCGGACGATGAAAAACCCCCCTTGCCACCCCCCCGTACCAGGAATTGTCTGGAAAGATAAAAACTATATTTATATATACACAAATGTGTATATATAAATGAATAATATAGACGATGCTAATATTGGAAGAAATTTCCCAAATAAAAAAATAGAATATCTTTTTTCTAACCCAAAAACATCAAATTTAATAGACGAATTAGAACATAATAATATTCTTAGGAGTTCATATTATAGAAATACATGTACAACCAACTCCTACTACGTAGTAAATGAAAATGAAGCTGGCTATATAGGAGCTGGTGGAAATGGAATTGTTAGACATGGAAAATATATAGACGCCAGAGGCGTCGAAAAAAATGGTGCCTTTAAAATATTTATATCAACAGATGATCAGTATAATCCATATGATGGTACATTGATAATGTATAATTTAATGGAAATAAAATATGGAATTGAATTAATGAAATCTATACCAGAGTCGGTAGTGCACATTGAATTGGTAAACTCTTGTAAAATACTAAAATCTTATGATGGCGAAGATAAATTTTTAGAAGGAAATGATTTATTTATAATTGCAATGGAATATGGAGAACCATTTATTGATTATTTTAAATCATCTGATATAATGGTTTTTTCAACTATGTTATCTAAATCAATGGATGCTCTCGATAATTTAAATAGGCATGGATATTATCATAGAGATGTAAAACTTCAAAATATTATAGTTGTAAATAGAAATGGTTCAAAAGTTCCAGTAATAATAGACTTTGGGAGAACTGATTATTTTGATAATGACATCTTCTCTATACCACAACAATTTCAAAACATACCAGTCGACGCATTCTATCTAGGTCTTGTCGCATTACATAATTTAAATTATGAAGAAACATACTCATCTAAATCTGAGAAAAAACTTAAAAAAAAAGTAATATTTTGTCTATGTTGGAAATTCTATCGTATTTTAAACACATTTAATACCGGCAATCCGGACGAACTAATAGTCGATTTTGCAAACGAATTTAATGACTGGTTCTGGGACGAAAATGTATATGGAATGAGAACATCTTTTTCTAAATTTAAAAAACTTTTAAATAAATATCATCCTCAGGCAACCGACCGGAATGGCGTCCTAGGTGGCCCGGCCTGCGATCTAATCGCTACTGAAATTAGAAAATATATAACAAACAGGCTTCTAATCTTTAATTCAAAAAGAATACACATACCAGATCCGAGCAGCAGCCCCCTTACAAAACAATATTTTATAAATTTATTAAAAAATGAATTATCTAATCTACCATCACTACCTTCGGTAGAGGCCTCTCCGCGGTCACTGCCAGAGGCGACCTCGGAGAGGTCTTCATTTCCCATTTATAAAAGACGGTCCAATCCACCATCTGGATATTCCTCAAGTAGACTAAAGACGCCTGTTTCACAGAGGGTACCTCTTCGAGGCCAGCTCCTCCTTCGGACCGAGAATCGGCCCGCCCGTGGTCCTCTTCGAGGCTCGCCCGTTACTCTCGGTGACCGCGGGGACCTCTCCGAGGTCCCCTCTGGCGGTGAAACTCTCCTTCGGAGCCGCGGTACACGGAGTGGAACGGGTCGTAGGCGTGTAGGACGCCAGAGTACTAGGTCCCCACCTCCTCGGACAACACGTAGGGAGCCAGATACTCGGACCAAAATAATAAGTAGACCAAAGACACAGCTCCTCCGAAGGATGCGTGTGGGCCGCCTGAGTCCTCGGTCCCCACCTCCTCTTTCTACTGCTTCGCAGCGGGCCGATTCTCGGACCACCCGTCGGGCGGCTACGAGTAGACTAAAGAAGCTAGTAAAGTTTTTTTAAACTAGCCCGTGGAACGGTCGTATAAAAGAAATTGTGATATAATCTTATGTTTTTTTTTAGATATTTCTTTACATCTATGAAATATTATCTTATCCAGTCCTTTGGCGGATATAATTTCTTCTTCTGACCATTCTTTACATTTATCAGTAATATGATAATTATGAGCATTAATCAATATTCCTAATAATACATCATCTGGTACTTTTAATTCCATTATATATTTTATTTTTTTATATTGGACCAATACATTTGCCCATTTTTTACTAAAAATAAGTGTCCATCCCGTATACCACTGAGCTCCTCCTTCTTTGTTATTTATAATTTCTGGTCCGTAATAAGGTAATTTTTCTTTTTTAATTTTTGAAATTATTTTATTTTTAATAATCTGATGTTCTTCAGATAAATCATATTCTGAATCGTCATGATGTATACATAATTTCCCAGTACTAAAAAAAATATCCCGTTTTATATTTTTTAAATAATTATTTAATGCTCTATAATTTACGACAGTACTAAGATTTGTTCTTACATAGAAATCATAATTATTTTCATGTAAAAATTCTAATGATAAAATTGTTTTCTGGAAAATACCTGGTGTAAAACATTCTTTCCCCCCACAATAAATTGTATTTTTTTTAATCAAACATGTACCCGGCTGCATTCTTGAATCGGATTCTATAAAAAATACGTCTATATTTTTAAATGTATTATTATAAATAGAAGATAACCAAATTTTTTTCTCTTCTATCCATCTTTTTTTTTCAATTTCTGTACCTGTGTCTATATATTCAGATGATATAGAAATTATTAATATTGCTATTTTTTTATTTATTTTATCTATATCCACTCCGTGTAACGGGCCGGCCTCTCCGAGGTCCACAGCGAAGCATTCGACCGCGGAGCGGCCGCCTTCTACGAAGTCAAGGTCCAAATTGCAACCCTCTCCGCGGTCTGACATAGACAAGCAACTACCTGAAGGGGGTCGTAGGCCAAATCTGCAAGAGGTCGGATGTGACCGCAGAGCAGCAGCCACCACATAAAATATTAAAATAATAAATAAACCTAAAATTAATACCGATGAAATCCGTATTTTGCTTATTTTTTTTTTATTTGTCATTTATTATATTCTTTTAAAATTTAAAGACAAATCTTCGATTTGTATATACATGTTTAAACGTGAAAGAATTTATAAATCGTTTACCTCGGTTTTTTCATCTTTTGAAATACCAGAAGTGCAAAGATTGAAAAATGATAAAGCGGTCGAAGAAATATACAATGAAGAAAATACTTATTTTTTGAATTTTGGGGAATATAACATGCCTGGTGTTATATCAATTGCTATAAATAAAAGAACTGGTATTCAATATCTCGTTGATGGTCAACATAGAATTTCTGCTTATAAAAATCTATATGACAATTTCCCGTCTAGGCCTTTGAATATATATATAGATAATTGGTATTATAATGATATTGATTGTAAAAATTTGGAAGTTAATATCATCTCAAAAAAAATAAACACTTGTCAACCCCATCCACTAACAGAATTATCAATCGACGAACACATAGTTATTAAGACTATTGAAATTTATTTTAAACAACATTATTTTAAATATATAAAAAAATCAAATAATCCGCGCTCTCCAAACATAAATATAGATCATTTAAAAGATAAAATTAAAAAATGTAATATTATCAAAGAATTGGGAATTGGAAAAGGCGAGACTCTACTTGAATATATACTTGAACTAAATACATTCTATAGTACTATATCAAATAAAACTTTTAAAAATTGGGGTATACAAAACTTTAAAGACCCCCCCTCGGAAGTAGGTGCCATCGAAGATGTGCCATCATTCTACTTGGGTTTCTATAAAAATTATGAGTGGTTATATAGAATAATACAATCAAAAAAAGGCGGTGGTGATTATCATAATTTCGAACACAAATCTATTTCTTGTAGAGATAACATTCCAAAAAGATTGGCATTACAGGTGTGGAAAGAATATCAAGACGACAAAAAAGATGTTTTAAAAGGCAAATGTTGGTGTTGTAAAAATAAACTCAAAAGAGATAATTTCGTATGCGGTCACGTTATTTCTGTTCTCCGCGGTGGACAAACTCATTTTCAAAATCTTAGACCAATATGTACCCAATGTAATACCGACTGTGGAATTGAAAATTTAGATGATTTTAAAACAAAATATTACTGCCAGAGGCAGTGACCTCGACTTCGGACCTAGAATCGGCCCGCCCGGTACCCGGGTCGCAGGTGACCGTTTCTAGAAATTTAAAATAAATTACTATAGTAATTTATTCTATTGGATGTCTCTTTCACAGTTGAGATTTTATTTTTACCGCCGCTTTTAGCGGATTATATCATTAAATATCGATAGATTAATATTATCTAAAATAATTAATTTATTATAGATAATATTAATCTATCGATATTTTTTGTAAAAGTAATTCTTCATTATTTTTATCGTACTCTGGGTTACTCCACATAAATAACCAGTCATAATCACATATTTTAATACTTAATATTATTTTTATTTCTTCATCAGTTAAATCGTTATCAGTATTTAAATACATATTTAAATACGCTAAATATTTAACGAATATACTATATATTTTAACTTTTTCATCATCACAAATATACATTTCTTCTTCTTTTTTTGTTGTTATATAAATTGTTCTTTTGGAATTAGGTATATATAACTTACCATTTTTTGATGGATAATATCTTACCCAATCAATATCATTATAGTTAAACCATTTTGGTAACATATAGTTTTCACTGATATATTTACTCTTTTCATGACTAGCAAATGATTTTTCAAATAGTATTTCTTTTGCCATATTAATTAAATTAATTTATTTATATCCATTATCTATTTATATCAATTTATATCAATTTTTTATTCCAATTTTTTTTTACTCACATCGAAGATGTATAATAATATAATGCCTACTCATAAAAGCGAAGATTATAAATTATCTGCGGTTGAATATTATTTAACAGAAGACAGAGGCGGTGCGTGTTTATGCGTGTGTATGTAAACACATCGAAGATGTACGTGTGTATGCGTGTGTATGTAAACACTGCCAGAGGCGGTGACCTCGACTTCGGACCGAAAATCGGCCCGCCCGGTACCCGGGTCGCAGAGTGACCGTTTCTAGAAATTTAAAATAAATTACTATAGTAATTTATTCTATTGGATGTCGCTTTCACCTAGGTTGCCTCTTTGATTTTTAAAATTTAAAGAGTAAAGTAAAGTAATAATGTCAACAGAATTTATATGCGAATATTGTAAAACTAAATTGAATAATATAAAAGCTTTGAATAAACATCAGAGAGTATCAAAATATTGTCTAGTTATACAGGGGAAAATAGAAGATAAAAAGAAGAAAAGAGAAGAAGAGAGAGAACAAAAAGAAAAAGAAAGGGAAAGAATAAGAAAAGAAAAAGAAGAAGAGAAAGAACAAAAAGAAAGAGAACGAGAAAGAGAAAGGGAAAGAATAAGAAAAGAAAAAGAAGAAGAGAAAGAAAGGATAGAAAGAGAAAAAGAAAAAGAGAAAGAAGAGAAGAGAGAAAATAGGCATCGATGTGAGTATTGCAAAGTAAAGTTTACGACAAGAACAAATTTATGTGGACATTTAGATATATGTTTAGAGAAATATAAGAAGATAATAGAAGATAAGGAAAAAATAATTGAAAAAAATAAAATTGAGAAGAAAAAAGAGAAGGAAAAAATATTAAAACCAACTCCTATTACTAATATTGGGCCGGCTCCTTCGACTTTGAAAAAACCTCTTGTTCTAAATGATATGACAATCGATGTAGACCCTGTATCCTTGATGATTAACGCAACCCAGATGTGTAAGGCCGCTGGGAAATTATTTGCTAATTATAAACAACTTGATGGTACAAAAGACTATTTACAGGCTCTAGAATCCGTTATTGGGATCCCAATAACGGAATTAATCAAGGTAGTCCAGGGTGGAAATTCGAAAGAACAAGGAACGTGGGTTCATAGATTGGTAGCAGTTCATTTGGCACAATGGCTGTCGCCGTCATTCGCCGTCCAAGTCTCCCTTTGGGTTAATGAACTTATGATTACCGGTAAAGTAGAATTGGGAAATGAACTAAGTAATGAAGCCATCGATGATAAATGGAGAATTAAATTAAATGAAGAAAAAGAAAAATATATACTGGAAGCCAATAGGTGTAAAGACCTTGAACTAACAATTAATCAGATCGAAGAAGATAAGATAAAAAAAGAAGAATATGAAAAGAAAAAAATAATTGATGATTTAAATACAACAATTTCCGTGTTTTCTACAGAAACAAAATCCAATTTAAATTTTCATAAAGAAAAAGAAGTTATTTATCTCGGGTATATAGGAAATTTTCTTTTCAAGTATGGTCAAAGCTCAAACTTCAAGGATAGATTGGGAACCCATGAGAAATCGACATCGTATGAAAAGTTTGAAATAGTAAAGGTTTTTACGTGTAAAAATCCTGTTGTTTCTGAAAGGAGAGTAAGAGAGTGGGTTCGAAAGAACAAATTGGAGTACGAGTATAAGACAGATGGAGAAACCGCTCGCGGGCAGAGAGAAATAATAAAAGTAGAGAGCAAAGAGATGTTGGAGAGGGTATGCAAGGCGATGCAAAAGTATAGTAATTTAAGTGATAAAAAAACTACGGATGTAGAAGTAGAGATTAAAAGAATAGAAGCGGAAATAGAGATTAAAAAAACCGAAGCAGAAGTCGAGATTAAAAAAACCGAAGCAGAAGTCGAGATTAAAAAAACCGAAGCAGAAGTCGAGATTAAAAGAATGAATTTATTAGAGAGCGGTAAAATAAATTTTGATCAATATATTCAATTAAAAAATAAAAATCTGTAGGTATTTGGCATATTATAATTAGACAGATAATCTGTATGTGTATGTGTATGTGTATGTGTATGCGTGTGTATGTAAACAAGGAAAAATTTATGATTTTTTTTTTAAAAAAAAAAAAAAAATTTGGATTATGAAAATATAAGCACACACACATGGCAAATAAAAAAGATTATTTTATAATAAAGTCCATATAAATAAATATATATTTATTTTGGCCTATAAACACCTTTGATTAATGCATTTGACAGGGACCAGGGTCCAAGAGTGCTAACACACATATTAATTTTATATATAAATTAATATTTTATATTAATTTATATAAAAGTGATTATTTAATTTAAGGAATTAAAGTAAAGTAATAATGTCAACAGAAGTAATATGTGAATATTGTAAAAATAAATTTAATAATATAAAAGCTTTGAATAAACATCAGAGAGTAACAAAATATTGTCTTGTTATACAAGGGAAAATAGAAGATAAGAAGAAACGAAAAGAAGAAGAGAAAGAAAGGGTGGAAAGAGAAAGAGAAAAAGAAAAGGAAAGAATAAGGAAAGAAAAAGAAGAAGAGAGAGAACAAAAAGAAAGAGAACGAGACAGAGAAAGGGAAAGAATAAGAAAAGAAAAAGAAGAAGAGAAAGAAAGGATTGAAAAAGAGAAAGAAGAGAAGAGAGAAAATAGGCATCGATGTTTATATTGTAAAGTAAAGTTTACGACAAGAACAAATTTATGTGGACATTTAGATATATGTTTAGAGAAATATAAGAAGATAATAGAAGATAAGGAAAAAGAGAAGGAAAAAATAATAGAGGAAAATAAAATTGAGAAAGAAAAAATAATAGAGGAAAATAAAATTGAGAAAGAAAAAATAATAGAGGAAAATAAAATTGAGAAGGAAAAAATAATAGAGGAAAATAAAATTGAGAAGGAAAAAATAATAGAGGAAAATAAAATTGAGAAAGAAAAAATGAAAAATAAATGGAAAGTGAAAAAGGAAAAATTGAGGAAAGCTGGAAGTAGAATTAAGATTGGAAATAATAATACAATAAACAATATAAATCAGACAGTAAAGATAGTATTACAGTCGATTGATTTGTCTGAAGAAAATATAAAAAAAATATGTTCTCATTATGGGAGAGAAGATTTTTTAAGAGGATCGATTGGAGCAGCAAGATTTATACAAAAGAATATAATGAGTACACAGGAAGGAGATCCGACGGCGGTGTGTACTGATATAGCAAGAAAGATGTTTTATGTGAATATAAATGGTAAGCAAATTAAAGATCCTAGTTTACATATTTTCTATAGCAAAATAGATAGTTATATGAAAAAGGAGTATTATAGGGTATATATAGAGGAAAACGAGTGTGTCAGGGGGGAGAGGAGGTCTTCGGAGGAGATTACAGAGGATAGGTACAGAGATATATTGAATAGAAACAAAGTAATGAAGAAGTTGGCGGAGATGGCATATGTACATTCAAGTAAATTACAAATTACTAATATATAGAATAACCGAGAATTGGCCCGCATATTTTATTTATTTAATAATAAATAAAATATTTTTAGTCCCGGCCGCTTTGCGGTGCACGGCGTCACCTCCGACGTCTACGACGCTCCCTGGGGAGACAATCGTCCTTTATAAGATCATGTACAGAAAAGAGGCCTGTCAGAGGCAGCGATACATTTATGCATCCTGATAAATCCAATGTGTGACATCTACCCAGATTACTTACATCTTTAACTTTTACACAGTCGTTTAAATACAAGGTGTGTACAGAAGAGAGACAGTTAACGTCTGATACATTTATGCATCCAGATAAATTTAAAGTATGAACTTCTCCGAGGTCATCTACTTTTTCAATATTACATTTTACAAGATCAAGTCTGTATACTTTCCCAAGATTGCTAAAATTTGTCAATTGTTTACATCCATTTAACATCAAGTCATATATATTTCCAAGACATGTTACATCGATCAGATTTTCACAATAACCAAGATTTAGAGTGTGTACATTACTTATATTTTCAACAGTTGTCACACATTTGCAGTTGTATAAACACAATGATATTTGTGTAGAAGTATCGGCTACCGCGGAGGCTTCATTCATTCTATATTCTGGATCTGTGTAATATTTAATAGAATTGGCCAAACTATATTTTTTGTATCTATATCTTTTTAAACCCTCCGAAGGAGGTGACCCCCCGAAGAGGCCTCTGGCGGTGAAATAAAAAAGTGAAAGTATAAAATTATAAGCGTCTTCTGGGCCCGAGGGGTGCAATCTTCCAATTGTTGAAAATATTTTTTCTATTATTTCAATAGGCATATTATTTAATGTAGTCATTTTATTTTCAATTACCCCAACGAAGGTGGTTAAAATCATTTTTATAAAGATATGACTCCGGAGGTGCCGCCTTAAATGTGAACCACCGCATTCCCGCTACGCATGCATTTTATAAAAATGAATTTTATCTAATTAATAAGTAAGTAGTATCGTAATATGTCTAATGATATGAATCAAAAAAATCAAGATCAGATTATTATAAATGATTATAGAAAATTAATAAATGATGTAAACGAAAGTAATAATCTGTTCGATCCGACTATATCTTATGAACAGCTTATTAATATTCGTAAAGAGAAAATTAAAGCATTGCTTGTCTATACACATAATAATCTTGAATTTGTAAAGAGGCACGAACAATTTAGATTGGCTGTTGGTAAAAAAATATTGAAATGGTATTTTGAAGGAAATATTTTTGAAAAAGAAATTGCTAATGAATATAAATTTTTATTGGATCTTTTAAGAAATAAAATTATACATCCGAAATAAATATTAAATTTAATTACTATTTATAGTAATTAAATTTAGAGTGACAAACATAAAAATGATTTTTTACGATTTAATTATTATAAAAATAATATGAATTTGAAAAATTCAATTGAAAATATAGAGCTATGTAAATTGGGCGAATTTGCAAGTTCTTTATCAACAAAATATAAATTTATAAAATATAAAGATGTAATAGATATATGGAATTGTACTTTAGGCCAGAAGGTAACGGGCGGGTCTACTTCGGCCCGCTCGGTACCCGGGTCGCTGAAGCCGGCCGCAGAGCGGTCGAAGAGGCCGCCGCTAAAAGTGGTGACCTTTGAAAAGCCGCCTCCTTTGGAGGTGCCAGCCTCTCCGAGGGCTCCGCGGTCACCTCCAAAGGAGGCGGCTTTAGCCAACGGCCCCCTTCGGGTAGCGGCGCCGTTGGTGAACAAAAAAAAAATTATTATTGATGAAGATTTTGACTTTTTCGTTGCGTCGATAAAAAATAAAAAAAAATTTATATTAGATGAAGAAGAATTTATAATTTCTAAAAATAGAAAACATATAAATGTAAAAATAGAAGACTCGATAATTAATAATGCCTCACCTGCGACCCGGGTACCGGACGGGCCGATTCTCGGTCCGAAGGAGGCGGCCTTTCCTAGGTCACCCCCCGAGGGGCCGGCTTCTCTGGTGTCGAAAGCGGAGGCCGCCCCCTTCGGGGGTGCCGATACTCAGACCGAAGCCGGTGTCCTCGACGCCAGCTTCTACGAAGTCGAAGGAGGAGCTGAAAATGAAGATGATGATTCGGATTCTATAATAAAAACTATATTGGAGAATTTGATTATAAAAGATACTATACCAAAATCTATATCTAATTATTTGAGTTTTAGTAAAAAGCCAATGAATATCGAAAAAATCGTCGAGTTTGAAGATATAGAAGAATTAATAAAAGACATATAATTTATTTTTTATTTTTTTTTTATATTAATAAATGGAATACAATAACTCACAAACTGGAAATGCATGTTCATATTCCAGACTGCAAAATTACAATTCTTCTCCTCGTGGCTCAATGGGGCAACCCGCTATCTCTCCGTCTACTGTTTCTGGACAATATGTAATTCCTGTTTACGGGGCTCCAGGCTATGATACGCTCTCCCGTAGCAAAGGAGCTACAGGCAGTGGTCCAAGTTGCTCTGGTTATTTTAATATTTCAGCAGCCTACGGAGATGTCGATGGCGATTGCAATCAAGCTTATACTACACGAATGTGCGGTAACTAATATTTTATTTTTTAAAATAAAAATGATATTTATAATAATTAATATATTAAAATTTAATATATTAATGCATCAAATTTGTATTTTTAAAGATTTGGACAAATGTAAACAAGGAGCTTCATTTAATTATCAGGGACAAAAAATACCGATTTATTGCTTAAAACACAAAATCGATGGAATGGTTGATGTTAAATCTAAAAAATGCATGTTTGATAATTGCAAAACACGACCGAGCTTTAATGTCGAAGGTGCAAAATCCCCAATTTATTGCTTAAAACACAAAGAAAATAATATGATTAATGTTATATCTAAAACTTGTAGATTTGAAAATTGCAAAAAACAACCTGTCTTTAATTTTGAAGGAAAAAAACAAGCTATTTATTGTTTTTTGCACAAAGAAAATAATATGATTAATGTTATATCTAAAACTTGTAGATTTGAAAATTGCAAAAAACAACCAAATTATAATTTTGAAGGAAAAAAACAAGCTATTTATTGTTTTTTGCACAAAGAAAATAATATGATTAATGTTATATCTAAAACTTGTAGATTTGAAAATTGCAAAACCCAACCAAATTATAATTTTGAAGGAAAAAAACAAGCTATTTATTGTTTTTTGCACAAAGAAAATAATATGATTGATATTAAAAATAAAACTTGTAGATTTGAAAATTGTAAGACCATACCAACTTATAATTTTGAAGGAAAACAACAAGCTCTATATTGCTGTTTACATAAACATACAAATATGGTTGATGTTAAACATAAAACTTGTAGATTTGAAAATTGTAAGACCATACCAAATTATAATTTTGAAGGAAAAAAACAAGCTCTATATTGCTGTTTACATAAACATACAAATATGGTTGATGTTATATCTAAAACTTGTAAATTTGAAAATTGTAGAACTAGACCTGTCTTTAATGTCGAAGGTGCAAAACAGGCTCTGTATTGTTTTTTGCACAAAGAAAATAATATGATTGATATTAAAAATAAAACTTGTAAATTTGAAAATTGTAGAACTAGACCTGTCTTTAATGTCGAAGGTGCAAAACAGGCTCTGTATTGTTTTTTGCACAAAGAAAATAATATGATTGATGTTATAGCTAAAAGATGCAAAACACATATGTGCGAAACACTGGTAAAGAAAAAAGACAGAGGATATTGTTTTTTTTGTCATAGAAGACGGAAAAGAAGAGCCGAAGATGATTGAGGTTATTAATTTATTTTTCGATACTTAACTTAATTATTTATTCCTACGGAATAAATAATTTTATGATGAGTAGCGCTTCGGTTCAGCCTGGTATATTTTATCTACGGACAGCAAATTGTTTTAAAATTACTAAAGGAACAATTTTTAACGAAGATATGCTTGTTGACTCCAATAATACAGGGGGTGCACATCCAGCTTGATAGGCTTCTAACCATCGATAAGCGCATAAACACCATGTATCACCATCCACAAGACCAGGGAAACCATTTCTAGGAGTAATTAAATCATTATTTTTTTTTTTTGAAAACTGTAAAAACTTTTCCGTTACAATAGCACAAATTACATGTACTCCAATATCATTATTTCCTGTAATACAATAATTATTTCTATAAAAACCTGTTGTCTTATTGAGTCCTCCACATAAAACCAAGCTTCCACCTAGAACATTTTTGAGTTTTGATGATGCATTCATTTATATATACACAGATGTTTATATATACACAGATGTTTATATAAATAAAATTATATATACAAATTTGTGCATAATATAAATGACAAGAAGTATTATAAATTTATCAAAAATATATTTTACCCAGGATAGTATTAACTATAATTTTTCTGATGGGACGGGGAATCTTAAAAGCATGTTTGAAAAAATAAAAAACGGAGAGACGTCTGTAATGGAGATAACACAAAAAAATCCATTGGTCGTTTATAGAATAAAAAACAAGTATTATGAAAAGGATATATATTATTCATGTAATAATAGAAGGCTTTGTGTTTTCAAAGAGTATGAATTATATTTAAAAAAAAAATTTCCAAAATATTTTAACAAGAATTTTTCATTGTCTATAACCGTGTTAATAAAAAACATTAAAAAAGAAGAAGAAGAAGAAGCATGTTCCCATAAAATTACGTACAAAAATGGAATTTACGATGGTAAAAAAATAAATGTTAGAAATAGTCGTTATCACAATCTTTATAGCGATGTATGCCCTGGGTTGAATTTAAATGACCTAGACGCCTCTGCTAGGACGTGTAAATATTGTCATTGGTCACCGTGGCTAGATTCTCGATCCGCAGCTACGGTAGCCACGGCGAAACCGCGAAGAAATTTATAAAAGTGACGAGGCTGGCAGATGGTGGAGCTATTGTCATGTAATTATTATATACACATCTTCGATGTGTATATAATAAATATGCATGGTTATAAAACAAATATTGAAGATAAAACTCTTAAGAATAAGGCGTATAGAAAAGTATTATATACAACAAAACAATCTCAATTGGTAATAATGTCAATACCATATATGGACGATATTGATTTTGAAATTCATAGAAAAACAACACAATTTATAAGGATAGAAAGAGGAGAATGTGATGTATATATAAATAATAAAAAATATAGATTGAAAGATGGAGATGTTGCTATTATTCCAGCAGGATGTAGACATTATGTAAAAAATACTGGAAATGAAGATCTAAAATTGTATACTATATATTCACCGCCAGAACATGAAGAAGATTTAATACAGTTGACTCATCCACCTGCGGCCGGCTTCTCCTAAGTCGAGGTCCACGGCGAAACCGCGAAGAAATTTATAAAAGTGAAATTTATACACATCAAAGATGTGTAAGAATAAATGAGTGAAAAAATAAGGTATATTATTGTTTTGGGGGATGGAGACCCGTATATAGAAAATATCAAAAATGTAAAAGATCCATTTGAATATTATCATCATTTGTACGATAAATCATATTTGAATCCATATATAACGTGCATAGAATCACCTTACAAAAATATTTATTATGTTTATAAAGATAAACGACATGGTTACGCTGGAATGAAACTTGAATATGCCAAAAAAATTTTACCTTTTTTTTAAAAAAATCATTTATCATTTAATATAAATGATAAATGAATATAATAGAAATAAAATAAAAAATATAAAAAATTGTTATACGTATGAAGATTGTCCTAAAGGATCCTCGATGCGGTCTCCGCCTATTAATAGAGAATCTATAAAATTTATATTTATGGGATGCTGGGGTGTGTTTTGTTCAAACGAAACAATAAAAGGGAGTCGCTATGCTGGATTATCTGTTTCCGAATTATTGACTGAAATAACAAACAAAGTAAAAACACAGGGAGTAATTTTGGGGGGCGATAATATATACCCGTGGTATAAAGATAAGGACAAAGGAGGTGATTATATGAATGTAATGAAAAGACAGCTTGATGTTGGGTTTAAACAGTGTTTTAAGAATGTAAATGTTGAAGAGTATTTAGTTGCGGTTGGAAATCATGATATTGAAAAATGCGAGTTTATACAAACGCAAATAAATTATAAAAAATGGAAATTTCCAGCATTATATTATAATATAGTTTATAGGTTAAATAAAGGAATTGTTGTAAATCTTATTTTTATAGATACGAATATATATACACAATCAACGTATTGTGATGATAAAAAATATGCTTATAATCAAGGGGCGAGTAGGAGTGAAAATGAACGGATCAATATGGAAAAATTGATGGAATATACAAGTAGGCAATTTCAATGGCTAAAACATGTATTGGAACAAAATAGAAATAGTTTTAATATAGTTATAGGACATGTTCCACCAATTTACAATCCTCATAAAATTGAAGACGGATCGCATGTACATCTTGCATTAGATATTTTAAAATTATCACATATGATAGATTTGTATATGTGTGCGGATGAACACAACCAGCAATTTTTGAATTCGCCATATTTTCCACCGTGCGTCGTGGCTGGGTCCGGGGGTAATAAATTGGACAATTTAATTCTCCCGGAAAGAAATTCAATATTTAATAGAACAAATCATGAAACACTTTTTGCAAAAAGCAGACACGGATGTGTTCTTCTAAATGTACAAAAAAATAAAATAGGTATTACTTTTTATGGAATTGAAGATATTGGACATGTTAGTTCCAATCCAAGCATATATGGAACCAATGATATTAAGATGGTTGAATTTTCAACATCGACAAAACCTCCAATAAAAAGGATGATGTATTTCGAAGTAGATAAAAATTTGAAAAATAATAGACCCGCTTCTGGATATGCAGGTATAGAAAATCTTCTGAAATCAAAATTAAAAGACCGCGAAGCGGTATATTATGATTTATATTATGACGCCGGGCAACGGGCCGCCTCCTTTGGAGGTGATAGGATTCGGCAGCCTGCGAAGCCACGGGCCTCTTCGAGGTCCACTCCGTTACACGGGCGGGCCCGTGTAACGGCGTCCACGGTACCAAGTTAAATATAAATACACATCTTCGATGTGTATAAAATAAAATGAATACTATATTTTAAAAACATAATAAATATAAATGAATAAAATATTGAATTATTATACAAGCGGATATATATCTGATATTGATAATGAAGAGAGGAAACGACAGGGATTGGATCAACAGATTGATCCATTACAAAATATATTGGGACGATGCAATAAAAATTATAAAAACTTTACATACACAAGGGGTGGAGAATCCGTAATTGGTGACGAGCCGATTCCCGAGCTGCCGACGTCTCAAAATGGATGGAAGCCTATGGATATAAAATCAACAAAATACGTGAGCTGGGAGGCTGCTAGAGGTTGGAATAACGGGTATGGGGGTGGAGTTAAAGAAGATTTCAAAGCGAGCTCCTCCGACGTGGACCTCGGAGAGGCCCGCCCGTTACCCAGCGGAGCTGCGTGCCTCAAAGAGGTACACGGAGTGGAGCAGCCGGCGGTTGTATCGTACAGAGACAAACCTGATACAAATGCTCGGTCTTTTGGGCCAAAATTATGGTATATATTGCACAATGCGGCTAAAGCATACCCAGACAGTCCAACCGAACTGGTTAGATATCGGATGAAGAATTTAATATTAGGAATTCCATATCTTGTTCCATGTGAAAATTGTTACGAGCATTCTCTTGTGTATATAGATAATATTGAAAACCTTGATGAAATATGCTCTAGTAGAAAAAACTTAATTAAGTTTTTTGTAGAATTTCATAATAGTGTTAACAAAAGACTTGGGAAAAATATTTATTTTCTGACTGAGTAAAAAAGCGGTTACCTTGGACAGGCGGCCGCTAAAAGCGGTTAGTGTTTTTTATTTGTATAATATTTTTTTTTGAGATATAGAGCAAGAAAAACAAAAATACATGATAATCCTATTATTAAAAAGATATATTCAACAGACATCTGGCCGACATTTAATGAGGGTAATTTAAAATTTTCTTTTGCGCGAGAAGATTTGAAGTTTGAAACCAATAATGGATCATCATATCCTGAAATTGGAATATTGACTCCGTTGTTTTTGATGTACATATTTATTATACACAAAAATTTAAATTATCCAAAGTTTTATATATTTTTGAAATTGATTTATCGATTTGAAAATATACAGCTTCTGATATTATGTAGATAGTTTCAAGTTTTGAAATCAATTCTATAATGCAATTTATAATTGATGTTTTTGGAAGATTTATTCTTGATAAAATCAATTCATTTTTTGAAATTTCTTTTGTTTTTTCTATATCGTAAGTTACGTTATTAGTTTTATTGTCATAAGAATCCATGATTGATTTTATTTGGAGAATAATTGTTTTTTCAAAAGAACAGATTTCATCGAGAAGACGGGTGAACTCGAGTATGTTTTTATTATATTCCTCCTTCTTTAAAGAGATGTCTTGTATTTTTTTAAAATATAAAGTTCCGTCGATGATATCTTTTATATTTATTAAATATAGTTTTGAATTTTCTTCAAACTGTTCGTATATGTTTTTTTTAATTAATGATACATCTTCCCATATGGTTTTTTTTTTATAAAATTGTTCTAAATCTACAAATATATTTATATTATAAATATGGGATGAGTCACCGACGTCGATTGTCTCTGTATTAGATTTTGGCTGCTCTGCACAGCGGAGCTGCGCGCCTGTTTCACAGAGTGCAGAAGACCTATTAGCATCGGCTTTTATTCGATAAAATTCAACAGTGTTTGATCTACTTATATAAGAAATAAAAGAAGAAGACATTATTGTTATCTTATAGTTTATTTTTTTAACGAATGGAATAAATCTTTGAAGTAATTTAGATACGTTAATATTTGAGGCATCTGAATTCGACGTAGAGGGTACAGATTCTATTTCATATCGTTTAGTGTTTATACTTGAGGGAGATTCGGTATAATTTAATTTATATTGGGAAGGTATATATAACATTATTGTTGAGCCAGTATCTGGATTTGCAATTTCTATAAAAACACATTCTTTTGTATCCAATGTAAATATTTTAGTTGGAACAAGCCCCTTTGTTTTTATATAGGATTTTAGTTTTTCTATTGATATTGATGAACTCATTTATATATTTATAGTTAATTTTTAAACATGAATTTAATTTCTATTGTATTTACAATAGAAATTAAAGCAGAGGCCGCGGAGCGGGGTGATAAAGCACATCGTAGGAGGCCGCTGCCTCTGGCAGGGAGCGTCGTAGGGACGCCGGTGGAAAAAAACTTTATTAAATGATAAAGTAATAATAAATGAAACAAGTTAAAATAAATAGCGAATACGAACAGAAGAGTATTCAACAATACAGTATAGATACACGGGATGATTTTCTAAATAGAATAGCGATTGAACTGGAAACACTTGCGGAGTTTTTAACTATAGAAAAAACCAGCGATTCCGATGATGGATCCACTGGTGAAGTATGGGTTAAAAATATAGCTTCTGGAATTTTTAAAAAAAGAAACTGGGAAGAAGTTGAAAGAAGCTTGGACAGCGAGGCTGCGGTTGGTAAAAAAGAAAAAATTTTATTATTAAAATTCTATATGTTTAAGAAAGCAGACGAGCCGAAGGAGGCGGTGCCCGCGGAGCGGGTCGTAAAACATTATTATTACAGTATGTTTATGAAGATAATAGACAAATCTTCGATGGGTATAGAATATGAAGAGTGGTATGAGAGTAGTATAAATGAGATTGGGTATATATTATCAAAAAGAAATAATTATAATGATAAAACATCAAAAATTGGGTTTGTAATTGATAGTATTACCACGGAAAAAATAGATACAGAATTGGTAAATATCAATAGCATGACAACTTATAGAACTCTAGATCCGGCGTTAAATATAAATTTAGAAGATATATGTAATACATGTATTCCATCCGTAGATATACCATTTGTATCTTTTAAAAACATTTATAAGATAAATAAAAACTTTGAAGAAAAAATAGACGAAAGATGGGAGTCTTCTGGAGAAAATGAGATTCTTTTTAAGGTATTGAAAAAATATAGTAAGAAACAAAAAAAATCAATGTTCATTGATACATTTTTAAGGGATGATCCAGCCAGGATTGATGTTGACTCTATTTTTGATAGTGGGAGTACCGATAAAATTAAGAATATGAAAATCGGACCACTGTGTGTGAAAGATATATTTAATTTTGAAAATCCAATAACATCTAGATATAAATCTTATTTTTACATAATGGACCAGACATATTCAAGTTATTTTATATTGGATATGATTATGAATGATAATTTTTTTTCTTTTTTTTTGATATCAAACGAAAGTTATATTGTGACTAGGAAAAAAAATAAAATATTTGCAACATTTAGGAAAACAGGTCCTATCAATAGTAGAATAACCCTTGATTTGAAAACGATTATAATTGATGATGTGTTTATTAAAGAGGTAGTAGGTGACCGCGGAGGCGAGTTTTTAAATAAAGAAGCTGTTTACGTTAAAATAAAATCTCCAACAATTGAACTCGCAGAATATTGTAAATATTTAATAACCAAATTGTTTGCATTGTATAATAGGAAGATAGAAGAGTACATTGGTATATACTTCGCTTTCACGGGCGGGCCGATTCTCGGTACGAAGGAGGAGCCGGCTGCAGAGAAGTCGGGGTCAAAATTAAAAAAGTTAAAATTGAAGAATCTCGAGCCGAATATTTTTATAAAAGGATATGGGTGCAATAATAAACCAATGATTTTAGAAAATTCTAAAGGAGCCGCCGATAGAATTTCAAAAGGAGAACTTTTGGTATTTCCAAAAGAAAGTATAAATATAGTTGACGAAGAAAAAAAAGAAATTACTATAGTACCCAAACTATATGGATGTGATCATTTGCCAAATACAAAATATCCAGGTGTTAAAAAAAATGTTTTGTCAAATAGCAGATATTTTCCCTATCTACCATGCTGCTTTACTGACAATCAAGTAACAAAAAAAACATCAAATACCTATAAATATATAAAAAATATTAAAAGAAAAAAACAGAAGGGATATCAGCAGAATGTTATAATAACGAAAAAAGCGATGGAATTTAAATATTACGGGTCTCTTGATATAAAACTATTTAATATTTGTAAAGAAAGTGAAAATGAAATATATTATAGAGAAGGGGTTTGTGAAACCATTGAAAATTCGGATCCAGATAGTTTTATAAAATGTATGCTGAAAGCAACTGGAAAATCCGAAACACCGACTGAAGTAAGAAATAATATTATATCAGATGAGAGATACATGGCTATATGTAAACAAGAATTATACGATTATACAGATGAAGAAATAAAATCGATACTTTCGACTGGTGGTGCCGAGGTTAAATATATAAGACCACAGGAATTTTGTTCTGTAATGGAGCAATATTTCGATTGTAATATTTTTATTTTTTCAAATGTAATTAACGTAAACAATAAAATAAAAACAAAAGTATCATTTGCAGCAAATACAAAAAAATCACCAGAACTTGACCTTCCAAGAAATACACATTCATATCTTAGATTTACAAGAGAAAAATGTGTCTTTATATATGAAAACGTTGGAAGTTATTCAAATTATTTCGATTTTCCTATATGTGAAATAATTGTTAGACATGATTATCTAAGTAAAAAAAATTTTTATATTTTTGACTCCGAATCAACTCTTGGAAAATTATCGACAGAACTTATTAATTCAATGCGTTCATTTTATTGTAATAATATTCCAATAACATCTAATATAAAACCTTTTAGTCTTGAAAATATCGAAGGTCAATTGATCGACTCATACGGGAAAACAAGAGGTTTATTGTTTAAAAAAAAATCTATAATAATACCTGTATATACACAGCCTTTGCCAATATCTTTTGTAAAACTTATTAGTTTTGACCGCTTCGCTTCAACCCCCCTCGGAGGCGGTCTTAGCGACTTAAAGTTAAATGATTTTCTATCTTCTATAGAAAATATATTGTCTATAAAAACATATATTAAAAAATATCCTACGACGCTCACTGGGGATGACTCCCCAGAGGCCGCTTCCGAATTAATGAAATATATACAAAATAAAAAATATTCAAATTTTATGAAACAGGATATATATTTTAATTTATCGACCTCCATCAGAGGTGACCGCGGATCGGCATCCTCTGTCGGAGGTGACCGCCCCGCGGCCGCCCCCGAAGGGGGTGAACTACAGTTACCCGCCGTGGACAGTGGAGCTGCGGGCAGCTCCGCTGTGGATAAATTTTTCAATGATGTGATACGAGTAGATCCGAATGTACAATATACTATTACAACAAATTTTGAAAAAAAAAAAAGAATATGGGTTAAGTCTGATGAAACAAAAAAAAGACTTTTACACCTAACTACTCATGACTTTATCCACAACAAAGAATATATATTGAATTTTTATAAAAATACTAAATTATCTATTGAATTAACAATTCCAAATATGTTTAAAAATAGCGAATTTATTATATTCGATTCTTTTTCAGATCTATTAAATTGGGATCCAGCCGCTGGGGTATTAAAAATTCCTAAAATAGTATCTTCTCTTTCACCCTCTCTACCTTATCCATTATTTTACTTGAATAAAGGAATCTCCGAGGTACCTTTTTTTGTAAATAAACCAACACATAATATAAAAGATATTGTCTCATCTCCAAAAATGCCATTCTTGATGTATTGTTATTCAAATAATAATAATATAAAACTATATCAAATTAATAAAGGAAAAATAACAGATTCTTCTCCTAATATAATAGCTTTCAGATTCGAATCAAATATTTTTTATATGTCTTTAACAAAAGTTTAATTTATATATATTTATTAATATTATATTAATAAAAATATAAATGAGTAATGATTTTAAAGTTTCAAATTCTACAAATAATTTAAATATGATTGAAAACGCTGGATTTCCTATTTATAACGCTTCTTCTATTTTAACCGAATCAATATCTTTTCAAAATATTACAGCTGGTGATATACTTACATATAATGGATTTGAATGGACAAATTATACAAATCAAGCACCAACCGGTTCAACCGGCATAACAGGTCCAACTGGATATACAGGACCGACCGGGAAGGATTCAATTGCACCTGGTCCAACTGGATATACAGGACCGACCGGGAAGGATTCAATTGCACCTGGTCCAACTGGATATACAGGTCCAACTGGCAATGACTCAACTGTAACAGGTCCAACTGGATATACAGGACCGACCGGGAAGGATTCAATTGCACCTGGTCCAACTGGATATACAGGTCCAACTGGCAATGACTCAACTGTAACAGGTCCAACTGGAGATACAGGTCCAACAGGATATACAGGTCCAACTGGACCGACAGGTCAAGCTGGGAATAATATACCAGTAGGATCTGTATTTGGAGAATATATGTACTGTGACCCATCCAACGCTCCGAATTGGAAAATAGGTAGTGAAAATATAATTATCGGAAGTCAGGCAGGGGAGTTTGCACAAGGAACTAGGGCGATTGCAATCGGAAGTTTGGCAGGTCGGAATATACAAGGAAGTTCTGCAGTAGCGGTTGGAAATGCAGCTGGTTCTAATACACAAGGATTCAATGCAGTAGCAATCGGAACGCAGGCGGGACAAACACAACAAGGATCTGGAGCAGTTTCTATTGGATATGATTCTGGTTCTAATACACAAGGATTCAATGCAGTAGCAATCGGAACGCAGGCGGGACAAAATACACAAGGACAAAACGCAGTAGCGGTTGGAAATGCAGCTGGTTCTAATACACAAGGTTCTGGCGCAGTCGCGGTTGGAAATGGAGCTGGAAAACATTCACAAGGAATTGGCGCAGTCGCGGTTGGAAATTCAGCTGGTCAAACATATCAAGGTTCTAATTCAGTCGCGGTAGGAATTCAGGCAGCTCAGAATTCACAAGGAAACAACGCAATAGCGGTTGGATATCTGAGTGCTCGATCATCCCAGGGACAAAACGCAGTAGCGGTTGGATTTCAGGCTGGTGTATCTACACAAGGACAAAGCGCAA
>Ga0209668_10000036_pt1 | contig 51710 bp, 54 predicted proteins | sample FrelakmetPLP11PL_FD_187150 | JGI IMG/M metagenome (GOLD analysis project Ga0209668, IMG submission 187150) | Freshwater lake sediment microbial communities from the University of Notre Dame, USA, for methane emissions studies - PLP11 PL (SPAdes)... | ecosystem: Environmental > Aquatic >...
ATAAAAAAAGAGTTATATAAAACACTAAATATAACAATAATCTATTCAATCATAATAAATTGACTTATTTTTATATCATTTTATAAATTCCTTAAATGGTCTAAATCAATACCGGAATAGGTGTAAAAGTTTTCTAAGAATATAAAAATTTCAACACAAACTTTGTGTTGAAAAATTTTCAAAGTGAGTTTGAACTTGGATTTTCGAAAATTTTGATCTCAAAAGCTTCATCATCAAAGATAAATTTATACTACATATGTACTTTTATATAAAAAATTTCAATACGCGCCAGAGAAAATTTATGTAATGATCCAATAATAATAACCTAGTATCAGTGAATTAAATAAACAGCCTTCAGAACACCCCTAAAACAAGCCTTCAGAACTCCCCTAAAACAAGCATTCAGAACTCCCCTAAAACAGCCTTCAGAACACCCCTAAAACAGCCTTCAGAACAGCCTTCAGAACAGCCTTCAGAGCAAAACTATAAACGTAAATATTTTATTACCTATAAAAAATAAAGTCTAACTATTTTAATATATACCATGCCTAGAAAAGCTTCAAGAAAAGTTTCCAAAAAAAGTTCTCGTAAAGGATCTAGAAAAGGATCTAGAAAAGGATCCAGTCATAGATCAAGAATCATACATCGCATTCTAAGCAGAGAGTCCGGTGAAAAATCTAGTGTCAAATACCTTCATAAATTTAGCCACACAACTGTTAAAGACGGAGTTGCTTCTGTTGTTGAGGAGTACATTATATCCGGAGATAAGGGTCTTATTTTTAAATACTATAACAAATCCGACAAATCAAAAATGAAAATTGTCGGCAAACAAAACACAGATGGGTCATTTCATCTTAGAATGATGGATGGTGATAAAGTTGAAGAAAAGACTTTATCTAAAGACGAAGTTCTTAAAATGTTAGCTAAAGACAAAAATCTTAAATTTGCACTCGAATATTTAAGATCACAAAAAGGAGGAAAAAAGAAATCTTCTAAGAGAAAATCATCAAAAAAATAATAAATTTAACTTATTTTTAATAATATTAAATAAAAAGCCAATATTATGAATATAATCATAATACTGACTAATTGAACTGTATTAACAGTCATTGGTTCAATTTCATTATGTGTTATTTGTTTAGGTATAGAATCAAGATCTTTAATTTTACTAATATCAGCTTCATTATAATTAACTTTATAACCTAAATCTTCAAGATTTGCAATTGATATAGTACTGATTAACGGTTGTTTATTGGTTCCCCATGCAGTCATTATTTCATTGTCGAGGCCTGGTGTATGTATATTATTAACAAATCGACTATCTTTAGAAATAATATCACTCGCTATATAATTTCCCTGTTCCCAATGATAGAGTCTCGATCCGCCATTACCATTATCTTCAATTGGTATACCTTTTATTTTTCCTGGTTTAATTCCTATAAATTGCGAATAATAATAAACAGTTGCTGATAATCCATTATATTTATCAAGTGAAGGGCCAATATAAATTGGATTAGTGTCAACAGTATCAATCCAATATCTTTCATATTTATCTCTTGGTATCTTTTTATCATAATCAGGATAAGTCCATAAAAAGCCAATACCAAGAGTATGTAAAATTTCATGTAAAAGAATATAATAAAACCTATTGTATCCATTTGGATATTTAGCAGCAATATCAACAAGGGCTGATTTTTTCAATAATTGAATCGTTGCTATAACAGGGAAAATATTATCTGATTGTTTTTTTATAATATTTATATTACTTCCCCCAACAGTATCACTTGAATCTGTACCATCTTCTTCTTTAATATAACCATCAATTAAAGTTATAATTAAGTATAGATCTTTAATAAATTTTTTATCTTCTGTCATATAATTTATTTTATTTGACTTTGTAATTATTCTTTCTACTTTGTTAATTACCAATTTAATATTTTTTAATAATATTGATTGAATTTCATTATTATCAATACCTCTTACTTCATACTGAATTTTATATTTATTATTTGTTATATCTTTTAATGTCAATTGATCTTGATAAAAAATATATTTTTCTTTTTTGTTGTTCTCATAATTTTCTTTATTATTTTTCCATAATGTACATAAATAGACGGTTCCTAATATAATTAATGAAACAATAATGTATTTAGACATTTATAATATTACTATCTATTATTTTTTATATAAAGATAAATCGTGTTTATATGTTAAATATGAATAATGAAATAAATTTAGAAACAGAATTACTTCTATATAGTATAAAGTTGCATCATAGTATTGAAATTCAAGGAACCAAATTAGATTTCGATTTGAATGCATATAATGACATGAATATTATTGATGAATTAAATAAATGGCAATCATGTTTTGGAATATTAGGAAAAGGAAATATGTATGAATCTAAATATATTTCTAAAATAATTTATTGTTTAGTGAGTGATGCACACGTTCTTAATAATATCAATAATATTGATTTATTTAACCCAATATTGAATAGATTTCTTCAAATTGAATCATTGACTAAAAACAATCGTAAAATTCATTTAAGAGTTTTTCCAATATGCAAAACTTTAATAGTTATAGATTGGAAACAATATCCAATTTATAAAGTATATGAAATTCATAATATAGATCAAGTGAAGAAATATTATAAATGTAATAAAATAGAATTTGATACATTTATAAAAGATATCAGATTGCATCCGATTTTATCAAGTGATATATCAAATCTCAAGGACAATTTTAAAATTTTATCAATTACAAGATTTCAGGCAACACAAGAAAATCATATTAAACTTCTTGAAATATTTCTATCAAATCATAAAATATTAGAAAAAGAAATACAAAAAGAATATAAGAAAATAATTAAGAAACCATCCACAAAGGCTTATTTTGTATAGGGATTAATGTTGACATATTAAATGGTGACCAAAATCCAGTATTTGGTATCGTAACATCGCCTCTCAAATCATAAGACATATTACGTGTTGATCTTATTGGATTATACCAAGGCGAATCAAATGGAAGATTTGGATCACTAATATAAAAATGGTCTTTATTGATCTTTTCATCAAAAATATATGTTAGCATTAAAAGAAATATGACAATAGCTAAAAATATATAAATATATATCATTATATTATATGATGATATATATTTATGAATGTGAATTATTATAATTACTAAAATTTATATAATTTAATGATTTAACAACATTTATTTTAATGTATTCATCTTTTTCAAATTGTTCATCATATAATTTGAAATAGTCATCATCATTTTTAATTTCATTTTTCTCACTCATAATATTATTACTTATACTATTATTTTCTTAATTTTAATTTTTCAATGACTTTAATAAGATTATTTAATGAAGAAGTCATATCACCTATAATATCAAGAATTGAGTCTAATTCTTTATCAATATTATATTCAATATCATTAATTTTTTTTGTTGGAATGAATCGAAGATTCATATGTATTTTAGGTGTATATGATATAACATATGGTGATGATTGTATTTTAACACCTAAAAATTCATGTTCTTTAAGAGTTTTTAGTACATTTACAAAATATAAGAATGATTGATACATATAATAGTAAAAGTCATGGATTTTCTTTTGATCTGCTAAAAAATCATAATACGATGTGAAAATATAGTTGAATTTGTTTCTGTATTCAAGATCTATAACAATTGGATATTGCATTGTAATAATAATAGTTAAATTATAATTTTTACTTTTACAAAGTAAATTTACAATCAAATCAATTTGATTTATTTTATTATCATCAATAACATTTTCAATAATAATCAACTTATTCACATGTTTGGTTTGCTGACATTTTTGTAACAAATCATCAATTAAATTAAAATCATTATAAATTGCATTTGTTATATCTAAATAAGAACTAGATACATTACTAAAAACGTGAACTTCATTAATACTATTTTGAATTTTTTCATAAATATCTCTTACTAATGATGTTTTGCCACTATCTTTTTTTCCTAAAATTAAAATATTTGAATTCAGATATCGAAATGTATTATCTAGTTGAATGTTATCTTGATTATCCATTATAATATTCTATGAAGAATAATTTTTATACTGTTTTAACTAATAAAAAAAATTGATTTATTAATATATTGCATGATATATACTTATTATTTATTGTCAAATTTCCATAAAATGGAAGAAGTACCATTTCCCAATCCTGCTGGTAACCAAGAAATAATGTATGATGTTAATATCAATAGTGCAATGATTCCTCAATTGCTTGAAATTATTAAGAAAAATTATAATTCTGTAGATATCAAAACATCTGATGGAAAATTAGTTGGGTCTTTGCCAGAAACCCTATGTCTTATGTTTGAATATTATTCAGCTATGCAATCAAGCAGTTTTCTTGAATCAAAATCTGACACAAAGGTAATGACAATGCATCCTGACTTTACTGAAGAACAATGCTATTTCTTTGTTGAAGTTATTCCAAAAATTTTGATTGGGAAACTTGATTTTTCAATTAAGAAAATTATTTGGCTATTCAAATTTTTTGATATATTACTTATTAATGATAATGTTGGGAATATGTGCCTTTCCAATATACCAATTAATTACAATAACAGTATGGCTTTTTTAAGTCAAGCCGTTGAAGAATGTTCAGGTAAAAATCAAGGAAAATATTTGGGCCAAATACTTAATATCGCTTCTAAAAATTTAATTCTAGATATTGTAAATTTACCTGGATCATTGTTAACATATCCACTTGGAAGAAACAGTGTTGTTAAATTATTGAAAGACAACAAATATAAGTGTACAACTGAAATGAATTTATTCATGGATCTTTTTAATAGAATTAGAGAAATTAACAAATTGCAACCAAATCATAAAATATCATTTAAGGCATTTTTAGACATCATGGCATGTATCAGATGGTTTTATATTGATGAAGAAGAAATTAACAGAATGGTTCCTACAATCAAGTCAGAATATCCAAATTTTGAAATATCAAATTTAATGGCTTCTGCATTCAAAAGAAGAAAACAACTGGTTTCAAAATATAGTAAGGAAAATAGAAAAACATTTAAATACAATCATATATTGTTTGGTACATTGGATGCTAGAGACATTTATGCATATTCACAGTACGTGACCTTTAATACGCCAATGGAAATTACTATGTATACAACAACAGAATGCCCAATTTTAATTACTTTTAAGCTCTATGGCATAACTAAAAAAAGATCAGGACAAAAATTTCATATTATTGAATCATCAATTCCAGATTTATTCATATCTTTTAAATTGCAAAACATAGAAAGAAATATTACAATAAAAAAAAAATGGACTTTTAGTAATGGCAAAAAGCTATTTATTGTGCCAACTAATCCATATATTACTGAATTTGTACTAACAGTAGATATGGCATATATTTCAAATGTAAATAGTCAATCTATCATCTAAATTATCATTGAGTAAATTATCAATACTTTCTTTATCAAATAATTTTTTTTCATTTAATTTTGCAATTATTCTTTGTAATTTTAGATTATAAAAATCAGTATCAAGAGACAATGTATTTAGTAATTCATCAAGTTTTCTTAAATCTGGATTTCTACTTGACATAATGAATTGTGTAATATCTTTTTCAATACCAGGAATTGTTTTTTTCAAATCTTGAACCATTTGACCATCTTTATTATTATCCAAGAATGAAATAAAAACTAATTTAGCTGGATAAACTTCTTCTCTATATTTTTTGAATATGACGTCAAAGAATCCTTCATTGTATGTGATGTTATTATCATAACTCATGTTTTCTACTTCATCTGTAACAAGTATAAAAGTTTTAACAATTTCTTTATTTTTATAGTAAGGATACAACGATGCACATGGTGCTGTACAACCATATGCTTTAAACTTTTTCATGGCTTCTAATACTTCTAAAACATTAGTAGGTGGATTATGAATTATTTCATCTTTTTCTCTGAATAAATGCATTTTTGCCTGACAAATTTTCACTAAAATTGAAGTGATAATACTGCTTGTTCTTATTGCTACATCCATTGATCCTGATGCATCACCAAATACGACAATTGGTTGTTCAATATTTATTTGGTAATTACATAATTTTGTTTCTGCAATTTCCAATAATTTATTAACAAGACTTGTTGATTTCTGTTCGTCTTTTAATAGTTGTATTCTTTTCATTAATTCACCATAAGGCATATTTATAATTTCTCCTTTATTTAATCTTTCAATAACATTTTCACTGTTATATTCATTGTTAAAATTTTCCCAATGTCTTATGATACATGCCATATCACTATATTCCAAAATTATCTTCATAATATCTTGATTTAACAAGTCGAAATATTTCACCCTTAAAAAATCATAAGGTAATTTATATTTAACCAATATTTCACTAATATTTTCAATAGTCATCTTATTACATATATCAATAATAGATTCTTTCGGATATTCTTTTGTAAAAATATAATTTGAAAACCAAGATAATTGAAAATCATTAGGTTTTAAGTGAAAAAGATCAATTAAATATTTCCATTGTTTAATTGGATATAATAATGCCATATATTCCAGTCTATCTTTTGATAGATGTCTAATCCAATTATTTTTAATAAAATTAATTTTTGATGTTGATAGGCTTAAATCAAGGTTTTCATTAAGAGATTTTAGATTAGCAATAATTGATTTATGCTTTGATAATTTACTTGAATTTTTTATTTTTCCGGTTTTCTTTTCCAATTGTTTATAAAGCCTTTTACTATCTAATATTTCGCAAGTTTTCAATATTGCTGGTAAATCATATTTTGGATTTTCCAATAAATATTCTGATAATTTATGATCCATTCTTGTCATTGATGCTACCAAAATTTTGGCTAATTTTGAAATTGTAAAATCGACATTATATTCATGGAAAAGTAAAAATAGATTGGCTAAATATTCATTATAGTTATTATTTTGTAATTCAATATGGTCTTTGATGCTACCGTCATTAACTAATATTTCCTTACTTTTATTCATTATTATTGATATATTTGTGATATTCTTATATTTTTTTTAAGTTTTTCATTTTTTTCTTAATAAATATATGGTAAAGAAAAGTATAATAACCTATTTATTATACTTTTCTTATTTTTCATTTATTATTTTTTATATCCTAAAAAATGATATAAAGATTAACCACTTTTAATAATCATAGAACTAAACTATCACCTTAACAAGGTACTTTAAGCATAAATTGATACTGATTTTAATTATGATAAAATATAATTAAAATTAGCCACTTGCTTATGAAAAGAAATTTTCCATCAATCCAAATTGGATTGATGAAAAACTGTTATATTTTCCTATGCATCGGTAATTAAAATTAAATCGTATAATCTGTAGAAAAAATATTCTATTATACTTTTTCAACTATAAAAATATATGAATTCGATACGTTCGCAGCTGCATAACAACATTGATTTATTGCGCTATACATTATTTAATATTTATTCAACGCAATAAATCCATGTTGCTAGACGTCTGCGCAAATTTATATAAATTAATTATTTTAGGTGGTGTTACGCGGAAATATTACAACATTATACCACTACGATGTACCATAAATTCAACGTAGTTATACTGTGTTGATGTGCAACCGCGTAGTATAATAAGATAATTCTTATATTGATTATCAGATAATTCAATTTAATAAATTTCTATATGTGTTCATGTATGAATTATAAAAAGTATATATTACTAATTTTTCTACATATTAGTAATATTGTTATTATTCTTATGAGTATCAATATTATGAATTAGTTTTACATACATATGCATGATTGCATTAAATAGCCAAATATAAATTTATTATATCCTAAAAAATGATATAAAGATTAACCACTTTTAATAATCATAGAACTAAACTATCACCTTAACAAGGTACTTTAAGCATAAATTGATACTGATTTTAATTATGATAAAATATAATTAAAATTAGCCACTTGCTTATGAAAAGAAATTTTCCATCAATCCAAGTTGGATTGATGAAAAAAATTGATTATTTAACAGAATGGAAACTATTTCCTATTAATATAGAATCATGTAATGACCCTTTAAACAAACTTGTTTAGAATGAAATCCAAAACAAGCATTGGGAGTGAAAATTATTCATGCTTACAATCTCATCTCTGATATAATTGGAGAAAGCATTAGGTAGATATAATCTAACTAATGCTTTAAAAGTGTTAATGTTTAGTATAATAAAATTCACATTCTGACACCGTTAGAAAAAAAAGCGTTTAGGAAGATATAATCTGACTAATGCTATGAAAACTCTGCCTTTAATATAACCTATACAATAAAATTCACATTCTGACACCGTTAGAAAAAAAAGCGTTTAGGAAGATATAATCTGACTAATGCTATGAACGAGTCTGCATATAACCTATAACAATAAAATTCACATTCTGACACCGTTAGAAAAAGCGTTTAGGAAAATATAATCTGACTAATGCTAAATGAAAACTCTGCCTTAATGTTCTATTCTGCATTATAATAAAGTATTAAAAAGAATATTTTATTTTTAATGTTTTTTTATTCAAATATCATAATTAGTCTTTTGATTTAACTATATTGGTTTCGTTATTATTTTTTTTATTATCATTCTTTTTGACTATAATAATTTTTTCAATATTTATTTTTTTTGTTATATGTATAAATCTATAAAGAGTAGTTTTTCTACATATTGATTTCATTATTTTATTTAATATAATAAAATCTTTATATGTCTATATGATTTTATTTTAATAATGAATGTCATTTAATCTTATATCTGTCATTGTCATTCTAAAAGTTTTTTTTATATTTTCAGGTAAGTTTTTTATTCTGGCAATATGTTCATTCACTCTTGTCTGATATTCTTTATTTTTTAATTCATTTGTAATAATTTTTTCCAATGATTCATTTTTTTTTAATAATTCAATCATTTTATCAAAATTCATAAGTAAAATTGTTTTTAGAATATGATATTCAAAAGCTGCTGTTTTTTGAATTATTTTTTTATTTTTATTTTCTAAAAAATCAATAATTGAAGTAAAATTAAAGTGATCTAATATTTTTGCCGTTTGTAAAATACCAAAATTAATTTCATTTATAATTAGATCATTTATATTTTTATTAAATAACTCAGAATAAATCATACAATTAATATATGTTGCTAATGCCTCAACTACTGCTTCTGTTAATAATAATTTACCATTGACATTATAAATATTATTAATTGGTATGACTGCCTTTTCAACTTTTGTACAATGAATAGTTTCATGTATTAACACTTTAATTAGTTCTTCTTTTCTATAAATCCGAATATTGATATCACCAGTACTGAAAAATGTTGAATCTGCTGAATTAACATTATTTTCAGTTAATGGTTTTTCTTTTTCTGGAAAATACTTTTTAGCTGTTGACCCCATTAAAATCAAATTAAAAGTAGTATTGTTATCTATATCAAAAATATTTTTAATCCATCTAACTGTTTTTTTGATGATTTGAACTATAAATTCAATCTGATGGTCAGAAAGAAAACTATTATTATTATGACTTAGTAAGTAAATATTTTTAATTGGATTGTCATCAATCGAAAATTTAATCACATCTTTATAATCAGGAATTCCAGAAATATTTTCTAATGATAGGAATTTTGATTTTCCTAGACAAATTTTATTAATTTGACCAAATTCTTGTTCGCATTTTATTTTTTTTTGTACTGAATTTTTTATAATAGTTTTATTCTTAATAACCATTATTGATCTTAAACTATCAATAGAAATTATTTCTTCATATAGAATATAAATGGCAAATTTCTTAACATATTATAGAAATCACCATCAAAATTTATATGCATTAATTATTTCTGTTCTATTATCATTATGGTATAATGGATTGACAGGGATATTTAACTATTATTTTCCAAACAGGGGACCAGCTTTATCACTTATATTTTTAATAATTCCACTGGCTATCTTTCTTGGTGATGACAATAAACTAGATGAATTATATAAAGTTGGAGATGCAAATCCAGTAACTAATATTACAGCTGCATCAAATTCTTCCCAACAAAAAGAAACTTATGAATATTATGGTCATAAAAATTCAAAATAATTAATCTGTAGAAAAATTAGTAATATATACTTTTTATAATTCATACATGAACACAGATAGAAATTTATTAAATTGAATTATCTGATAATCAATATAGGAATTATCTTATTATACTACGCGGCTGCACATCAACACAGTATAACTACGTTGAATTTATAGTACATCATAGTGGTATAATGTTGTAATATTTCCGCGTAACCCCATCTAAAATAATTAATTTATATAAATTTGCGCAGACGTATAGCAACATGGATTTATTGCGTTGAATAAATATTAAATAATGTATAGCGCAATAAATCCATGTTGTTATGCAGCTGCGGACGTATTGAATTCATATATTTTTATAGTTGAAAAAGTATAATAGGATAATTTTTCTACAGATTAAATACATTTTATAACACATTTATTTTTTCCTATAGCATTTTCAGCATAATAATTTATCACCATCAATATTACTGTCAGTGTATTCATGTATATTATTTCGCATACATTGCATTTGTTGAATTCTATTTATTTTTCTTTATCTTTTGAATAGTAAATTATATTGATAACTAATTTTGTATATTATAATTTTATAATTCTTAAACATTTATGGTTTTTATTATATTTTTTTCATCGTTTCATATTCATATATTGATAATTAAAGTATACAAAAATTGAAAAAAATAAAATATGTTAAATTGTTTATAAATTACAATAATTAAAAATGAGCTGGATTAGAGTTATTCTTACAACACAGTCCGCACAATCACAATCAAAAAAAAGAAAAGTAGAAAATGATGATAATATATTCACATTATATGTTGATCAAAATGAAGAAATAATGGATAAAATCAATGATCTTATTGGTGAAGAAAAAGGTGTAAATATTAAAAGTATTAGACTAATATCATCATGTATTGGATGTCGTGAGGATCAGCCAAATCAACTTGCTCATATGGAACCTGGTGGATGTCTATATAATGATGAATAAAATTCATCTATATACTTAAACAAAAATAAATGAATACATAATAAGGAAAGTATTATATTAAATTAGTTATGTTATCACTTTTCAGCCACATTCCATTTGATAGCTAGTAAAACAATTATCATTATTTAATTTTAGTATAAAAAATATTAAATGAAATTACTGTTTAATTATATTGCATATAGAATAATTGTTTATTATTTTATGGCTAGTCAAATTGATTTATTATAGTATTATGCGAAATAATATATAAGACAGCGCATATATCAACAAAATTATTTAATAATACTTAATTAGAATAATAATTTTTTATATTATGATACAATTTTGCTTGTCGATGCGAGTGGTTTGATATGAAATAGTAAATTACTATACTTTTACAATAAATATATCTAAAATACACAATATATTAACATAATGGTTGTTTATTATACTAATATTATAATTGTCACTATTAGTACATATTTATTATATCATTAATAAACTTTTTCCTATCCTGTATTCAGTAATAAAAAATTGAAAAAATATTTAACTGAAAAACTAAATATGCTAATAGTATTATTGAATCTAAAATGTCGACTTATCCTTACGACATTTTTAGACTTATTACTTTGAAATTTAATGACTTTGAATCTCTTTTCAATGCATCAATGACATGCAAAACTTGGAGGAGAGTTTACAAAGATTTGCTTCCAGAATTATTGCATGATTACAAATTTAATAATATTTGTTTCAAAATTACAAAACTTAGATTTCTTATGAAAAAAGATGAAACTATTTATGGATATAAAGATCTATGCGATCCTATTTATGTTGAAATTTATGATAGGTGGAATAAAAAGTCCGTCTTTCCTCTTTATGAAACGAATAATAAAGATGAAAATTTTGCTATTTATGAATCTAACGTTGTTATTCCGGCTACGAGATTCAAATATCTAGAATGGAAAATTAGGTGTACTAGTAAATATAGTCATATAGCAAAAAATATGCAAATAGTTCCAGATGACCTAAATTGTTCTTGGTTTATGAGTGGAAATGATTATATTCAATCAGGAGAACAATTTGTTATTGGCTCTCTTGGAGCATTGTCTCAATTTAAATGTTGCTGTGCAGTAACAATATTGCCTTCATATTCCAAATAATTTTTTCTATTATTTAATTATATGATAATTAGACAAGCAACAATATTTGATGTATATGATTTAGCAAAATTAAATCAAGAATGCCTTCCTATTTATTATTCATATATTCAACATTTATCAAATATATTATCATTTTATTATTTTGTTATTGTTGTTGAACATAATAATATTCTTATTGGTTATTTAATTGGAGAATATGATAATAATAATTTTAATATTTTATCAATTGGTGTTCAAGAGAAATATAGAAGTAAAGGTATAGGAAAAAAGCTAATTGGTTATATACTAGAATTTGTTAAGACATCATGTAATTATATAACTTTGCATGTTCACGATCTAAATAAAAACGGCATTAATTTTTATAAAAAAAATGGTTTTACAATAAAAAAATATATTAAAAATTATTATGAAGGGTCATTTGAAAGTCCATCTTATGGCGCATATTATATGGAAAAAGTTATCTAAAAAGCATAAAAATTAATCCAGCATTGATAATTGTAAGTATTCCAATTGGAATCATTTGCAAAATTTTCATATTTTTCAATTCATTCTTTATTTTTTTATTTTCTGATTCAAGATTTTTATTATTTAGTAATACGATTGTATTATTCTTTTTTAAAATTAAATTATCAGCTTTTAATTTTGTTAATTTACTATCATACTTCTTTTTAATTAAATATTCAAGAAGCTCACTATTATTTGAGTCACGGGCCATTTTTATAAAAGTTGTTCCACAAATATTAGTTTCTGGATTGATGTCATAATTTTCAAATAATCTTTTTGCATCTTCAATTGTAAAATATTGCAAATATTCTTTAAAAAATTGAGTATATCTATTATTTTGATTGCTATTACTTTTGAAGAAATATTCAAACATAATATCTGGACTAATTGTATTCATAATATTATCTATATATTCACCAGAAAACTGGTCAACATTATTAATATTATGATAATGTTGTTCCAAGCTGATTTCTTGTGAAGATTTATTAGAGAACATCAAATAGAACATTCCATGTTTATACAATTTATAAATATTTGTATATTTAGTATCTAGCATATCAAAAGATTCTAAAAATTTTCTTTTGTATGTTAAATTGTTGATATCATGAGATAAATCATCACATCGATGACCTGATGATTTAGTTATTTCCTCAAATATCTGAGTTAATGATTTTGGTTGATTTGGTACTGTCGTTAAATAACCAAAAATGCAATCTCCTAAATCATTGATACTGTAATTCATTTTGTGAAATATAACACATAGATTGATATATTAAAATATTATGATTATATATCAATTTTTTTCTAATAAATCATCATAGGTTATTGATTTACATTTTATTCTTTTGTAAAATAGAGAAAAATTGATATTATATCATAATTATAAATAAAAATTGTAATATTATTATCACATATGTTCTCGAGATTCTTTTCCAATATTACTGAACAAATTAGGAAAGACATTATAAGAAATGCACATTCAAATAATACAGATGAAATCAAAAATATCATTGATACAAATTGTATTGATATCAACGATCCAAATTTAACTGATGATTCAAAAAATACATTGTTGCATTTGGCAGTTGCAACAAACAACGCAAATTTGGCAAAATATGTTATAGATAAAGGAATAAATAAACAAAAGAAAAATATTTTTAATGAATCTGCATTAAGAATGGCATTAAAGAATCAGGATGAAAATCTTATTAGGCTTATAATTGGATCAGATTCAAATGATAATGATCTAAAAAAAGAGAAAGAATCACATAAACGAACAAGAGATGAATTTGAGAAAGAGAAAAGTAATCATCAAACAACAAGAACTGAAAGAGATATTGCAATATATGAAAATGATATTCTAACAACAGAAAATAAAAAAATAAAAGAAGATAATTTAGAATTACAAAAAACAATTAGAATATTAAGACAATCTTTCAAAAAATAGATATAAAAATAATTTAATTTATTAATTCATATGTCACTACTTTGGAATTATGTTGCATCAACAATAAATTTTATTATTCCTGTATGTTTATGGTATTTTATTGGAAATTTAACATATTTTTTATGTAATGATGATTTTAAAATTGCAAGGAATATTACAAGTGCATTACATGCATTATCCGTTGTATTTTTTTATCAGTTTAATTTTTCTGTATTTCCTGTATTTTATATCAGTAGGGGTTACTATGTAATAGATTCAATGTATGAAATGGCAAGTTTAAAATCAGCATCAAGTCTAAAATTATATCAATTAGGAATGTTAGTACATCATGTTGCAACAATACTTGTGTTGTATTATCTTATTGATCCATTACTGACAAATTATATATATTATACTTATTTTTTGGCTGAAGTATCAAATCTCCCAATGTATATTATGCGACATTTTAATTCTATCAATATTACGAATAAATATGTTATTATGTTATTACTTGTTAGTGAATTTATAGCCTATTCCATTCTCAGAATGACTATGTGTTTGCCAATAATATATGAAGCTTATTTTGATCATTATGTTCCAAATTTATTTAGAGTTTTGATGGCTATAATGTATACTATTAGTGGATTTTGGACTTACAAATTATTTACTCAAATTTACAATAAGATAAAAAACTGAAATAGTATCAGCATAATATTAATCTTTATAGCATAAAGATTAATAATGCACCTTTTAACTACTTTATTTCTATTATCATTACAATTACCTCTTTATTATTGTTATACAGATTGGGATTATATTTTATTTGTTCAAGTTTGGCCTGGATCATGGATAAATAATGGACCTCTTTTATACAAATTTAACAATAGTTATTTCACAATTCATGGTTTATGGCCACAATATTATAATGGTTCATGGCCACAATTTTGTAATCATGATAAATTCAATTATCTAGCTATAAAGAATATTAGTCAATATTTAGAAATGTATTGGACAAACTTTAAGAATGCAAAAGATTTATGGGTACATGAATACAAAAAACATGCTACATGCGCAGAAAACGACCCTTTATTATCAACAGAATATCAGTATTTTTTAACAGGTCTTATTTTAAGAAATAAATATAACATTTTTAGCGTTCTCAAAAATAATTCTATTGTTCCATCAAACATTATCAAATATTCAACAAAAGGCCTAGTAAAAGTATTATCGAAAGGCTTTAATAATACAATCGTGATGTTATGTAATGAAAATAATATTTTGAATGAAATAAGATTTTGTTTGGATAAAAATTTAGAGCAATTTGATTGTCCATCAAATGAATTAAAAGAACAATGTCAAAATAAGTATATTTCATATAATTTTGTTTAATTTTAATTGCAGTAAGAAAGTATAAATTTATTTATTAATCATAAATATATGATTAAAAATATAATAATATTGTGCTTGATCTTGATAATTATTTATTTATGCGCTGATAAATTTTCAAAATTCTATAAAAACATATCAAAAGAATATTACGAATCGAAATTGTTGGATATAAAAGTTGATTTATCAAAAATTAAAAAAGAACAATTAGAAATTCAAAATGCAATAGAAGAAAATTTAAATACAACAGTTGAAGATAAAAAATTAAGAGAAATATTATTTTACGTTTTATCTAATGGTAAAAAAGTAAGACCAATAATATTTACATCTATTTATAAAAAAATAAATAACCAAGAAAATATTCCAAAACATATAATGAATTGTGCATTAGCTGTAGAATACATTCATACAGCTTCTTTAATTATTGATGATATAATGGATGATGATGATGACAGAAGAGGAAAACAAGCACTTCATATAAAATATAATCTGTCTATTGCACAGTTAGCAGCAATATTATTATTTTCACTAGGTATAAATAATATACAATGGGGTTTAGATGAATTAATTAAAAATCATTCAGATGCAAATAAAGATATATTTTTAATTACTGGAAAAATGTATTCAAATATATTACAAGAGTTAACATTAGGTCAGTATTATGATATTACAACTCCATCATATCTTTTTACTGATAAAATAAAAGGAATAGAAAATGTTATACATAAAAAAACATCAAGTTTATTTGAATATAGTTTTATAATGCCATGTATCTTATCAAATTATAATAAAAGTACAGAAGAATTAGAAAATAAAATTAAAATAATGAAGAAAATTTCCGAATATTTTGGCCTAATATTTCAGATTGCAGACGATTTTGAAGATTATTTACAAGACCAAGAAAAGAATGGCGAAAAGACATCAAATTTTGTCATTCAATTAGGTTTTTATGATGCCCATCAAAAATATAATAATATTATAAAAGAATTTAATATTGCTGCAGAAAAAGAAAATATTATGACAAATGAAATAACTGAAATTATAAATTATTTAAACATAAAAGTTGAGACTTATTACAATCATTATAAAAAAATTGAATTCTAATATGATAGAAAAGTTATTCAATTTGTAGAAAATCTAGCAATTTTTACAATTTATAATATAATGGATAAATATACATAATCATTACCAGATTAATTTTTCTAAAAGTCTAAATCAATATGGTAATACGTGTATATTCATTCTCATCCTACATTCGTTGATTTTTTATCGAAATAAACAAGTTATAAAATAATTTGTTTACTTCGAACCATAGACAGTGGAACAGTAGTCGCTTAATTGTTTTTGGTACTGCTCCACCAAGTCCGGATTTGCATTCAATCGGCTGAGCCAGATGTCGAAAGTTTGCGTTTGATGATGAACAAACAACGTGAACGCAAGTTGCCTTCCCGATGAAAACGAAGTCACCATTTCTGGTAAATCCGTAATAAGCTGCGCAATTGGGCCATTTTTGCGTTTGATAGGGAGTCGAGTTTTTTCAAATTCGGGCACTTTGCACGGGTTGTGCCTCGACATGAATGAGATTGTCATGCGTTCTTTCTGCGCGTACTTCTTCAAGAACTCGCCGACACATAACGGAGAATACTCGTCAATTTCCGAGTTATCCAACCGTACATACGATTCCGTTAGTCGTAATGCAGTTGAATCATGGCAAATCTCCGAAGCAACGGGCAACTTCAGAAACTTGCACACGAAGTACCACGGAAAAGCGTATGCGTTTATAATTTCTGCATGATTATTTCCAATTTCAGGGACCTTCAGGAGCACTGGTTTTACGGCCAAGCGCAGCACCTTCAAGACCTCGAGAGTCAGATCTCTGAAGCATCCAGGAACAGTTGTCGGGAAAAAGATGTTCCACTCGTCCTTAACTGGCACCAAAAACGAGCACGTTCTTTGAAAGAATTGCATCCACTTCTCATCGCACGAGTAATCGACGATACTGTATAGTTGGCAACAAACTAACCGCAGATTGATAAAGTCTTTCCACGGAAGGTATTTTAATAGGAGCAGCCTGGGAAAGTAGGGAAACGATTTTCCGCACAGAAGGGTAGCCAATTTGTCGTTTTGCGACTCGACTTGCGGATCATCTTGCGACTCATCTTGCGACTCATCTTGCGACTTGACTTGCGACTTGACTTGCGGCTCATCTTGCGACTTGACTTGCGACTTGACTCGTTCTGCCTGCAGTCTTTTTCGAAGCATTTTCTTGTATCTCTGTTTACGTTTATTGTTCTTCTTCTGTCTCTTTTGAATCTTTTTTTGACGTCTGTTGAGTCGCATCAGGAAAACAAGTCTTCTGACGAGACGATGATTAGAAAATTCACTAATTTCTATGGATTCTTCAATAACTTGATTTATCATTTTTTTTATTACACCAATTCCAGGATTCCAAATGAATCCTTGAACGGGTGTAATAAATATTTTTAAATGAATCCTGGAACGGGTGGAACGGGTGTAATGAATGTATTTGTTGCAAAAATGAATGGATTACGAAAATATAAAAATAAGGACAAATAGATATATATCACGAAATATCAAGTTTTAATGTACTAGTCGAGTCCCTACATACATTAAGTAAATATTGAAAATGTAAATGAATAACGTAATTGGTTTATAACTATTTAAAAAATGAAAACTTTCATTCTAGTTTTTTTAGGATTTGTTGCTTTTTTGAATTTGACTTCAGAATTATATAATATACCAAAATTAAAAAAAAATACACATATTAATGATGTTGGAATTGATTTTTGTGATGGATGGTCATATTATTTAACTGAAAATTCAACTCAATTTTGTTTGACAACTCAAATTGGCTTGTTTTTATCTTTTTTGGGTAGCACAATTTATATTTTGATGTGGATATTATGCCTTCCAATATTAATTTGGATGGTATTAAACACAAATGAAATATAGTAAAACTATAAAGATTCGTCAATAATAATAATTTTTTTATTTATTATGTATATAGTGAATAATGGATTCTGATATATGGGGACCTTATTTTTGGTTTATGATTCATTCAACAAGTTTTGAATATCCAATAAAACCAACTAAAAATGATAAAAAACAATATAAAAAATTTTATGAAAGTTTCAAATATGTCTTACCATGTGAAGTATGTAGAAATAATTATAGCGAACACTTGAAAGAAACTCCAATAGATGACGAAGTACTAAAGTCAAGAAAAAATCTTTTCATATGGACAGTTAAAATTCACAATAAAGTTAATATATTAAATGGGAAAAAAATTATTGACCCGATTTATGTTCTTAAGAAATTTGAGAAAATATATAGAACAACTATAAAATTATAATGGTAACAATAATATATGCCATATTATTGTTATTTGTTATATTCAACTAAAAAAAAAAGAACATATATTGGAATTACAAATAATTTACAAAAAAGATTAAAAAAACATAATTCGCATAAAGGAGCAAAATCAACCCATACGGCAATTGATTGGTTTTATCATACTATCGTTGGTGAATTTATTGACAGGGGATCTGCACAATCTTTTGAATGGCATTGGAAACATATAATAAATTATAAAAAAAAATGTGTAAAAACTAAAACAGGACTAATTAATAAAATGAGACGTCTAGTTTATTTACTTATTGATAGTAAATGGAATAATATAAATATTATTATTTATACCGTTAGATAAAAAAAAGGATGAAATTTAATATTTATTGATACTTTTGTCGAATTTGTGTAAAATATTTCAAATAGTGGTAGGAATTAGTATAAAATTACAAATATAATTTTATCTCTAGTTAGTATATAAAAATGTCGAAACATCATTGCCAAAAACACAAAAAACATCACAAAAAATGTCACAATGACTGTATGTGCGATTTAGATTGTATATTTATTGGTCCACCAGGTTCAACTGGCCCACCTGGCCCACCTGGCCCACCTGGACCATCTGGAGGTCAAACAGGCGATAAAGGTCAAACAGGCGATAAAGGTCAAACAGGCGATAAAGGTCAAACAGGCGATAAAGGTCAAACAGGCGATAAAGGTCAAACAGGCGATAAAGGTCAAGTAGGCGAGCAAGGTCAACCGGGCGATCAAGGAGATACGGGTGATACAGGAGATACCGGTGACAAGGGAGATACCGGTGACAAAGGTGATACCGGTGACAAAGGTGATACCGGTGACAAGGGAGATACCGGTGACAAAGGTGATACCGGTGACAAAGGTGATACCGGTGACAAAGGTGATACCGGTGACAAGGGAGATACCGGTGACAAGGGAGATACCGGTGACAAAGGTGATACCGGTGACAAAGGTGATACCGGTGACAAAGGTGATACCGGTGACAAGGGAGATACCGGCGACAAGGGAGATACCGGTGACAAGGGAGATACTGGCGACAAAGGTGATACTGGTGACAAGGGAGATACCGGTGATAAAGGTCAACCAGGTGACAAAGGAGATACTGGTGATAAGGGTGACACCGGGGATAAAGGTGACACCGGGGATAAAGGTGACACCGGGGATAAAGGTGATACCGGTGACAAAGGAGATACCGGTGACAAAGGAGATACCGGTGACAAGGGAGATACTGGTGATAAAGGAGATACTGGTGACAAAGGTGATACCGGGGATAAAGGAGATACCGGGGATAAAGGAGATACCGGTGACAAAGGAGATACTGGTGACAAGGGAGATACCGGGGATAAAGGAGATACCGGGGATAAGGGAGATACCGGGGATAAAGGAGATACCGGGGATAAGGGAGATACTGGTGACAAAGGAGATACTGGTGATAAGGGTGACACCGGGGATAAAGGTGACACCGGTGACAAGGGCGATACTGGTGACAAAGGAGATACCGGGGATAAAGGTGATACCGGTGACAAGGGCGATACTGGTGACAAAGGAGATACCGGTGACAAAGGAGATACCGGTGACAAAGGAGATACCGGTGATAAAGGTGATCCCGGTGATAAAGGTGACACCGGGGATAACGGTGACACCGGTGACAAAGGAGATACCGGTGACAAAGGAGATACCGGTGACAAAGGAGATACCGGGGATAAAGGTGATACCGGTGACAAGGGAGATACCGGGGATAAAGGAGATACCGGTGACAAAGGAGATACCGGTGACAAAGGAGATACCGGTGACAAAGGAGATACCGGGGATAAAGGTGATACCGGTGACAAGGGAGATACCGGGGATAAAGGAGATACCGGGGATAAAGGAGATACTGGTGATAAGGGAGATACTGGTGATAAAGGTGACACTGGTGATAAGGGAGATACTGGAGATACTGGTGATAAGGGCGATACTGGTGATAATGGCGATACTGGTGACAAAGGTGATACTGGTGACAAAGGTGATACCGGTGACAAAGGTCAACCAGGTGACAAAGGACAACCAGGTGACAAAGGAGATACTGGTGATAAGGGAGATACCGGTGATAAAGGACAACCAGGTGACAAAGGAGATACTGGTGATAAGGGAGATACCGGTGATAAAGGTCAACCAGGTGACAAAGGAGATACTGGTGATAAGGGAGATACTGGTGATAAGGGAGATACTGGTGATAAGGGAGATACTGGTGATAAGGGTGATACTGGTGATAAGGGTGATACCGGGGATAAAGGTGATAAGGGAGATACCGGTGATAAAGGTGACACCGGGGACAAAGGTGATACTGGGGATAAAGGAGATACTGGTGACAAGGGAGATACCGGTGATAAAGGTCAAACAGGTGACAAGGGAGATACTGGTGACAAGGGAGATACCGGTGACAAAGGTGATACCGGTGACAAAGGTGATACCGGGGATAAAGGTGATAAGGGAGATACCGGTGATAAAGGTGACACCGGTGATAAAGGAGATACTGGTGATAAAGGAGATACTGGTGAAAAGGGAGATACCGGAGATAAAGGTCAAACAGGTGATAAGGGAGATACTGGTGACAAGGGAGATACCGGGGATAAAGGAGATACCGGTGACAAAGGTGATACCGGTGACAAAGGTGATACCGGTGACAAAGGTGATAAGGGAGATACCGGTGATAAAGGTGACACCGGTGATAAAGGAGATACTGGTGATAAAGGAGATACTGGTGAAAAGGGAGATACCGGAGATAAAGGTCAAACAGGTGACAAGGGAGATACTGGTGACAAGGGAGATACCGGGGATAAAGGAGATACCGGGGACAAAGGTGATACTGGGGATAAAGGAAATACCGGTGACAAGGGAGATACAGGTGACAAAGGTGATACTGGGGATAAAGGAGATACAGGTGACAAAGGTGATACTGGTGACAAAGGTGATACCGGTGACAAAGGTGATACTGGGGACAAAGGTGATACTGGGGACAAAGGTGATACTGGGGACAAAGGTGATACTGGTGATAAAGGAGATACTGGGGACAAGGGAGATACCGGTGATAAAGGTCAACCAGGTGACAAGGGAGATACTGGGGACAAAGGTGATACTGGGGATAAAGGAGATACCGGTGACAAGGGAGATACCGGTGATAAAGGTCAACCAGGTGACAAAGGAGATACTGGTGACAAGGGAGATACCGGGGATAAAGGAGATACCGGTGACAAAGGTGATAATGGGGACAAAGGTGATACTGGGGACAAAGGTGATACTGGTGATAAAGGAGATACTGGTGACAAGGGAGATACTGGTGATAAAGGTCAACCAGGTGACAAAGGAGATACTGGTGATAAAGGAGATACTGGTGACAAGGGAGATACCGGTGATAAAGGTCAACCAGGTGATAAAGGAGATACTGGTGACAAGGGAGATACCGGTGATAAAGGTCAACCAGGTGACAAGGGAGATACTGGGGACAAAGGTGATACCGGAGATAAAGGTGATACCGGGGATAAAGGTGATACTGGTGACAAGGGAGATACCGGTGATAAAGGTCAAACAGGTAACAAGGGTGATACAGGTGACAAGGGAGATACCGGTGACAAAGGTGATACTGGTAATAAAGGTCAAACAGGTGATAATGGTCAAACTGGTGATAAAGGAGATACCGGAGATAAAGGTCAAACAGGCGATAAAGGTCAAACAGGCGATAAAGGTCAAACAGGCGATAAAGGTCAAACAGGCGATAAAGGTCAAACAGGATCAACAGGCCCAACAGGATCAACAGGCCAAACAGGCTCAACAGGTCCAACAGGATCAACAGGCCAAACAGGCTCAACAGGCCCAACAGGCTCAACAGGCCCAACAGGCTCAACAGGTCCAACAGGATCAACAGGCCAAACAGGTGATAAAGGTGCTACAGGAGACCCGGGACAAAGTTTTTTATCAGGAACTTTCTCGATGATTTATTCTGCAGACGGAACACTCGGTGGTGATAAATTCATTGGTCAAGGTAATCAAGGAACTGATTTCAAGGGTATTGCGCTTTTAAGTGGATTTGATGGAAAAGTTACAAGATTGACATGTGCTGTAAAATCTGGTAATAGTGGTTCTGTACGATGCATATTATATAAGAGTTCATATAATTCTAGCACTGATACATTTGGAACACCAACAATAGTTACAACAGACGGTCTTTCTCCTGTCTCCGATCCGGGTACAGGTATTCTAGGTTCTAATTGGGTAGGAGTTAAACTTGATATAAATTCTAATTCAACACCGCCTCGGTGTGCATCAATTGAGATCCCTAATACATCATCATCAATAATAAGTAGATGTGATTTATTAAGTATTCAAATTAAAGACGGTATATCATCATCATCATTCACTGGTGCAGTGTCAATTTTACCTAGTGCATAAACATATTTAAATATAATATTAATATTATTAATATTATGACTACTTTAAAATCATCTTTCAATAATGATGTTAAAAAAATATATCATTTAGCGGATATTCATATACGATTAAATTTTGATCGTCATACAGAATATAGAGAAGTATTTAATAGAGTTTACACAGAAATTAAAAAAGAAAAAGATAATACATTAATAGTTTTATGTGGAGATATATTACATTCTAAAAATGAACTTTCTCCAGAATGTGTTGATCTTGCAATTGAATTTATCAAAAACCTATCCAATATTACTGATTTAATAATGATCATGGGAAACCATGATGGGAATCTTTCTAATAAAACTAAATTGGACAGCTTATCACCCTTGATCAAAGAAATTAAATCCAAATACAAACTACATTATCTTCTTAATTCTGGTATTTACATATACAATAATTTAGTTTTTGGCGTTTCATCTGTTTATGATGAACAGTTTATTTCTTCTCAAGATATCAATATTAAAAATAAAACCAAAATAGCATTATATCATGGGGTTATATCATCATCCTTGACAGATGTGGGAGCCAGACTCAATTCTGAGTTAACTCCGGAATCTTTTGATGGATATGATTATGTACTTTTGGGCGATGTTCATAGATTCCAATATATGAATCCCCAAAAAACCATATGTTACCCATCAAGTCTCATCCAACAAAATTATGGTGAATCACTTAACAATCATGGACTGGTTTTATGGGATTTAGAAAAGAAAACATCAAAATTTATTAATATTCCAAATAATTATGGATATTGTTGTCTTAATGTCAAAAATGGTATCCTAATCAAACCGTCATTTACAATTCCAAAGAATCCAAGAATCAAGTTAATCATTGAAGAAACAGATGGAATCACATTGTCAGAAATAGGGAAAACTCTTAAAAAACAATATAATCTACAAGAATTAACTTACTCATTCACTAATTCTAATTTCACAACCAAAAGAGGAAAGACAAAAGATCAAGATACAAAGAACAAACAAATAAATGATGAAAAAGAAATTCATCACAATTTACAAGATGTCGTTTATCAAAATCAATTAATTAAAGATTATACAACAAAACATATGAAATTAACCAAAGATGAGCTAGACGGTATTATAAAAATAAATGAAGAATTAAATAAAGAGATTGAACTTAAAAAAGTTATAACCAATAAGTGGAAAATAATAAGTCTTGATTTTTCCAATATGTTTTGTTACGGTCAAAATAACGAAATTGATTTTAGAAAATTAGAGGGAATAATTGGTTTATTTGCTCCAAACCATTCAGGAAAATCAAGCATCGTTGATATTATATTATTCACTTTATTTGATAAATGCAGTCGTGGACTTCGAACAGATATTCTTAATCAAAAGAAAACCAATTTTCATTGTCGTATTACTTTTGAAGTTGATGGTAATGAATATGTTATAATGAGAATTGGTAAATTTCCAAAAAAAAATGCAAAAGCAATTAAGATAGATGTGCATTTTTGGAAGAAAAATCCAAATGCTAAAGATAATGAGGATGAATACATTTTACTCAACGGGATCGATAGAAATGACACTAACAAAGCCATTACAGATCTAATAGGAACATATGAAGATTATATTATGACATCATTTAGCTTACAAAAAGAAATTAATTTTATTGATTATCCTCAAAGTAAGAAAAAAGAATTCTTAATGAAAATTCTCAAGTTAAATATTTATGATGAATTACTTGATGCAGCCAAAGTAACACATAAAGCAAAGGCATTTAAATTAAAAGAATTAACTGATAAAACAAAAGATATTGATATTTATGAACTCAGAAATAAATTATCAGTTGATGAAAATAAAAGAATAGAGATTTGTGATTCAATTGAAAAAATAAATACATTAGTTGATAAATATCATAATAAAATAGAATATTGCAATAAAAAGTTTATTAATATAAAATCTACAAATACGGTTAATATTGATGATATACATAAAAATATTAAAAAAAATAATGAAGAAATTAATTTAGCAGAAAAACAAATTAATATAATAGAAATAAATTATAAAAAGTATATAGCAGAGTTACAAAAATATCAAGAAGAATTTAATAAATTTAATTCACAAAAAATAGAAGCTGATTATGTATTTTTTAAAGAAAATAAAATATCAAAAGAAAAAGAACTAAACAATAAATTAAAATCATTGTATGAATCTAAAAAACCAATAAGAGAATTTAAATTATCTTATGATGAATATATTGACAATCAACAAAAATTCCAATCTAAAATAAATTTACTTATCATTAAAGCCACAACTCTTGAAAATTCAATTATTGATATATCAAATTTTGATCAAATTACATCTCTTTATGGTGAATATAATAATATTAAATCTACAATGGCAGAGAATAATAAACAATTAGAATCATTAAATAAAGAAATAAATCAAATGAATAGCAAATTAGAAAAATTAAAAAAACACGAATATGATCCTAATTGTAAATTTTGCATGAACAATATTTTTGTTAAAGATGCAATTGAAACGAATGAATATTTGAAATCAAAATCAATAGAATACACAGATATTAAAACAAAAATAGATAAATTAAGTAAACAATTGTCTCTGAAAAAATATAAAGATATAGAATTAAAATATGACAAATTAGAAGAATCAAAGGAAAATAACAACAATAAACAATCACAAATTAAAGAACTCAATCACCAAATAGCTTTACTAAAAAAAGAATCTGAATCAATAAATAAAATAATAGAAGAATATAATTCAGAATTAGAAAACATTGAATATAATAAAAGATTACATAGTGATATAAAAATCACAGAAGAAGAGATTGATAAAATAAAAAATATTGTTTCAGAAGAATATAGTAATTATAAAATAGTTAAAAACAAAATTATTGAACTTGATACACTTAGTAAAGAGAAGAAGGAAAAAATAAGTAAATTTGAAACAAAAATTATACAATTGAAAAATAAAAATGAAGAACTTAATAGTATTATTAATAATATGAAAGAATATATTGAAGCGGAAAAAAACAATGAAATGATAAAAAATGAAATTAATGAAGTTAAAAATAAAATTATAAAGAGTCAAAATGAAATTAAAAAATATACATTAAACAAAGATTCATTATTGGAAAATATTTGCTTTCTTAAAAAAGAAATAGAATTATATGAAAATCACAGTGAAGAAATAAAACAACTCGAAAAAGAGACAATACTTTATAAAAATTACACAAAACTAGTTAATAAAGATGGATTGCCATATGCATTACTTAATAATCTTATTCCAATGCTTCAAAATGAAACTAATAATATTCTTCTTCCATTGACTAATTTTAGTATTACAATTGAACAAGAAAAAGACAGTATTAATATTTATAAAATTAATGAGAAAAATAAATTGAATATTGAATTGTGTTCTGGGTTTGAAAAATTTGTGGTTGGAATGGCCATGCGAATAGCTTTAATTAGTCTTTCAAAATTATCATCATGTAACTTTATGCTTATCGATGAAGGGTTTAGTTGTATGGATAATACAAATATTAATAATTTATCTTCATTGTTCAATACTCTTAAAGATATGTTTGATTTTATTATAGTAATCAGTCATTTAGATTCAGTGAAGTCACAATGCGATGAATATATGAGCATAGATAAAAATAATGATGGAACAAGCAAAATAAATTATGAATAAAGACTTAAACATTTAATATATTTAATAATATATTAAATTATGAATTATGACATTGGTGCACAAATAGAAAATGATAAAGAAATTATTAAAAAAATTCAATCATCGTCAGCATATATGAAACTAATAAAATGTCCAAATAATCTAACATTAGAATGTTTTTTTGAAAAATTGCATGAAATAAATAAAATAAATAATAATATTCCATATGATGAATATGATGAATATGATGAATATGTTGATGAACAGGATGAAATGACCGGAATAATGTCACAAAATAAAAAACAAAAACCATCTGTTTCTTTAAATTTCACACAATATGAAGATGGAACAACAGATATATTTGCAAATTCATTATCTGTTGGTGCATGTTACGGAATGAAAATTGATACTTTCTCAAAAAATGGATATACGTTATCTAAATATCAAGATTTTGAACATACACGATGTGTATCAACAACACAGACCATTAGTAAAAGTAATACATGTAAAAATTTAATAAAACTACATAACAGTTCATTTGAACAAAAAATTTATAAATTTAATTTATCTACCTATGATGCCATAACAAATATCATTATGTTTATTAATAATAATGGATTATATGGAGAAAAAATAGAATTTGTATTGAAATGTCAAGATTTAGTTATATGTTCAAGAACATTAACAATGGTTGACAGTACATTAAAATGTAATTTTATTGATTTTCCAAATTTTATCATTAATCCTCCAGGAAATCTAAATAAATTAGAAGTGTATATTAGAGCAAATAATATTACTATCAATGATGATTCCTTAAATTTTACAATTATATATGATGTAATTCTTTTTGATGATAAATCCAGATCAAAGATATTTGGAAACCATAAACCATATCTTTTTGAAACATCATCTGGTATTGTATGTATGGGAAGGGGAGACACTATAATTGTTCCACGATATTCGGAACAGGTGGCCAGTACTGTACATCCTGATTTCAAACACTTATATTCAACAATAAATAAAAACGATGATAATCAAATAAACAATATAATAAATGAAAACATAAAAATAATTTTATAATTTAATAATATAATGAGTATTGAATTATTAAATGAATTGGTTCAAACTTTCTTTAAACATCAAATTATTATGAAAATGTTTCACTTCCAAACCAAAAAATATGGAGCACATAAAGCTAGTGATAGTTATCTCGATGGCCTTTTATCTAATTTTGATAAATTTTTTGAGGTTGCACAAGGTAAATATGGAACGATGGATTTAAAATCCATCAAAATTGAATTAAATTGTATTGATGATAGCACTATAACCGATCATCTGAATAAATTTATATCCCTTTTGAAAGAATTTGAAATTCGTAATATCAATGATACATCATTACTGAATATTCGTGATGAAATGCTAGGAAATGCTCAGCAACTTATTTATTTATTGAGATTTCAATAAAAATATTTTTAATTGTAAATTTATGAGATCTTATAATTAGTACCATATATACTTTTTAAGATTATTCATTTATTTAACATTATGCTTTTTTATTCTTAAAATAATTATTAGAAATTCATAAATATTAAGGCAAATATTTATGAAATTTATTATGGTATACTCATTCTTACGTCCATTTGGACTTTTGATATTTATAGATAATGAACATAAAGTTTGGTTAAGGCTCAAGAATCTTACCTTATTACATCCTTTTCAGAATTCATTTGTAATCTTTCAACATTTAATTGCTTAAGTTAATAACTTTACGTTTGATTTTTCGCTTAGATGATTCATTATGATTTTTTGGTGAGATATTTGTTGATAATACGTTGATTGTGATTTTCAGTTGATGTATTATTTAAGTGTTATTAGTTACAATGCATACTGAACGTTTTTTCCATTTATAATGTTAGTACAATATACACATCAAAGTAACTAATATGTTGATGTTTGGTAACTAACGCACTAAGAGTAGTATAATAACAATTAGAATGATTATAAAAATAATAAATTTAATTGTTATAGGTGGTTGAACTACAATATCATTTTTACTTTCTGGAACTATTTCATGTAATAAATTAATAGAGTTTTCAACAGCAGACTCCATAGCTGTAAAACTATAATGACTATTTCCATTATGTGTTCCAATCCAAAATAAATTGTCATATATAGATTTATTGGATCTATAGCCAGCTTTTGTATAAAAATATGCTGTATCAATTGTATCCCATTTATTATCTTTTTTATATACACCAGGTGACAAAATACTAAATGTTGGTTGTGGTAAATTATCAAAATAAAGGCTTAGTTGTCTAAAAACTTCATCAATCAATTCTTTTTCATTACATTCATCTGCTGTTTTATTATTAAATTTTGATTTTCTGTTTGCGAATTTAACTGTACAAGTAATAACTGTTTGTGATCTAGGGTCATTAAAATTCATATAATCTGACATAACAATGAAAACAATACCATAATCAGATTTTGTTAATCCCCATACCTTTTTTAATTTTAATTTTCGGTTCCAGTGAAAAATTATTGGAATATATACAAAATAACTACTCTTTTGTACCCAATCACTAAACTCATTAATTTCACCAAATATATTTTTATTTGAACTATTTTGGACAATATTTAACATTGGTTTAGGTGGAATTGCAAAAATATAATTTTTAGCCTCTATTTTATTTCCATTTGCTTCAATATATTTTACTATATTATCATTACTTATGATACTATTTACTTCTGTATTGAGCATCATTGTGACATTACCAGAATTATCTAATGCTTCTTTCCAATATTTGAATAATCCAACATCATTTGGTAGTTTAGGCTGATAAATATTATAAAGATAATTCTGATTAAAAATTTGGAAAAATTCAAAAAGAGTAAAATTATCTAATGTTCCACCATCTGTCAATCTGCATAAATTATCTAAATATTCTTTTGATGCATCAGAAAAATTATATTTATCTGTTAATTCAAACATTGTTATTAGCTTACTTGGATTTTCATTGATCATAAACTTCATAAATTCAAAAACAATGGCCATAATTTCGCTATAAGATAGAATTTTTATTCCTTCTTGCAATGCCGTATTGACTGTAAAATTATATGGTACAAATAAGTCATTGAATTCTTTTCCAATAGTTTTAAGAATATTGAAAAAAGAAAAATAATTTCCAACTGTAATTCTTGGTCCATGTTCAGTAAATAATCCATTGACTCTTCTAACTCGGTGACATCCACCAATTGAATTTTCTTTATCAATCAGTAACACTTTTTTATTATATTTTGTTAAATATAGAGCTAATGTTAAACCGGATGGTCCTGAACCAATAATTGCATAATCATACATATATATTATAATCAAGGTAAATTATTATGAAAAACATAAAATGCGTTATTATAAATAAATATTTAATATAACAAACTTATATATTATGGAAATACCAATGATATATTGTATTAATCTTAAACAATCAACGGATCGCCGAAAGAGAATGGAAAAGCGGTTAAAAAATGCTAGTTTGTATGAAAAAACAAAATTTATTGATGCTGTTTCAAGAGACTCACCATTAATAGATTATTATCATCAATTTGCAACACAAGCCTATACTAATACAAGAAAATGGCGTAGTGAGATGGGATGTTTTGCTAGTCACTTGAAAGCTATAAGAACATTTTTAGAGGATGGTGGTAACGAATGTTTAATTTGTGAAGATGATATTATGTTTCGAAATAATTTTTTTGAAGAATATTTTAAAGTTAGATCAAATATGCTTCCAGATACCCCATTTGTTGCATTATCATATATGGTATGTAAATGGGGAGGTTATAACTGGTCGGGTATCGATCCAAGTAAACACAATTTATGTAGAATTAATGTAAAAGAAACATGGGGAATGCAATTATATTGGATATCAAAAGAGTATGCAATAGAAATGCTAACAAAATTTGACATGCCTTATAAAAATGAAAATTATATACATACAAGTGAAGTAATTCTTAGAGATCCAAGATGTTATCTTGCATATCCTCCGCTTGCAATTGAGGATTCTCTTGATTCAGAGAGAGCTCCAGAAGATTTACCATATCATAGGAATCATTTTAATCAGTGGGGGAAACATAATTTTATGGATTGTGAACAATAATCGATTATTTTTCATTTGTAATATATTTATTTGATAATATAATTACGATTAAATACAGTATACATTTGAAAATATTGTGATTCCATTATTATATTATCATCAACAAACGCAAATGTTTCTGGAAGTTGCCACATTATATTGTTTAACATATCTTTTTTTGATATGTTAGAATTTATTTTATGTATAAAAGCATTACAATTATTTTTATAATAATTTTCTTCATATTTAATAGCCATTTCATCATTGACAATGATATGAATATTTTTATGATTTTTTATTCTGTCAATTTTATTTTTAATTAAATCATCACCAATTAAATATATTGGCATACCCAAATTATTAATGATTAATCTATTATTACAAATTTTCATTTCAAACCACAAATGAATCGGAAATTTATTATTATAATTTTCATATATATTTTTTTTTTCTTTTATATCATATATTAATAGATATGATCCTCTAAATAGTAAATTTTGTAATTCATGACAATCTAAAAATATCAGATAATTTTGCAAGATAGTCATATTTACTTTTGATGTTGCATCATCATGGGTTATTATGATTAAATAATCATAATTACAATCATCAATAATTTCTTTTGTTTTTTTTTGTATTTCATAAGAAAAATCATAATACCAAGTATCAAATGAATTTATAAATTCTAATTTATTTTCTTTCAATCCAAATAAATTGAATCCCCTATCCAAATTAATTACTTTATTTTTGGATTTAATATAACTATCTTTAGAATAATTACATACCCAATTTGCAGAAAATATTTCTATTATGTTATTTTTAGTATAGTTTAATTTATTATTTATGATTTTTTCCTGCATAATATATAATTCATTTTGCCTATTACTTTTTATTTTGCTAATATTATTGTCATATTTATTGATAAATTCTTTATAGTATTCATCATAATTATTAATTATGTTTATAATTTTATCTTTTAGTCCATCATAATCCTCAAAAATAACAAGTTGATTAATATCTAATAATTTATCATATAATGAACTTTCAGATACAACAATCATTCCAGAAAACGCCCATCTATCACATCGGAATGCTTCATAAATATTATGATTTTTAGATTGATGAATATTTAGTAATATTTTTGCAGAACTTATAGCCTTATCTCTTGCATCATCCCATATTAAATTTAAATGAAGTACCTTTATTCCATTAGATATTAATTCATTATAAATTTTTTCTCTTGTAGGTGATAACCATCCAACAATTACGACGTCATATGTTTTTTGTGTATCACCAATATATTTTTTTAATGTTTTAACTTCATCTTCATAATATTGATATGGCAAATATAATATATCATTTTCATTGGCTAATTGATATTTATTATTTATAAATTTTATATTTTCAATTGAATATTCAATAATAGATATATTTTTAGCAATTACATTTTTTATTAAATCTGAAAACTCTGAATTTGTTATTTGTTCTGTACTTATTAAATATATATTATTCAATGGACTATGGAATAGTTTTTTAGGTATTTTTTGAATAAAAAGATATATATTTGATGTGTTATACTGACAGTTATCTAAATTACTAACCAATAATAATTTTGCATTCAATTGCCCAATCCAAGAGGTGATATAATCTTTCATATATTTATATATTTTTTCTTCACAACATACTATTAATGTACGAATCATTTATATTATTTACTAGCGTTTTTAATAATATATTACAAACACAGCATAAACAATTAATTTTATATATATAATATATAATATTAATAAAATATGATTGTTGGTGCTAAATATGGATCAAATGGAAAATATAATGATGTATATAATATTATAAAAAATATTAAAAGTGACTTTATTGTATCAAATAAATATTTTGGAGATCCAATTTATGGTATAGTTAAAGAATTGATAATTGAATTTGATGATGGAACTATAAAAAAATTCATTGAAAATTCATTAGTAAACATTGGTACAATTATAGCTAACGATATATTTGAAAAGTATAAATTATCATTGAATCCAAATAATTCAATAGGATTTATTATTCTAAGGCATATTAGCAAAAAAGAACATAATTTTTTATGGCTGACTTGTTATAATTCTATAAGAAAATTCTATGATAATCCAATTCTAATTATTGATGATAACTCAAACAAAGAATTAGTATCCAATCGTTCATTAACAAATACAACAATAATAAATTCAGAATATAAAGGAAGAGGAGAACTATTGCCATATTATTATTTTTATAAATTAAAACCATTTAATAGAGCTATAATATTACATGATTCAATGTTTATTCAAAATAAACTTGATATAGAAAAAGAATATCCAGTTAAATTTTTATGGCATTTTCAAAAACACGACTACGATGATACAAAAACTGAATTAGAATACATTAGTAAATTAAACAATAAACTTGAATTAACAAAATTTTATAAAAATAAAAATCAATGGTACGGTTGTTTTGGTGTTGCTAGTATAATAAATTATGAATTTATCAAATTGATTCAAGAAAAATACAATTTTTTCAATTTGTTAGATATTATAACTACTAGAAAGCATAGGATGGGTCTTGAAAGGATATTCGCATGTTTATGTTTTTTTGAAAAAAATGTGTCATTGAATGATTGTAGTATATTTGGTTCAATTTTTGATCATCATATGGCATTTAAGTATACATATGAAAAATATACAAAAACCAAATGTAATCAAGATTTGATAAAAGTGTGGTCTGGAAGATAAAATATTTTTTCTATGAATATATATAAGGAAAAATTCAACAGCAATATGATTTATTACTATCAATAATTTCAGATTCTTCATCAAATAGTAATACATTATCATAATTTTTAATTTTACATAAATAATTCTTGTCTTCATGAATTTTTTTTGCTAATTCATAAAAACCATATTTAATTCCAATATTATTTTTTGCTGATGTTTCGACGTATACGAAATCAAATTTACCGTATAGAGTTTTTATGTCATTATCATACACTTTTCTTTTCTCTACTAAATCTGACTTATTACCAACAAGAAGAAATTTAATATTTTTTAGATTATTGTCTACTGATTTTTCTATTTCTTCTATCCATTTTTCAATATGTTCGAAAGATTGTCTATTTGTAAGATCAAAAACAATAATGATTCCACTTGAATATTTATAGTAACTTCTGTGAATACTTCTAAAACGTTCTTGCCCTGCTGTATCCCATATTTGTATTTTAATTGTTTCTGGTCCTAGATCAAGTGTTTTAACTTGAAAATCAATTCCAATTGTTGACTTTGCATCATTTGTAAATGTATTATTAATAAATCTATTTACAATATTTGATTTTCCAACACCAGAATCTCCAACAACAATAACTTTGTATATGTAATTAAAATTCGACATTAATATTATTTAATAATAAATAATTTTTAATTTATAGATTTCTTTTTTGAATATTTTCTGGATCTCTTTTTTGATTTTGCTCTTGATTGTTTTCTTTTAGATGGTTTTTCAACACATCTTTCTAATTTTTCATAGTATGTATAATCTTCATACAGATGAGCCAATGCAATTTTACCAGTCATCACAAGATCATCATTTGTTACATTTGTTCTTCTATTAATTTTTCCATGTTCCTGTTCAACTCGCATGCCTTTTACTAAATCTTTAATTGTAAATTTTTCTTTTGAAATATCTATTTTTGCTTTTTTAAGAAATAATTTCGCATCTGTTTCAGTAAATTTAACCATTATATTATGTATTAAGAAAAACAAAAAATTGATTAAAATATTATATATTATCATTATTCTAAATAAATTATAAGTAAAAGAAAATGCAAATATTCATTAAGCTATCGGAAGGAAAAACCTTAACATATATAACAAAATCAGAAAATGATAATATTATTATGATGAAAAGAGATATTGCAAAAAAAATAAATATGCCACAAAAACATGATATTTATTCCCTATTTTTAACATATTTCGGAAAACAATTATATGATCATCAAAAAATAATTGATACTTTACACAATGAAGCCACAATCCATGTTATATTTAAATGTATGTCTGGTCCAACAAATAATACTATTGAAACTGAAAGTGTATATGTAAATGATATATCAAAAGAAGTTCAGGTATCATATTTTCCAAATGATACAATTATGTCTATTCAACAACAAGTTCTTGAAATTCTCGTTAATGAAAGATATGTATCAGATGACTCATTGCTTTTTAATTTTCATATGAGGCTTGGTGATAAAATTATTCCATTAAATAGTGTTACAGGAGAATATGCTGAATTATCACCAGCATTTATCTTATTTAATAAGCAAGATTTTTCAAATCAATCATATTATTTTGGTAAAAAAATAGATTTAGATGGTCCATATTATCAAATAGTTCCGATTGGTGAAAGAAAAAAAAATAAAAAGAATCTTAAATTTTATTTTGGAAAAGCACCATATGAAATTATTTGCAATAATAATTGTGTTTCTTGTCCAAATTCATATAATATCATCACACCATGTTGTAGAAAAAAAATATGTAAAAATTGTTCTGAAAACTGCGCAAGTAATCAAGCTAAATGTTTAATTTGCCATGAAAAATAATTTCTTTTACAATAGTATAAATGTATGTTTACTTATACATAATATTGCTTGTTATTTTATTAACATCAATTGAATCATGTTCACAATATAATTTAAAGATATTTAATAAATCACAAAACATACAATATTTTATATTGGGATCATTAGGTTATGTAATTATATCTGCAATTTTGAGTTATCTTTTTGGATTTGAAAAAATGGGCATAGTTAATAATTTATGGAATGTATTTTCATCTATATCTATTGTTCTTATTGGATACTTATTTTTTAAAGAAAAATTAAGTACTATCCAAACAATAGGTGTTATTCTTGGTGTTATTGGGATTGGGTTGATGGGGATTGATGGGTACATGAATCACAAAGATTAATAACTGGTTTATAGGCTGGACCATGAAAATATAATTTTTCACTAAATGGTAATCTTGGATAGATATTTTTTCCAATATTATATGGAAAAAATCTTTGAGTAAAACATGATACTTTTCCAAAAGCGTCTTCTATACATCTTCTTGTTGATGAATTATGTATCGCAAAACCTTCAATAGTATTGTATCCAATCATCATAGCCACTAAAATAAGTATTATAATTATAATTAAGATGAATTGATTATTTATTATAATTATATATGTGAAAATATTTTAACCTCTTATCATATTGATTAAAGATCTAGCAATATATTCTAATGTTGATTTTTCTCCAGTAATTCTATCAACAACTTGTTCCATATTTAAACATGACATAACACAATTCATCATTGGAACTCTAGTACTAAGTTGAGCCTGCATAATACCATTCGATACAGCCGTACTTACATTTTCAAAATGTAATGTATCACCTTTAATTAGAATTCCAATACAAATGATTCCATCAAAATCTTTAGCAACTTTCAATGATTTAAAAGGAATTTCATTTGATCCTGGTACACCAAACTCTGTTATATTTTTCACACCAAATTTATGTAAATACTCTTTTAATTGTGTTCTAATTTGACTTATGTAAGTAGAATGCCACATTGAATAAACTAATGCAATTTTCAATGATTCTGTTTCCATTCCAGTTAAATTAATATATGGATTATGATCTTTTACAAGTTTAATTTCATCATATTTTCTATTAGAACTGAAATAAATTTTTTTTGTTTCTAAATATTTAGTATTGTATTCATTTTTAGTAGAATTTATTGATTTTGTACTAACAATTAGATGTTTTAAAGATGATATCTTATCAGTATTCTCAGTCAGCAATTCTATTTTTGTTATTTGTAAATTATCAAGTATTTTTCCAATATCTTCATAAGTTCTTGCATCTTTATCTAATCCAAGAGCCTGATTAGCTTCAAATGTACTCATACATTCTTCTTTCTGTAATTGATAGGCTTTTACTTTGTGAACAATACCAATGCCTCTTCCCTCATGATCTGAAGGAAAAATAATTATTCCTTCACCATGTCTAACTATATAATCCATTGAATATTTAAGTTGTTCACCACAATCACAATGTTCTGACATAAATACATCACCAGTGAAGCATTCAGAATGTATTCTCACTGGAATAATTTTATCTAAAGACACTCCTGTATTTGGATAAATAAACACTTTATGAGGTTTATTCTGATTTCCAAAACACATCAGTTTCCATGATTTATTTCCTAATTTTGATTTTATATCACATTCAGCTAATAATTCAGGTTCATTAAAATTTTCCATTGCTGTTACTAATTGTTGAACCGTAATTATTGGAATATGATTTGCTTGTGCATATTTATAACATTCTTGCCTTTTTTTCATTTTTCCATCCTTTCCCTGTAACTCACCAATGACAGCGACTCTTGGATAAATTTTTGCTAATTTACATAGAGCAATAGATGCTTCAGTATGCCCTTTTCTTGCTTTAAATCCCTCTGGATGTGCAACAAGTGGGAAAATATGGCCGGGTCTTCTAAAATCATTTGCGGTAAGAGATTCATCTGCTAATGCTCTAACTGTAGCCAATCTATCTTTACTACTTACACCAGTTCCAGTTGTTAAATAATCAACCGTAACAGTAAATGCCGTTTTATTAATATCTGTATTATTATCACACATTAAAGGTAAATTTAATTTTTTGGCTCTACTTTTCTCTATCGGAACACAAATAATTCCAGTGGTATGATTGATCATTTCTATCATTTGATTCTCAGTAATTTTTGATGCAGCAATAACTAAGTCTCCTTCATTTTCTCTATTTTCATCATCCATAACTAAAACAAAATTTCCTCTTTTAAATTCAGAAATAGCATAATTAACATCATCAAATGCATAAATATCATTATTAGATAAATGGTTTACATATTCGACAATATATCTTTCCATAATATTATTTCCTTCTTTTTCATCAATAATAATTTTACTTTCAACTAAGTTTAATTTAACATTTTCAGGCAAATTCCAAAAATAAGCATTTTCACCAAATATTTTTGAACTTCTGAATATAACAAGTTCATTGACAAGACCAGCTTTAAAGAATTCATGTTGTAATTTACCACCCCCTTCAACTAAACAATGTAATGCATTTATATTTTCAACAACTTTTTTTAAATCTAACCCTGAATCTTGTGATGGTATTATAATTTTATTTTTAAAATTTTCCCATTTATGTATTAAGTCATCGGATGTCATAATCATCGTTGTATTTTGATTTATGAATACTTTTCTATCTGTTGTTACTAATGATTTTCCATCAATGACAACTCGTAATGGATTATTTGGTACATAAATTCCATATCTAACATCCAAAGATGGGTCATCTTGTTGAACTGTTTGACCACCAATAATAATTGCTTGACATTGAGATCTTAGTATATGTCCTTCTTTTCTACTTTCTTCATGTGTTATCCATTTACTCGACCCATCTCCATTTCTATAACAATTATCTAAGCTCAATGCAATTTTAGCTGTTAAATATGGAAGTTTATATTTTCTCTGATGGAGATATTGTCTTAAACTATATTTTACTTCATCATAAACACACTTATCAATATTTTCAATAAGTAATACTTCTATTCCGGCTTCCTTTAATTTTTGTATTCCATTTCCACTCACTCTTTCATCCGGATCCAAGACACCAACAACAACCGTTTTGATTCCTTCTTTAATCAATAAATTTGTACATGGTGGTGTTCTTCCATAATGACAACAAGGTTCCAATGTTACATATAAAGTAGAATCTTTAACACTTATATATGATGATTTAATGGCATTGACTTCAGCATGTGGGTTTCCTGCTTTTTCATGATACCCAAATGAAAGTATTTTTTTATCCTTAACAATTACACATCCAACCCATGGATTTGGTGGAGCAGTAACTTTTCCTTTTTCACCTTCCTTTATTGCTAATCTCATATAATATGCATCGTCATATACTTGCAATTTAGATTCCTGTAAATCAAATTCCAGATTAACTTTATCACCTGATACAAGTATGCCAAGATTTGTTCTTTTTATGGTTTCAGGGATCAATGAAATTCTAATTTTTGTATCATTGATTTCGGCAATCGTTAAACTAACACCATTAATTGCTATACTTCCCTTATGTTTAATTGAGTTACTTTCGTTTCCTAGATCAATCCACATATTACCATTTGGAGATAGACTAATAAATGTTCCTAATTGATGAACATGACCAGACATTATGTGGCCGCCTAAAAAATCACCATATTTTAATGCCAATTCAATATTTGATACTCTGTTTTTATTATATTTAAAATTCACAATAGATAATGTTTCTTCAGATAATTCAAATGTACAATAATTTTCTGTAATTTTTACAACAGTTAAACAGACACCATCAATGGCAACAGAATCACCAACTGATATATTTTTTAAAAAGTCTTGATTCGCATAAAGGTATAAAATTGAACCATCAAGTATAGTTATAAAAGTAAATTGTACAATTCCTGTAAACATATATCAATAATTTATAATTATTTTAATCTTCATTAAACCCATAAATATCAATCTACAAAAAAGTATAATAATTATTTTGTAGATTAAAGTTAAATATATATGTTAGTATTATAGTTATTTACTCAGTTGTATTAGTTTTAGCTGTCCATTGGGTTTTTGCTTCTTCAACTGTCCATATTTTTTTACGTAGTTTTGCATTTACTGCATTATGAGCTTTGACTGTCCAGGCAAAATATGAATCAGGATTATTACTAAAATCTGGTTTATTTTTTGAATACCAAACAACCCAAAATTCATGGCATTTACAACCACGAGTGAATCTTGGTATTTTTGCCGACCATTGGTTTATAAACAATGTATCATTTTTTTCTGTAAATGAAATTGCTCTTTCATGTAGTTCTTTCCACAATTGGCTCATATATGTTATATAATATTTTATTTTATTTTGGTAGGATAAATTTTAATTATCTTAAAAAATTGATTAAATAATAACAAGATTACTAAAAATGATAATATTAATTTATTATAAAAAACTTGATGTTTGATGCGATTGATTGTCAATCGGAACCAATATACAGCTATATACTTGGTATATGTCTTTGTATTACTGGAATACTATCTTACTTACCACAATATTATTCACTCATTAAGTCTGGCCAAACAACTGGAATTAGTGAGATAAGTTTATTAATTCTTAATGTTGGTGGTGCAACACTTGCTGCTAATTCATTCATTCTCAACTATTGGAAATTTGAATGTTATGAAAGATGTTCAGCATTATTATGTACTGCTAACCTATTACCACTAATACAAATTTTCATAGGATGGATTGTTGTTTTACCATTATACATTATATTTATACGATTTAAAATTCAATCATCAAAAAAAAGATTACTTAGCGACATACGATTTATATTATCATATATGATATTTGTTATATTGATGTTAATTTTTGGAGTTGTAGATAAAATTTATTTTGGAAACACAAAATTTTTCCAGATTGCAGCCATAAGTTTAGGAATAATATCAGCAATTTGTTCATGTATTGTCTGGTTACCACAAATAATTAAATTAATTCAAACACAAGAAGCTGGGGGATTAAGTTTATTAATGTTTGGTCTCCAGACACCTGGCAATATAATGATTATAATTCTACAAATACTTTATAAACAAAATTGGTCAACATGGATCACATATCTAGTATTATTAATAGAACAATCAACTATTGTTATAATATTATTAATTTTTAAATATCGAGAATTGCGAAATCAAAGAATAATAAATGTTTCTTTATCGGAAATTAATGATCCTTAATTAGATGAGAAATATTATTTTATAATTATTCAAATAAGTATACCATGCAGAAAAAATAATTTTCTTCAAAGACAATATAGATGAACATAAAAACAGAAAATATGATTAATAATCATGATTCAAAAATGGATGGAAACGTACTTCAGGAAGAATTAAAGAACCCAGAAAATAATCTTCCTGAAGGTAAACAAGATTCACAAGAAGCAATTATTATTGCAAAATATGGAACTTTAAAAAAGAGAAATTCATTACTTGCCAAAGAGAAAAAGAAGATATTTGATTCTGCTGATTATTTTCAGGAACTGGCAAAAATTAAAAAGAAAAATTAATTTTTTTTGTTTTATTATTATATATGAATTATTTTAATAAAGTTGACATTGGATTTACAGGTCGTCTAAAAAAACAAATGCCAACTATTATTATTGGTTCATTGACTTTAATTGCATCATTAGCATGGAATGATGCAATTAAAGCTATTATTGATAAATATGTACCACCAGAATATAAGAATAGTCAAAATGCATGGTATAAAATATTCTATGCTTTTATTCTAACATGTATAATCGTAATTGTTATAAGCGTAATTTTAAAATTTTCAAATACATAATTATAGAAATGCCTATTGATTTAATAACTCATTTCAAAACAGAAATGCCATCAATTGTTATTGGAACATTATCACTTATTTCTGGATTTGCTTTGAATGATGCAGTTATAACAACAATTGATGAATATTATCCAAAATATACACCAGGAAAAATCAACTCAAAATATAAATTAATGTATGCATTTTTTTTAATAATTATTTTGGTTATTATTATCAGTGTGATTTTATACAATGATCCTTGAAAAATTTGATTTTTATTTTGAATATTTTCAAATATATTCAAAATATAGAAAATAGTTAAGACAAATGAAGAAAACTTTTGTTATCAATTTTATAAGCGGACCATCATCTGGAAAAACAACATTATCTGCATTACTCTTTGCAAAATTAAAACTTAAAAAAAAATATTCAGTCGAATATGTTCAGGAATATGCCAAACATTTGGTTTGGACAAAACAATTTGATATTCTAAATAATCAATATTATGTTACACAATATCAATACAAATTACTCAAGCAAATGAATGGTGTTGTTGATTTTATTATTACTGATGGACCATTGATTCAAGGAATGTACTATAATATGCATAATCGTGATAATATTTCTAATGTTGAAAAAACAGAAAAATACATTGTTGATTGTCATTCTGAATTTAATAATATTAATATTTTTCTGAGTCGAGGTAATTATGAATATGAAACTCAAGGGCGACTTCAAAATGAAGAAGAAGCGAAGGAAATTGATGTCATCTTAAAACATCTTTTGAAACAAAAACATATTGATTTTATTATATTTGATGCCAATGCTGATGATACAAACATTAATAAAATCATTGAATATATTGAAAAAGTCGTTGAAAATGATAATCTGTAAATTGATATAAAAATATAACAATATATTTTTTATTATGACACGAGTAGGAAGAAATGAAAAATGTCCATGCAGTAGTAACAAAAAATATAAGATATGTTGTTTAGAAAACGATGTAAAAAAGAAATTGGAAGAGCATGAAATGTTACAAAATGGTCAACAAGAATCAACTGATGATACAACCATTTGTATGGAATATTTAACTGAAGAATATCCAGATCATAAAGTTATTAATATCAGTAATTTTTTAACACCAGAAACCTACAAAAAATTCCAAATTGCACATTATACAAATAAGACTCTTATGGTTGCACAAAAGAATGAATCAAATCAAGAAGTTTTTGCAACAAGAGGTGATTCCAATTGTGATATCATGGTTATGTATAGAGGTTCATATCGATCTTTCAAATTGGATGACTTAGTTCAAGTTTCTGAAAGCATTGATAAAATGATTCAAACTAGATTGGCTGGAGAAGAGGATAGAAAAAATTGAAAAATAAATATATTGAAGAATCTATTACTTTTTGGTTTTTTTATTGATTGCGGTCGTGACAACATGCTCACTACCGAAGAGCAAGTGACACAGCAAGTGATACAGCTGGATGCCGCTCTTGCGGCAGTGAGTGCGGTGATTTGGAACAATGGCATGACCGTTCTCGACTTTCTGGAGTCTCGTTTTCCTTCCCTTCCGGGAAGTGAGATTCCAGACGGAATTCCAAAGAGGTTGCACGCCGAGTGGGTGTATAGCCTTAACAGATCATGGGGTCGCGGCTATCGCGCGGTCCTCCTTCTTCTGATCTACAACGGAAACACCCACCTGGTCAGAGATGGCGACATCATGGCCGGCCGCGGATTCTTCTCTCACGAACTTCGTCAGTGGAGAGTCGACGCAGGGTTCTTCGAGAAGTGATTCTCATGAGCCCATTTTGTTTATCTGTGCAGACAGAAAGCAAAAAAAAACACATAAAAATTTCTTCACATCATAATAAATATAATGTGGAAAAATAATACCGGAATTCAGTATATTCAACCAACTGAATCAACCAAATCACAAAATCAAGCATCAAATTATGTTAACAAATCATTAACAAAAAATGATAGATATAATATTGATATTATGAAAGATTATAGAAAAGCACTTGACAATGGTGCTTATTATCTTCCTAATTTTTTTGAAGAAACAAATGACCGAACAATTTTTAATAAACTCAAACAAGAAATCAGTTCCAATCCAAACTGTACACAAAAAGAATGGAGTAAACATTATAAATATGAAAATCCTGATTATCTTTCTACTGTTAATGAAATAGTTGATAAAATGGCAAAACATTTTAATGTTGAAGTCTACCATACACGCTTAAATTATTATCAAGATGAGACTTCTTGGAAGCCACTACATAAAGATCAAAATGCATATTCTGATAAAAGAGGAAATTTTACAATGGGAGCCAGTTTTGGCGATACAAGAGCTCTAGAATTTGTCCATGATGGAAGTGATGCTAAATTTACTTTTCCACAAAATAATGGTGATGTTTTTAGTTTCAATGATGAAGTTAATAAAGCGTTTATGCATGGTGTTCCTAAAACAAAAAAACAAGTCGGTGAACGATTTAGTATTATTGCATGGGGGGAAAAATTCCGCCAATAATTATAATAAATAGTAATATTACTATAATATGACTATTCAACTACAAAAAGGATTTAATACTATGGGTATTGATATATTTGTTATTCTTTATCATATTTGGCTATATCATAGAGTAGGTATATCACCATTGATAACATGGTCACAAATGATATTTTCTTTTATGAATTTTATATTTTTAAGGCAACTAATATTATGGACAGTTTCATTCTTAAACTTTAATTCTGAATATACAAATAATACATTTTTTGTCCTGTTTCAAGTTGGGTTTTTCTATTTAATTCAAGAATTCTATATGTATTTTGCACATCGTTTTATGCATTGGAATAAATTTTTATATAATTGGGTACATCGAAGGCATCATTTATTAAATGCTGAATGTTTCACAACTGCAACATATATGAGTCCTATTGAAATCATAGTTCATATTTATCCAAACATAATACTTGGACCAGTTATATTTAATTTCTATTTTGGATATATCTTCAAGGAAGCATTTTTTATATGGAGTTGTTTAGCTAATTTTTATTTTGTATGGAGTCATAGTGGTGTTAATGACTCACAATATATGCCATCAATCAAACATCATTGGTTACATCATAAATACTATAATGTTAATTATGGTTCTTGGTTAACCGACAAACTATTTGGTACAATTCGTTATAATGATTAATTTTTTTCAAAAATTAGACAAGAATATGGAATCCAATTGTCATCTAATAACGTTTCTTTTGATAGCAGTTTCAAATTATATTTCTGACATAAATTAATAACATCTTCGGGATTAAATACCCTAAAAGTTCTGACCTCATTATAGAATGAATTTGTATGTGTCAAATCCGTATCATTTGTTCCTGCTTTAAACATTAAATAAAATTGGCAATTTCTTTGTAAAATACGGGATATCTCTTGAATTCCAATTTCAAGTTCGTCAAAATTTGATAAATGTTGAATAACACAAGAACAAACAATAAAATCTTTTGAATTATCGCTGTATGGTAATTTTTGATTTGATCCTAATAAATATTTAAATGTTTTAGTATAAATATTTTTTGGAAGTGATGAAACAACATCATCATCTGCATCACATCCATCAAATGTTTCACAATGTGTAAAAAATTTTCCATTTGGACCCTGTGGACCAGCACCAACATCTAGACCATGACCCCTTTGATCTTTTGAAAATTCTTTTATATAATCAGAAAACATTGAATGTTTACCAAGAAGTACATGACAATCACCTTGGTATGACGCGATCTTATTTTTGTAACTCATTATATTGTATATGTATAATATAATATTTTTATGTTATTTTCAAATTTAATAAATAAATTCTAAAATCTTCTCTATCATTTCATTTGCTTTTTTATGGTTACTTATAAAATCTTCATTAACATCTAATACTAAAACATCAGCAGCATTTTTGTCATATATCCATTTGTCATGATATTCATGTAAAGATTGTAAATAGCTTAACGAAACATTATTTTCAGCATTTCTATTTCTAATTTTCAATCTATCAAGTGCAACTGTTGGTTCACATCTTAAGTAAATAATTTTATGGATTACTTTATCTCCATAAAATTTCTCAAAAAAGTCATTCCATTTATTATAACATTGCCACTCTATATTATTAATACATTTATCAATATATAGCATTTTAGCAAATGTATTCAAATCTGCTTGCAATGATCTATCTATTATAATGTACTTATTTAGTGAATTCATAATTTTATCAACAATATGATTCATCCTGGTAATGTAAGCAATATTTTGAAATGTATATGACCATCGTGTTTTATCTTCATAGAAAGTTTGTAAGATATCTTTTCCATTATTATCAGTAATACAATGCCATTCATCAATCGGTTCATATATATAGTCAGCTTTTACTATTAAATTTGATTTAAGGATATGCATCAAACTTGATTTGCCAGAAGAAATATTTCCTTCAATAGATATTAAAACTTTCTTTTGTGTTGCTATTTTATTGTAAACATAATAGGCAATTATAATAATGATAACCAAATCAAACATCTTGTTTATTAACACATTTGATAGAGTTATCTTTTTATTAAATTAAATAATCAACTTTTTATTTCACTGATAATGTATATAATTCTATCATTACACTGTTCAACTATTCCATTGTTCCATGATTCATTTGGAATCTTTAGACATTTGATTATTTAAGTTAATGACTTTATAAGATAAATTATGATGTTCACAAAATATGAAATTATGATTACAATGCTTAAAAATATTCTGCAAAATATGATAAAGAAAATTAGAATTATATAGAATAACATATAGGTCAACGCATCTATCAACAAAATTATTTAATAAAATTCAATTAGAATAATAATTTTGTATATTATGATACAATTTTGTTTGCAGATGCGCTGTAGGGAGTCTGATAATATACTTTTACAATAAGTATACATAAAATGCACAACATCTTATCATAATAGTTATTTATTATAATTGCCACTATTAGTACATATTTAAGTTTATATCTAATTATAATAATTATTATTTTTTTTTACAATGCATTTACTAATAAAAAATTGAAAAAAAAAAGCTTGAAGGATTGATATAAGTCATGACTTATTTGATTGCATTCAGTCACCAGTTTACAATGGGTGAATTTAATTTTCTTGATTTACCGGAAGATGTAATAATACCAATGATAAATAATATTTTTGATCCAATTACATCATTAAAGTGTCTGCGAGTTTGTAAGAGATTGAATGAACTTGGCAACAGAAGTAAAATTATTTACCGTGTGTTAATGTTTAATATGAAATCTGAATTTCAACGACAATTAGACAAAATGATACTATGTCCTAAATGTTTTATTAAACTAGATAATGAAACAAGCCTCAAGAAGCATCTTTACAAGCACGCACAGGCTGAAAGAAAGAACAATATATTAGCTTGTCACAATCCATTCAAAAGAGGTTCATGTCGTTATTGCAAAGGACCAACTAGTAATTTGACGAACCATGTGTGTTTATTAAGTGATTACAGGACATGTCTTAATAGTAGAGTAATTGATTACTATGATTGGGCTGATTCATTATGCTGTCAAGGCGAATTCTACATGAATGACCCAAATTATTTAGAACACAAATGTAAGTTTAGATGCAAGGTTTGTAAGGAAGTAGTCGACAACAGTGGTGAGGGTGGTAGTGATCTAAATTTTGATCGACATTTTCAAGAATGTCCATTTCGAAACAAAATAATTGAAATATATCAACTAAAAAATGATAATGAAGGAAGAGAATTTTTTGAAAAGGTGAGCGAAGGTCAGCCCTATGAATTAGAACAGTTGTTCGAAACAGAATATTTAGAATGGAAAAATACTCAAATCCAAGAAGAGAAATTTGTTCAGGAAAGTTACAAAGTCTTATGTCATTGGATATAAAAGTACATAAGCCTATTTAATCTACTATATTTCTTTATACTATCATGCACATAATAATGGCCCTGTTAAATTTGACACAATAGATCATAATATAATGTTCTATTGGTAGATGAAATGTGAGAATGATATTAAAGTGATAATGCTTATATGAAAAGTAATTTTATTTCCTGAAATATATTAAAATTCCGTAAAATGGAAAATTACAATAATTTCTATGATCTATCACATTTATGGGATTTTGATATTGATTTGTAAGATAACAACACTTTATTCAAATCATTATTTCTATACTCAGGTATGTATTGTTTTTGATTTTCTAATTGATTCATTAATATATCAATCTCGCAAATTAATCTGTTAGCTTCTTCTCCTTTACCAGTTAAAGATACTCGAGCAAATGCCGGGAGAATTTTGCCAAGTCTATCTAATATATCCATTGCCTTTTTTCTGTCTTCCCACGATATTTCTTTTTCAGCAATTGGTTGAATTACTTCTTCCTTTTTCACCATCAGAGTGCCTTTGATAAAATCTTTTATTTCTGGATATGGCGATTCCAAACATCTACTTGCATTACGGTAACTATCAATAGCACCAAGACCAGTATTAATGTCTTGTAGTCCAACAAATTTCTCTGGACTTACTTTTAGATATAATTGAAAAAATTCAATATAACTTTGAATATGTAGCGCTCCAGCATAAATAATCTTTGTTTTACTGTGAATATGTGTGTTAGATGAAGTAAACTGTCTAAATAAACGACTAAGCAAATATATGTCCATATATAATGGACCATATTTTAAAATAGTTTTTTGCCAAAATCTCACATTATTTTCAACCGTAAATATCGGCAAACTAGTAGCAAGATCATCATTAACTAATTCGGAAATGGCATTTAATTTAGTTAAATCGGTTAAATTCATTAAATTACTTTTTAATTTTGTTGAGTCAATATATAAATAATTTATATTATTTTTAAATGCACCATTCAAGCGAATATTCATTTCATCTATTTTATTGTTCTTAAATTCAACAAGCTTATCATAAACAAATTTATTATCTTTAGCCAATTCATCCATTTGTTTTTTAATAAATGACGTATTTACATTTTTACGCAAAGGATTAACTATAGTTTTAACCTGTTGCAAAAAAAGCTTTTTCATTTCCGATATATACACCGCAAACCTGTCCAAAATATATATATCGTTACATTGTTTTTTCATTTCATTATTAATATCATTAAAATAATCACTAATATCCTTTGTGTAATCAGTACTATCAAAAATGATTTGGTTAAATTTTTCATATTTTTGTAACATCAAAACAACATAATTATGTCCTATAACTGATTTAATTATATTATTCATTATAATATCAGCATTACCACCATCCAACATATCAGCAGTAATTAAAAAATAGGGATCAGCTGTAAAGAATATTTGTTGGAATCTGTTATATGTCAATCTAATATCAGTATAATGAAATCTAACATAATTTTTCCATTCACATTTTTCTTTGGTTGCAATAAAACATTTACTAAAGTATGCATCAATTTTATTTAAGTAGTTACCATATATATCACGAACATCAGCTGGTGCTTCTACTCCTTTATATATAAATGGTATTTCATGAAAAAAATCAATATATTGTTTTGTTTTCAGAGCTTCATTAAAAATTTCATCTAATAGTCTAGTTACTTCATAACAAGTATTATCTAATCCTACTTTGTTTCCTAATGTATATGAATTTTCAGAATAATTAACTGATGCTGAGTTTTTTGATGGTATATCTTCAATTTTCATACAATCGGTAGGGCAAATATGAGATGTAATATCAAAATGAACGTCACCCATCAAAATATATCGATTTTGATCATAATCACCTATCCAAATACTAACCGGACCAGAAATATTTTTAATACTGCCACCTATCTGTACTTTTGATTGATTTTTGTGTAAATTTGTATATTTTTTCTTATATTTCAGATATTTTTGATAATATGACATATATATTTAATATGTAAGAAAATAAAAATATTTCTTATTTATGAGCTTTCATAATTACCCCTTCTTTTACTTTTATTAAAATAAATATTTTATTAGTATATTTATTTTAATTTCTTAGTTTATACATTATGATAATTAAGGATTCATTTATAAAAATTTTTGAAGACATCATAAAAGACAAGTATAATGATAATTATTCATCAAGAAAATTTAAGGAAATAATATATTTTCAAGAAATAATGAAAGTATTAAATGCACATATGTATTGGTCTAGGTATGAAGGTATTGTTCATTGGAAAGTATTACATAATAAACATAGAGAATATATCAATAAAGGCTATTATGATGAACTAGTAAAAAGGATATATTCTCAATATATATCACAATGTGGATACTATATATTTAAATATCAATCAACTGATACATCATTTATTCCTAATAAGTTCTGTAGTAATCTTTCCAGAAATAAATTTTACAAATCTAAGAAAGGATTAAAAATATCATCTATTAATGATGCAAATGGTATACCACTATCATTATTTATTGATAAAGGATCTATACAAGATCCAAAGTTTATTAATAAAACATTTGATATGATACTTATAGACCCTAATACAAATAAATATAAAAATTCTAATAGACATAAACAATATTTATTAGCTGATAAGGGTTATGATTCGAAAAAAGTTCGTAAAATGGCTGCTGATAAAGGATATTCTGTTATAATACCGTATAATAAAAGAAATACAAAGGATAAAACTAAAATAAAAATATTAACGCCCAATCAAGAAAAAATATATAATAAAAGAATTATAGTTGAAAATTATTATGCATGGATAAAAATGACTCCTAAACTAATGTTTGTAATTGAAAAAAGTATTAATATGTACTTACAATTACTTAAATTAACAATATGCATACTAATATTTAATAGGTTTCTAAGTTAGTGCGTTTAATGATGTTTTAGTGCGTCAAAAATTAAAATAAATTATAAATACATTTTTTATCTATAAATATTAAAATTGTCGCCTTATCTCATTGGTAAATATACTATGTGCGTTTAAATATAAAAACATTGAATTTTATAAATAATTATTTTAATATTTATGAATTTTTAATAATTATTTCAAGAATAAAAAAGACATGATGATAAATAAATGAATAATATTAACAAGTATATATGGGTCTAATTATGAGAGCTTATTAATTTATAGAAAAATACTCTTCTATATTTTTTTCATATATACCAACCTTAAAATAAAATTACCGATTTTTCTGTAATTATATATATATATATTCTGATAAAATTAAAATGAACATTGAAAATTATAGTTTATGAATTTCATTATATTAAAATTCATAATATGTGACTGTTATACTTTTTCATTTTGAATTATGCAGCCTAACGGTGCTCTTAACAAAATTCAATTTACCTACTACGCTATTTTTGATAAAGTATTTAGCATACATATATTTGAAAATGTTAATATTATTTGTAATACGGACAAATATTAACCGAATTAATGCTTGAATTAAAAAGTAATGAGGTAACACATATACAAGTAACATATGAACGAAACCTATGCCAAAATTTTGAGATAATGATACTTTATTATTTATACAGTTCTTTCTATAAATTACAAATGAATTCTGGAATGGGTGTAATAAGAGCATCAACCTTTATTTTATAATCAATGGGATCTTTAATTGTCTTATATTTTGCCTTTTTTAAAGGTTATATTATTCTTTTTTACACCCATTCCGGAATTCACTTAGACTATTGACCGATCAAAAAAGTCACAGTTGTAGGGGAGTGTAAAGTTTGGTTTTGGAGTTTATGAGCGTCTACCTTATTAGCGTAAGACCGTCGATGAAACTTCCAGGATTATCGATTACTAAACCATTTAATCTTTATTATTAAAACCGTTTATAATTCACCCTTTTGAATAATCTTAAATCATGTTGAATTAATAGTTTTGATAATATGAATTGTATAATTCACGAATAAATGTATATGATGGAT
>Ga0209668_10000037_pt1 | contig 51686 bp, 42 predicted proteins | sample FrelakmetPLP11PL_FD_187150 | JGI IMG/M metagenome (GOLD analysis project Ga0209668, IMG submission 187150) | Freshwater lake sediment microbial communities from the University of Notre Dame, USA, for methane emissions studies - PLP11 PL (SPAdes)... | ecosystem: Environmental > Aquatic >...
GGGTCGTGGCAAGGTCACAGCGCTGCCTTTCTTTTGGCGTCGCCCCTCAGGGGCAGATCGTCACCATCCGGCCGTCGGTCAGGTTGGTCCCTGCCGTGCCGAAGCCCGGGTCGCGGTACCACAGCTGGAAATGGGCCGTATCGCCCGGGTGCAGCGCGTTGAGGCCGCCGGCGAAGGGCTGCAGCGAGAAATCCAGCTCCTGCACGAGCTCGCCGAAGGCATCGGTGGTCACAACGCCCAGGCGCGAGATCGGGCTGCCCACGCAGCGGAACCCATCGCCCAGCGGCGCCTGCGCGGCGCTCTTGGAATAGAGCAGAATGCCGCTCTTGTTGGGCGGGCAGTTGGTCGCATACAGGCCCAGATCGTTGGCGCCGTGGCTCTGGCTGCCGAAGTGCGTCAGCTGCGCGGGGAAGCCGGTCGAGTTGGCGTTGGCCACACAGTAGCTCTGCGGCGGCGGGCAGGGATCGCCCGTCCAGCGGATCGTGATCGTGGCGGTGTTGGAGATGCCGCCGGGCGTCTGAACGCGGAAGGTGAGCGTGTCGGTGCCGCTCGCGCCCGCGTTGGGTTGCAGGGCCACCCACGGTTGGTTGGTGGGCGAGTTGGGCAGAACGGTCGCCTGCGCGGGCAGGGAGAGAATCGTGATCGGCGCGGCGCTGAAGTCCGCATCGTAGGCAGTGGGCAGTTCGAGCACGAAGGCGCGGTCGTTGCGCAGGCTCCTGCTGTAGGAGTAGGCGATCGGGGGCTGGTGCAGCGGTGCGGCGGCGGTGTTGGCGATGGCGAGCTCAAGCGGGGCGGAGCGCGCGCGCGTGCCGTCGCTGTAGCGCGCTTCGAGCTGCAGGCGGCTGTTGCCCGGGCCGAGGTGGCGGCCGAAGAGGCTCACGGTGAGCGGGTTGGCGCCCGGATTGGTGTTGGATGCGACGACGCGATTGCCGTGGAAGACGAGCAGTTCCTGCAGCGTGGCGGCCGAAGTGGTGGCGGCGGAGAGCTGCAGATCAAAGCGCGTGGTCAGGTTGCCGGCGAGCAGCGCGGATTGCAGCTGCGCGGTGTGGCCGTGATTCTGGGTCTGGAAGGAGCCGATGAGGCGCGCGGTGTTGCGAGTCAGCGTGTTGTCCCAGCCGAGCAGGCGCCATTCGTGCCAGCCGTCGGGAAGCACGGTGGTGTCGATGAGGAAGTTGCCGCCGGGGGCGGTGCTCGAGACGCGCAGGCCGTCGACGAGCAGCTCGTAGCCCGCCATGGCGGCACCCGGTGCGGTCGCGGTTCCCGAGGGCGTCGGCGTCGCGAGGCCGCTCGCCGTGGCGGGCAGATTGCCGAGGTTGAGGCTTGGGAACGAGGCCCAGGGGCGGGTCAGCGGATCGCCCGTGAAGAGCTGCTGCATGGGCGCGAAGGCCAGCGAGCGCAGCCATGCTTCGCCCATGCTGAGACCCTTGCGGTAGTACAGGTGCAGGCGCGCGTGGGGGAACTTGCCGGGGTAGTTGCAGGGCTCGTCGACGGATCCGGAGGTGCCGCTGGCGCCCTTTTGGATCCAGCGCGACATCTTGGTCTGGCTGGTGTCCTCGTAGACGCCCGCGAAGCTCGTCAGGTGGTCGGCGAAGGCTCCGGGCAGGATCGTGTAGTTCGGGTTGAGGATGTCCGGCGTGGCCCAGCCGGTCATGATGCCGATGCAGTTCTGCTGGTTGAGCGGCAGCACATCGAACAGGTGCTGCGCGCTGCCGCCGAGTGCGTTGATCGCGCTCGAGACGCCCGGATAGGTCGCGTGACGGGGACCGGAGCGCGCGAGATCCGTGGTCTGCATGAAGTAGAAAGTGCCCGCGGGCTGCGTGCCGTCGACCGCGACGCTGCGGTCGATCATGGCGAAGAGCTCGGGGATCGTGTTGCCGTTGGGTCCCGTGTAGCCGAGCATCGCGCCGAGGAAGTAGCGCTTGGCGCTGGCGGAGTTGGAGGGCGCGCCGGCGAGCCAGGACTGGTTGGCATCGAAGGCGCGCGCGTCCTGCGTCGTCGAGTAGTACTGGTTGGGATAGCTCGAGTCGATGTTGGTCAGCAGCGTGGCGCCCTGGCGCGCGAGGATGTAGGGCGTCGTGAGCGCGAAGCGGCCGACGGGGTAGCAGCCATCGTTGATCGTCCCGCTGGAGTACATCGCGTAGTACGGACCGCTGGGCAGGATCACGCAGTCGATGTGGTCGGCGATACCCAGCTGGTCGAGCATGCCGAGGAAGGCGGGCTCCTGCAGCGCGTGGCAGTCGGCGAAAGTGCTCGGCGAGGGCGCCGGGTTCATGTAGAGCACATTGCCGCGCGGGATGTCGCGCTTCTCGATGTAGTAGTTGGCGACGAGCAGCGACTCGGGGTTGGCCGGATCGACGATCAGGATCGCGTTCTCGCTGCCCGTGCCGGCGTGGAGGGAGAGCGTCAGGGAGAGCAGGGGAAGCAGCGAAAGGGAGGCGAGGGCGATGCGCATGGCGACCCCTCAAGCCTATCGCATCAGGTGCCTTTGCGCAGGAGCACGATCTTGACGGTGTTGAACAGGATCGAGAGATCGAACAGCAGGGACTGGTTCTTGATGTAGAACAGGTCGTACTGGAGCTTCTGGACGGCGTCCTCGAAGCTCGCGCCGTAGCGGTAGTTGATCTGGGCCCAGCCGGTGAGGCCCGGCTTGACCAGATGACGCTGGCGGAAGTAGGGGATCTTGGTGGCGAGGTCGTCGACGAAGTGCGCGCGCTCGGGCCGCGGGCCGACCAGCGACATGCTGCCGGCCAGAACATTGAACAGCTGCGGCAACTCGTCGAGGCGCGACTTTCGGATGAAGCGGCCCACGCGCGTGATGCGGGGATCGTTCTCGGTGGCCCACACCGGTCCGCTGCGCGTCTCCGCGTCGGTGCGCATGGAGCGGAACTTGTAGAGCGTGAAGGGCTTGCCATCGCGGCCGACGCGTTCCTGGCTGAAGAGCGCGGGGCCGGGTGAGTCGAGGCGCACGGCGAGCGCGGTCAGGATCATCAGCGGCCAGCTGAAGGCCAGCATCACCAGCGCCACGCTGACATCCAGCAGGCGCTTGCCGAGCTCGTTCCAGGGGTTGTGGCGGAAGCCCTCGTTGAAGATCAGGTAGGAAGGACGCAGGGACTCGACGGCGATCTTGCCGGTGATCTGCTCGTAGAGCGCCTCGTGCTCGCGCACTTCGACTCCTGCGAGACGGCACGCGAGCAGCGCATCGGTGGGAAACAGCGCGCGCCGATCCTGCAGCGCCACGACGATGAGATCGATCGCGCGCTCGCGCGCGATCGTCAGCAGCTCCTCGCTGCGCTCGGACAGGGGCGGCAGCACGAGCGTGCGGGTGTCGATCTGCACGCCATCCTGACGCTGCGCCTGCGTCTCGTACGCGCCGCTCAGGATCAGCCGCGGCCGTGTGCCCGTGTCCGCCGTCGCACGGGCCTGTTCGATGCGCTCGACGTTCGGCTCCTCGATCAGCGCCACGAGATCGTAGCCCGCATCGGGGCGCTCGATCATCTCGCGCGCGAGCTGGTGCGCGGCGCGGCCTGAACCGAGGATCAGCGTGCGTTGGCCGAAGTTGGCGCTGGAAAGCGCCCAGTGGAACAGCCCGCGCCACAGATACAGCGCGAGGAAGCCCGAGAGCAGTCCGAAGACGAGCGTCTTGACCTTCTCGCCCAGCGACAGCGGCGGGAAATCAAGCACCGCCTGAAGCTTCCAGACGTGCGCCAGCCAGGTGATCACCAGCAGCAGCGCCAGCGAGGAACCGGCCGATTCGACGAAGCGCGCCGCGCGGTGAAAGCGCGAGCCGGAGATGCGCACGTCGTAGAGCTCGTTGAAGCTGATCGCCAGCTGCGCCAGCACGGCCAGCAGGATCGAAGAGCGCAGGCACATCCAGGCCGCGGTCTGGGCGTTGTAGGCCTCAGGGAGGGCGCGGGCGAGCGCGATGCGCACCGAATCGGAAGGCTCCCACAGGTGCAGCGTCGTCCAGGCGAGCAGCGCAAGGCTCAGGATCACGGTCTCGCTCAGGATGAGCAAGGCCTTGCGCAGGGGCAGGTAGTGACGCAGGACGCGCAGCATGGGGCGGCACGAAAGCGCTCGCGCTTCCGAGAGGGTTCTAGCATGATCGGACGGCGAATCGCAGGGATCTTGAGTCCCTTCAGCGGATCCCCCGCAGGATCCTCAGCTCAGGCGGCCGTCCGGCCTCCAGCACGACCTCCACGGCATCGATGCGGCGGGGGAGGCCGGAAAAGCCTTCCGCACGGGCATATTCCTTCAGCGCCTGCTCCAGACGGCGGGCCTGTTCGGGCTTCCAGCGCTCCAGCGGCCGGTTCACAAGCCGCATGCCGCCGGCCGTCGGCGCCGGAACGCGCGTGGCGAGCGTCGTCTTGACCTCGAGTGCCACCAGCGCGCCCTCGTGCTGCGCGAGCAGGTCGATCTCGCCGCTCTTGGTGCGCAGGCGCCGGCCCAGCAGCCGGTAGCCCTGCGCATGCGCGGCACGCGCCGCGAGTTCCTCGCCGACAAGACCCAGCTCGCCGGCGCTCAGCGTGAACAGCCGCAGGGCAAGGCCCGGTGCGCGGATCGCGATCCAGGCACGCAGGCTCACGGACGTGCGCGCTCAGGCCTTGGCTTCGGCCGGCTTGCCCTCGGCGGGCTTGGCATCGGCGAGGCCGGCCACGGACTGCAGCGTGGTCTTGATGCGCACGCCGCTGGCGATCTCGAGCGTCAGCTTGTCGTCCTGCACCTGCACGATCGAGCCGTAGATGCCGCTCGTGAGCACGACCTCGTCGCCCTTGGAGAGGTTCTTGAGCATCTCTTCGCGCTTTTTGCGCTGCTTGCGCTCGGGTCCGATCATGAAGATCCAGAACACCACCATGCACAGCAGCATGGGCACGAGCATGCTGCCGAACATGTCGCCCATCCCGGGCTGGGCGGCCTGACCGGGTGCTCCTCCGGCAGGTGCGGCAGCGGGAGCGGTTTCTTGGACAAGAGCAAGGAGGATGGGGTACAGCATGGGGGCGGAAAGGGTACTAGAATGCCCGCCGTCCGCTCAAGCCGTCATGAACACCCCCGCAGCCTTGCCCCGTCTGGTGATCGCCATGAGCGGCGGCGTCGATTCTTCGGCGGCCGCCTGGCTCCTGCGGCAGGCCGGGCACGAGCTGGTCGGCCTGTTCATGCGCAACGGCGTGCACGTCGAGGAGCACGAGGTGCCCAAGAAGGCCTGCTGCTCGATCTCCGACGCGCGCGATGCGCGCATGATCGCCGCGCAGCTCGGCATTCCTTTCCAGTCCGTCGACCTCAAGGAAGAGTTCAAGACGATCATCCAGTACTTCCTGCGCGAGTACTCGCGCGGTCGCACGCCCAATCCCTGCGCGGTCTGCAACCGCGACCTCAAGTTCGATCGGTTGATCCGCTTTGCCCGCGAGCTGGGCCTGGAGGGCGTCGCCACGGGTCACTACGCGCGCATCGAACGCGTGGACGGGCGCGTGGAGCTGCACCGCGGACTCGACGAGACCAAGGACCAGTCCTACCAGCTGTTCTGCGTCAAGGAGGAGAACCTGGCTCGCACCTGGCTGCCCTTGGGCGGCATGCGCAAGAGCGAGGTGCGCCGCGTGGCTCAGGCAGCGGGCCTGCGCACCGCCGCCAAGAAGGACAGTCAGGAGATCTGCTTCGTGCCCTCCAACGACTACCGCAACCTGCTCAAGCAGGAGAGCGTTGCGCTGCATCCGGGCGAGCTCGTCGACACCGGCGGACGCGTGCTGGGAACGCATGCGGGCACCGAGCACTTCACGATCGGGCAGCGACGCGGCCATGGCATCGCAGCCGGTGAGCCCCTGTATGTCGTCGCGCTCGAGCCACAATCCGGGCGCGTGGTGCTCGGTTCGCGCGAAGAGTGCGAGCAGCGCGAGATGCTGGTCGAGGATCTCAACTGGATCGGCTACGAGCTCGGCGTGAACGCCGAGCTGCGCTGCGCGGTGCAGCATCGCTACCGCGGCGAAGCCGCTGCCGCGAGCATCGTGCGCATCTCGGACAGCAGCGCGCGGGTGTGCTTCGATGAGCCGCAGCTGGCGCTCACGCCGGGTCAGGGTGCGGCCTTCTATCTGGGCACGCGACTGGTTGGCGGCGGCTGGATCGAGCGCGCATCGCGCAGCTAGGCAATCGGTGCGGATCCCGCCTGTTCTCGCTCGTCTGGCTGCACTGGCGGGAGTGATCGCGCTCGCCTTGGCGGCCTGGATCGCCTGGCGCGGCACGAGTGCTCCGCTCGCCGGACGCGAGGAGTTTCTGCTGGTTGATCTCTCGGATTCGCTGCGCCGCTCGCGGCCTTCGCTCGCCCGCGAGGTCACGGATCTGTTGCGGGCACAGGCGCAGGCGCGGGGCATCGAGCCGGAGGAGCTGGTCTGGATCGCGTACGCGCAGGGCCTGCGCGAGCAGCGCGGTCTGAAGGCGACGAGCGCGCTGGCGGAGCTCGGCGGGGGCGCCAGCGAGCTCGCGCCGGCGCTTGAGTGGGTCGAGCGGCGCCGCTCCGACTCGGGCGAGTCGCGCATCACGCTCTGGTCGGACGGGGGCTTCACGGGTCGGGATCCGCGGCCGGTGCTCGAGCGACTCCGGGCGGAGGGCGTCGGCCTGCGCTGGCTCAGCCCGGAGCCTGCGATGCTGCCGGAGGTGCGCATCGCAGCGCTGCGCATGCCGCGTGAAGCGGCGGGCGGTGAGCGCATCGTCGCACAGCTGGAGCTCGCGTGCCTTGGCAGCGGAAGCCTGACGCTGGAGTACGGGCTGGAGCCAGGTTCACCGTCCGTCGCCCGGCCTGTCTCGCCAAAGCGCATGAGCGTGGAGGCGCGCGCCGGCGTTCCGCTGAGCCTGCGGCTGGATTGCGGACGGATGCCGGCTGAGGCCTGTGTGCTCAGCGTGCAGATTGCCGGCGTTTCCGCGGAAAGCTGCCGCCGGCGCATCGCGCTGCGCGGAGAACGCACGGCGCTGCATCCGGGCGGCGCTCCGCTCTCCGGCAGCCTGCGCTGGGTGGAGGGCGATCCGGCGCAGCTGCTCGAGCAGCTCGACGTGCTCGTCACCTCACGCGTGCCGCCGCCGGTCGAGCTCGCGCCACAGCTGCGACGCTTCGTGGCGCGCGGGGGCACCTGGCTGCAGTTCGCTGCGCGCACGCACGGGCTTGGGGCACGCGAGCTGCGCGAAGAATTCTCCGCGCTGGAGCTGTCCCCGCCCGATGGAGCCGCGCGCGAGTGGGTGGCGCTGCTCGATGCCTCCGGTTCGATGAGCGGCGAGCGTTGGCTCAACCTGCGCGCGGCGCTGACGGCGGTGGAGCGCAGCCTGCCGGAGGAAACGCGTCTGACCGCGCGCTGCTTTGCGGCGCGACTGGAGCCAGCGCTGGAGCGGCTGCCGAGTGAGGCGCTCGGCGGGCCGACGGCCCTCGTCGAGTCGCTGGAGACGCTGCTGCGCGAGTCGGGACCGTCCGCAAGGGTGCTGGTGATCAGCGATGGCGAGGATCGCCTGGGCGAAGCGGCGCTGGAGCGCGCGCGCCGGCTGGGCGCGGAGCACGCGGGCAAGCTGACCGTGATCGGGATCGGTGCGCACAGTCGCTTGGGGCAATCCGTGCTGGCCGCGCTGGCGGGTCCCGACGCTCGCGTGCTCGATGGCGGGGATCTCTCCCGCGACTCAGGCACTTTGTTTGCGGCGCTGTCGGGCACCGTGCAGTCCGGGCTGTGGAGCCGCGAGCGCGCCGGCGTGCTCGATGAGTCAGGCGAGAGAATGGCCGCTCTGGAGATCCGGGAACACGCGGCGGCGCGTGCGGTGCACAAGGCGCGCGTGCGGGCACGCCTCGACACGCAGAGTGTGCTGGTCGCCGAGCGTTCGATCGGTCTGGGCCGGGTGCTCAGCGTGGCCTGCGAGCCGGAGTCCGCGGAGGGCGCGCAGGCACCCGATTGGCTGGCGAGCCTGTGCCAACCGAGTGCGCGCGCAGCGTCCCTGCCGCTGCTGGTGCACGAGCAGGGTCGCTTTGTGATCGAGGACGCGCAGGGCATCGAGCTGGGCGGCGCGCGCGTGGTCTGGACGGAGCGTCGCGGGATTCGCGTGCAGCGCGCGCTGAGTCCGCTGCCCGGCGGCCGCACGGGCTGGCTCGAGTCGGATCCGGCGCTCCTGTCGCAGGCGCAGAGTCCGAGCCTGGAGCTTGCGGACGGACGTCGGCTGCCGCTGGACTGGCCGCTGGCGCTGGAGCCCGAGGCGCGCGCCGATCGGCCGAGCCTGACGCAGGCCGAGCGCCAGGATGCGCCGGCCGAGGCCCGAGCGGGCCGCGAGACGCGCACGCTGGCCCTGCAGGCGCTGCTGGGCTTCGCCGTGGCGGCGCTGGCGCTGGCGGGACTGGGCGGTTTTTTCCACTCGCGACCGGCGCGCGCTCAAGCAGATTGAGCATTCTTCCGATGGACAAGCTGCCATGTTCCTCCAATCACGCACTGCGGCGCTCGGTCTGGTCCTGCTTCTTGTTTCCGCCTGCGGCACCACGAAGAGCTCCGTGTCGGCCGGCGGCGGAGAGTGGCTGACGCCATCGCCCGCGCTCGAGCAGCGCCTCGCCGACGAGGCCAAGCGCATGCCCTGGACGCACGGCATCGAGCGCGTGGAGCTGATCCAGTGGTTTGCCTCGGTCGGTGAGCCGGCCTATCCCACGCTGCTTTCGATGGCGCGCGATGAGCGCCGCGATGTGGCGAGCGCCGGCTGGGCCGCGCTGGGCGCCACGCGCGATTCGCGCCTGGTGGAGAGCCTGCATGCGATTCCCTTCCAGCCCAGTGCCGCAAACCGTGATCTGGGACTGGAGCGCGCGCGTGCGCTGCTGCGGCTTGGGGACTGGTCTGCGGTGCCCGTGCTGATCGCCGGCCTTTCCGATGAGCGCATGCTGGTGCGCGGGCTTTCGATCCAGGCGCTGCACGAAGCCACGCACGAAACGTTTGAATACGATGCGCGCGCGGAACAGCCGCAACGCGCGGAGGCGATCGCGCGCTGGCGTGCCTGGTGGCAGTCGCGCTCGCAGGACACGCTGCTGCAGAAAAACTAGGACTGCAGCCGCTTCAGCAGCGCTTCCAGGCGCGGTTCACCGCGCAGTGATTCCAGATCGGGATCGTTCGCCATGGCCGGGCCGTCGTCGTAGCCCAGCTCCAGCGCCTCCTCGAGCCGCTGCAGCGCCTCATCCTTGAGGCCGGACAGCGCCAGCGAGCAGGCGAGGTTGTAGCGCACGATCGGGTCGTCGGGATGGCGGCGCAGGAGCTCGCGGTCCGCGGCGAGTCCCTCGGCGTAGCGGCCCAGCCGGGTGTACAGATGGGCGAGCTCGAAGCGCACCGGATCGTTGTCAGGGTGCCGCGCGAGCTCCTCGGCGTAGAAATCCACCAGGAACTCCTGTCCCAGACGCTCGATTTGCGGGTCTTTGGGGTCCATCCGTAGTCGGAACTCTGGCCGCAGACTATAGAGCTGCCTAGGGTAGGGGGCTGCCATGGAAGTGATTTTCTGCGACGTGTGCAACGAGTCGATCCCGCTCGGTGATCTCGAACAGGGCCGCGCGGTGCGGCGCGGCGCACGTGCAGTCTGCGCCGCATGCGAGCGCGCCATGAGTGCGCAGGCAGCCGCCGGCGAGCCGGAAGTTGCGCCAACGCCGAGGCCAGCAGGGATGCCAGCAACGATGCCAGCCGTGACGGCACCACCCGCGCTCGCTGCGGAACCTGCCAAGCCGCGCTCGCGCGCCCTGCTGTGGCTGTCGGTGATCGGCATCGCGACGGCGGGCTTTGCGCTGCACCGCAACCTCAGCGAGCGCAGCGCGGCGCTGGAACAGTCACAGCGCACGCAGGAGACTCGCATGGGCGCGCTGCAGTCGCAGCTGCGTCAGGCGCAGTCCATGGCACAGAGTGCGCAAGCACTGGTCAATGCGCAGTACTCGCAGCTGTCGAATGCCAAGGCCGAACTCGATCAGCTGCGTCAGCAGCTCTCCGAACTGCAGGAGGCGCAGACGCGCTCCACACAGGAGCGGCAGGCGCAGGAAACCGAGCGCGTGGACGCGCTGCGCCGCAGCTTCGAAGCGCAGCTGCTCGAGCGCGAGCGGCGCATCGAGGAAATGGGCATGCGCGTGGCGCGCGCGGAGGACGGCCTGCGCGAGCTGCAGATGCGCTTCGATGTGCTGGCGCAGGCGGCTCAGGAGGTGCGTGAGATGCCGGGTCCGCCGCAGCCGACGCTGCCCCAGGATGCGGCATGGCATGCGCTGCTGCCGCGCCTCAAGGACGAGAACCCTTCGGTGCGCTGGCAGACCGTCGATGAGCTCTCGCGCACGGGCGATCCGGCGGTGCTCGAGCATGTGGTGATGGCGCTGGCCGACACGGATCTGTTCGTGCGCATGCGAGCAGCGTCCGCGCTGGGCGAGCTCAAGCTCGAGCAGGCGCTGCCGGCGATTCTCGACGCGATGGGGGATGCGGAACCGATGGTCCGCGAGGCTGCCTGCCAGTCGCTCAAGGTGCTCACCGGTCGCGATCCGCGCTTTGACCCCTCGGCGAGCGACGCAGAGCGAGAAAAACGCCTGCGCGCGCTGCGGGAAGCCCTGCTTTCGGGGCCGGCGGGCGGCTCCGGCACGAGTTCGGGTACCTCCCAGAAGCCCTGAGGGGGCCGGGCCGGGCATCGGAGCTTGGAAGCGCGGGCGGGGCTGACTATGCTCTCCGCCCTCACATTTCCATTTCGCTCCCCCAGAACCGCCCTCCCTCCATGCGTCACGCGATCACGCTGATCACCGGCGATGGCACCGGCCCCGAGCTGGCCGCCGCCACCAAGTACGTTCTCGATTCCACCGGCGTCTCCTTTGAGTGGCGCGAAGTCGAAGCTGGCGTCGACGCAATGGCGAAGTACGGCACCCCGCTGCCCGATGCGGTGCTGAAGTCGATCCGCGAGACCAAGAACTGCCTCAAGGCCCCGATCACCACCCCGGTCGGCACCGGCTTCCGTTCCGTCAACGTGGCGCTGCGCAAGGAGTTCGATCTCTACGCCTGCGTGCGGCCCTGCAAGAGCTACCCCGGTGTGCGCTCGCGCTACGAGAACATTGATCTGGTCATCTTCCGCGAGAACACCGAGGACCTGTACGCGGGCATCGAGTTCGAGAAGGGCAGCGACAAAGCGCTCAAGCTGATCGAGTTCATCGGTCAGCTCTCGGGCTCCAAGATCCGTCCCGACTCCGGCATCTCGATCAAGCCGATCTCGGTGTTCGGCACCGAGCGCATCGTCAAGGCCGCCTTCGAGTACGCCCGACGCAAGGGCCGCAAGAAGGTCACTGCGGTGCACAAGTCGAACATCATGAAGTTCTCCGACGGCCTGTTCCTCGCGACGGCCCGTCAGGTTGCGGAGCAGTACAAGGACATCGCCTTCGACGATCGCATCGTCGACAACATGTCGATGCAGCTGGTGCAGAAGCCTGAGGATTACGATGTGATCGTGCTGCCCAACCTCTACGGCGATGTGCTGAGCGATCTGTGCGCCGGCCTGATCGGCGGACTGGGCATCGCTCCGGGCGCCAACCTTGGCGACGGCGGCATCGCCATCTTCGAAGCCACCCACGGCACGGCCCCCAAGTACAAGGGCCTCAACAAGGTCAACCCGACCGCGATGATCCTCTCGGGCGTGTTGATGCTGGAGCACCTCGGCGAGATTGAGGCGGCCAAGCGCCTCGAGGCCGCGGTTGCGCTGGTCATCCGCGAAGGCAAGCAGGTCACCTACGATCTCAAGAACGATCGCAATGACCCAACGGCCGTGGGCACGCGCGAGATGGGGCAGGCCATCGTCGACGCGATGAAGCGCGTGCGCGTCTAGAACGCCAAGCGCAGGCCCAGCAGCAGCTGGGCGCTGCGCGAATCCACGGATTCTCCTGCCAGACGGAAATCGGAACCATCGGCGTGGCGGGCATCGAGCCCCACGCCGATGTTCTTGTGAAACATCCACCAGGCGCCGGCGTGGGCGTAGTAGCCGAGGGAATAGTCATCGTCGAGTTCCGTCCCGAAGAGCCAGCCCGGCCCGAGCAGCGTGGCATTGGCGATGCGCAGTCCGCCGCCGACCACGAGGCAGATGTGCGGGATCACTTCCCATTGCTTGGTCACGCCGAAGGTGACGTCGCTGAGCTCGAGATCCCGGTATTCGGTGTCGGTGCTCCCGTTCGCTGACCCCAGCTGGAGTCCAACTTCGGCCCCGACAGGCCAGTCATCCTGCTCCACCGTCAACTGCATTCCCACCGCCCAGGGATTGTCGAATTCGGTGTTCTCGGCGCCGGGGGAACTGCCCTCACCGCCGGTCAGCGTGAAGGCCATGCGCTGGCCTTCCACCGGGGGCGCGGCGGGCTGGGTGCTGATGCAGGCCGCGAGCGGAGCGATCGAGAGCGGGAGCAGGAGGCGCTTCATGCAGGGCCAGCATGCGAGCAGGACGGCGTTCGGAGCATACGCCGCAGAGAGCAGGCGGGCCTGCCCCTTGTGAGCAGCGCTCGGGCCTGAGTACCCTTGCACGCCCCGCATGAGCACCACCATTCCGCAACGCAAGATCACCGTCGTCGGCGCCGGCTATGTCGGCTCCACCGCCGCGCAGCTGTGCGCGATGAAGAACCTCGCCAGCGAGGTGGTCCTGATCGACATCCTCGAGGGCCGCCCGCAGGGCATCGCGCTCGACCTCAACCAGTCGGCGGCGGTCGAGGGCTTCGGCAGCCTTGTGATCGGCACCAACGATCCCAAGGACACCGCGGGCTCGGATCTGTTCATCGTGACCGCTGGCGTGCCGCGCAAGCCGGGCATGAGCCGCTCGGATCTGCTCGCCGTCAACGCCAAGGTGATCATCAGCGTCAGCGAGTACATCCGCAATCACTCGCCCGAAGCCTTCGTGATCGTGGTCACCAACCCGCTCGACTCGATGGTGCACCTCGCCCGCGTCAAGACGGGTTTCCCGTCGCAGCGCGTGATCGGCATGGCGGGCGTGCTCGACAGCGCGCGGTTCTCCTGGTTCATCGCGCAGGCCACGCAGAGCTCCGTGATGGATGTGAAGACCATGGTGCTCGGGGCGCACGGCGACTCGATGGTGCCGATCCCGCAGTACTGCACCGTCAACGGCATCACGCTCAAGGACCTCGTCGACCGCGCCTCGATCGAGAAGATGGCCCAGCGCACGCGCAATGGCGGCGCCGAGATCGTCAACCTGCTCAAGACCGGCAGTGCCTGGTACGCACCGGCCAGTGCCAGCGTGGCGATGGCGGCCTCGATCCTCAACGACCAGAAGCGCATGCTGCCCTGCGCCTGCCTGCTCAACGGTCAGTACGGCTTCGAGGGGCTGTACATGGGGGTTCCCGCGATTCTGGGCGCCAAGGGCGTCGAGAAGATCGTGGAACTGCCGCTCGACAGCGATGCGCGCATCCTGATGCAGAAGACCGCCGGCGCGGTGGCAGCGGATGTGCAGCTGATGCGCGACATGAAACTGTTCTAGCGTCTCGCTATGCTCACGGGTTCCTGACGCCACGCAAGCAGAACCATGAGCACGCAGAAGCAAAAGCCGGCCTCCTCCCGCATCCGCACCTCCACCCGCACCGAGACCGATTCCTTCGGGCCGATCCCCGTGCCTTCCGACGCGTTGTGGGGGGCGCAGACCCAGCGTTCGCGCGAGAACTTCAAGATCGGCGGACAGACCTTCACGCGGCCGATGATCCGCGCTCTGGGCATCGTCAAGAAGTGCGCCGCCCAGGCCAACATCGAGCTGGGCGAGCTGGAGATGCTCGAGAAGCGCGCCCAGAAGGCGCTGCTGGAGGCCTGCGATGAGGTCATCGCCGGACAGTGGGACGATCACTTCCCGCTGGTCGTCTGGCAGACGGGCTCGGGCACGCAGAGCAACATGAACGCCAATGAGGTGATCTCGAACCGCGCGATCGGGATGCTCGGCGGCGAGCTTGGCTCGAAGAAGCCCGTGCACCCCAACGATCATGTCAACCGCGCGCAGAGCTCCAACGATGCGTTCCCGACGGCGATGCACATCGCCGCCGCCGAGGAGAGCGTGCAGCGCCTGCTGCCCGCGCTGAAGTTGCTCGAGAAATCACTCGGGGAGAAGGCGCTGCGCTGGAAGAAGGTCGTCAAGATCGGTCGCACGCACCTGCAGGATGCGACGCCGCTGACGGTGGGCCAGGAGTTCAGCGGCTATGTGCAGCAGCTCAAGGACGCGCAGCGCGCGATCAAGTCGGCGTTGCCGGCGGTGTACGAGCTGGCGCTGGGCGGCACCGCGGTCGGCACGGGGCTCAACGCGCACCCGCGCTATGCCGCGCTGGTGGCGAAGAAGATCGCTGCCGAGACCAAGCTGCCTTTCCGCAGCGCCCCCAACAAGTTTTCGGCGCTGGCGGCGCATGATGCGTTGGTGCTCCTGTCGGCGAGCCTGCAGGTCAGCGCCGGTGCGCTGATGAAGATCGCCAACGACATCCGCTGGCTGGGCTCCGGTCCGCGCTGCGGGCTGGGTGAGCTGCGCCTGCCGCAGAATGAGCCGGGCAGCTCGATCATGCCCGGCAAGGTCAACCCGACCCAGTGCGAGGCGATGACGATGGTCTGCGTGCAGGTGCACGGCAACCATGCCGCCGTGGCCTTCGCGGGCTCGCAGGGCAACTTCGAGCTCAATGTGTTCAAGCCCGTGATGATCCACAACATCCTGCAGTCGATCCGGCTGCTCGCGGATGCCTGCGACAGCTTCCGTTCGAACTGCATCGATGGTCTGGAGCTCGATGAAAAGCGCGTGGACGCCCTGATGCGCCAATCGCTGATGCTGGTGACGGCGCTCAATCGCCACATCGGCTACGACAATGCCGCCAAGGCCGCGAAAAAGGCCTATCTGGAGGGCACCACGCTGGAGGAAGCGGTGGTGGGGCTGGGCCTTTTGAGCCCGGAGCAGTTCCACAAGGCCATCCAGCCGCACAAGATGGTCGGCCCCAGCGGGGCCGGCGCGGGTGGGGGCTAGCGTTTCCTGCCGCGAGAGCCGATAAGAGAAGGGCATGGTCCGGCTGAATCTGGCGCGGTGTCTGGCACTGGCTGCGGCTCTCGGCGCGGCTCTTTTCGCAGCCTGCGCTCCACAGGCGCCGCGCGCGCCCAAGCATGTGCTGTTGCTGGTGATCGACACGCAACGCGCCGACCGACTCGGCTCCTACGGGAACATGCGCGGGCTGACGCCCGTGCTCGATGCGCTGGCACGCGAGGGCGTGGTTTTCGAGAACTGCATCTCGCAGGCTTCGTGGACCAGCCCAAGCATGGTCTCGATGATGAGCGGGCAAGCCATCAGCGAAGAGGTGATGACGCTGCCGGAGAACAAGCCCACGCTGGCCGAGCGCTTCCGTGCTCAAGGCTGGCGCACCGGCGGTTTCGTCTGCAACAACATCCTCGACGAGAAGCACGGCTTCGGCCGCGGCTTCGAGGAGTATCAGTGCCAATTGCCGCCCTACGGCGAGAACACGCCGATTCTCGAGTGGCTGCGGGCCCGCCGGGCGGAGCGCACGTTCACATGGGTGCACCTCAACGAGGTGCACGATGAAAAGCATCCGGAGCTGGGTCCGACCTACTGGCCGATACCGCCCGAACTGTGGCGCAAGTGGCGCGATGTCCGCGAGGGCATCCCGGGCGCGCGGGAGCAGTACTACAGTTCGATCAGCGAGCGTCTGGCGCTGCAGGACGGTGCCGCCAGTCGTGAGCGCATCCAGGCCGATCTGGGCGGCTACGACGATGATGTGCGCTACGAGGACAATCGCATTGCAGAGATCTTCGCCGAGCTGAAGCAGCTCGGCCTGTGGGAAGACACGCTGATCGTGATCGCGGCGGACCACGGCGAGGGCCTGTACACGCGTGAGCAGTTCCTCAGCGGCACGCGCAAGTCGGCGCTGGAGCGCGGCGAGGCTCCGACGCTCGTCAACACGCTGCAGATGACGCACGGCTCGCAGGGCTACTGGGAGCTGATCCATGTGCCGCTGATCCTGAAGGCCCCAGGCCTCGCTCCCGCGCGCGTTGCGGGCTATGTCGAGAACACGGACATCGCGCCGACGCTGGTGGAGCTGGCGCAGCTGGGATCCGGCGAAGGTCTGCAGGGCCGGAGCCTCGTTCCGCTGGCTCTGGATCCGGACAACGCCGGATTGCTGGCACCGCAGGTCTTTAGTTACACGCGCTACCACTCCGGCGTCATCACTCAGTCGGGCATGCACCTGTTGGTGCCCAGCCCGCGCGGCGAGTGCGATTTCGGACTTGTGCCCGAGCTCTACGATCTCAAACGCGATCCGGAGTGCCGTCGCAATCTGCTGCAGGCGGGCGGACGCGAGGGCGGGGAGGCGGCGCGTCTGGCGGCCGAGCTCGATCCGCAGCTGCGGCGACGCGAGGCGCAGGGCCTGCACGGCGCGCCCACGCAGCTCGATGAGGGCACTCAGGCCAAGCTCGCCGGGCTGGGCTACATCGGCAGCGAGGTCGTCGACCAGTTGCGCAGCGATCTGCTCGGCAAGAGCACCGAGGTGCTGCTGAACGATCTGGAGCGGACCTACGCGCACGACTGCCTGCTGCGCCATGAGGTCGCGCGCGCACTCTTCGGGCGCAAACTCCAGCCGGAAGAGCGCACGCGCATTGAAGCCGTGCTTCGGAAAGAGCCCTCGGCGGCCGTTCAGGCGGCTCTGCGCAGGCTTCTGTAGACAAACGGCCCGCTTCGGCTACACTTTTACCCCCTCGACGGGGCTTCTGCCCCCTCTGGAGCCATCCATGCACACAAAGATTCGTTCGTCCTCGGCCAAGCACAAGAAGCAGACCGGGTTCCTCACCCGCCAGAAGACCAAGGGCGGGCGCAAGACCAACCGTCGCCAGCGTCGCCGCCACGGCAAGATCTGAGCCTCGCGCGCCTCGCAGGACGAGGAGCGCCACGCGGTTGAGCCTTTCAGGCCAAGCTGCGGTAGACGAAGCTTTGCTCACCTCGGCTCATGTCCTCGCAATCCAAACCGGCCCCATTCCTGCCGCGCACGCGCGGCGAGATGGCGTCGTTGGGCTGGGATGAGCTCGACATCCTGATCGTCACCGGGGATGGCTATGTGGACCATCCCTCCTTCGGGCATGCGGTCATCGGCCGCTACCTGGAGTCCAAGGGCTATCGCGTGGGCATTCTGGATTGCCCGGAGCTCGAGACGGATGGCTCGGGCTGGAAACGCCTGCCTGCGCCGCGTCTGTTCGTCGGCGTGACGGCCGGAACCATCGATTCGATGGTGACCAACTACACCGCGTCGAAGAAGCGCCGGCGCATCGATGTCTACCGCCCGGGCGGAGCCCCCGGCCGTCCCAACCGCGCCACGATCGCGTACACAGCGCAGGCGCGGCATCACTTCCCGGGTCTGCCGGTGATCATCGGCGGACTCGAAGCCGGTCCGCGGCGTCTGGCCTACTGGGACTACTGGGAAGAGAAGGCGCGGCGATCGATCCTCGTCGACAGCAAGGCGGACCTGCTCGTGTGGGGTATGGGCGAGCGCGCGATTCTCGAGATCGCACAGCGCATCGAGCGCGGCTTGAGCCTCTCCGGCATGCCGGGCACCTGCGAGATCCTGCCCCGCGAGAAGCTGCCTGAGAATGCGCGCGAGGTGCCGAGCTTCGAGATGCTCAACGCCGACCTCGATCATCTGATCGAGCTGTTCCACGCGGTGCGCGAGGAGAACAGTCCGTCCTCGCGCGCCATCGCGCAGGCGCACGGCAACCGCTTTGTCGTGCAGTATCCGCCGCCGCCGCCCGCCAGTCAGGCCGAGGTCGACAGCTTCTACGATCTGCCCTTCGCGCGCGCCTGGCACCCCGATCACGACCGCGCCGGCGGCATCGCCGCATTGGAGCCGGTGCGCTGGTCCGTCAACACGCACCGCGGCTGCATGGCCGACTGCAGCTTCTGCTCGATCACCTTCCACCAGGGCCGCTCGATCCAGTCGCGCAGCGAAGAGTCGATCCTCAAGGAAGCGGCGCAGCTCGCCGGCGATGTCGATTTCCGGGGCACGATCACCGATGTCGGCGGTCCCACGGCCAACATGTGGGGTCTGGGCTGCAAGCTGCTCGAGAAGGGCGAGCCTTGCCTCGATCGCGACTGCCTCACGCCCGATCCCTGTCCGGCGCTGCGTCTCGACAAGACCTCGGAGGGCTACCGCCGCCTGCTCTCGCTGGTGCGCAACACCAAGGGCGTCAAGCACGCCTTCGTCTCCAGCGGCATCCGCTTCGACATGCTGCGCGGCAAGGACGGCAAGCTCCTGCCGCTGCACCACGATCTGGTGCAGCACCACGTGCCTGGCCGCATGAAGCTCGCACCGGAGCACGCCAGCAATGCCACGCTGGAAGCGATGAACAAGCCGCGCTTCGAGGTCTACGAGCGTTACGAGGCGGACTACAAGCAGGAATGCCGCGAGAGCGGTCGCGACCAGCATCTGGTCAACTACTTCATCGTCGGCCATCCCGGCACCAGCCTCGCCGATGCGCTGGACCTGTTCGAGAAGCTGCTCGACCGCAACTATTCGCCCGAGCAGGTGCAGGAGTTCATCCCGCTGCCGATGACGCGCGCCTGCGTTCAGTATGTCACGGGCAAGGATCCGCTGACCTACAAGGAACTGCACGTGCCGCGCGGTGAGCGCGAGCGCCGCATGCAGAAGGCGCTGGTGCGCTGGAAGGCGCCGGAATCACGCGCCCTGGTCGAGGAGGCTCTGGAGCAGGCCGGACGAGCGGATCTGTACGAGCGCTTCCAGCGCGCGCTGCGCGCCGCCAACCGGCGCGCAGGACGCGAGGCTGATCTCGATCTCGACACCTGCGGCTAGGAACGGCCCTGCGTGCCTGCGGAGCCTGCGCAGCGCTTCAGGCCTGCGGGATCCAGACCAGCTCGAGTGTCTCGACGCGGATATTGCTCTTCTTCGGCGCGAGCTCCAGCGGCTCGATGCCTGTGGCGAGCTGGTCGATCTCGGCGTGCAGCACGGCAAGGTCGCCCTCGAAGGCCGATTCCAGCGCGGTCTTGTCGGCCTGCAGGCTCTCGAGCGTGCCTTCGGCATGCTGCACATCGAGTCCCTGCTTCTTCATCCGCGACAGCGCGCGCGCACCGCTCGCCGCCTTGCCCAGGGCGCTGGCTCTGCGGCCCGTGAAGGCGCCCAAGAGCGAGGAACCGACGCTGAGCCAGCCGGAAACCTGCGCTTCCTGCGCCTCGGCGTTCTCGCGCGCGATGCGCTCCTTCGCGCGCTGCACGCGCTGTTCCAGCGCCGCCACCTTGGGCGCGTACTTGCGGCGCAGGGCTTCGCTGGCCTCATCGCGCCGTTCGCGCACGGCCTGCTGTACGCGCAGCATGAAGGCGCGCTCGTCCTCCTCCGGAGTGGAGCAGAGCTTGAGCGCGCGGTGCTGGAACAGCTTCAGACGCGCCTCCTGATAGAGCAGCTGCACCAGTTGCTTTCCGAAAGTTCCGTAGTTGCGCGGCTGCGTGGCGAGCCTCGGCAGGGCGGCGAAGCTCGCCTGCGGCGCCGCGCTGAAGACCAGCTGCGTCTCGTCGAAGTGGGCCGGCCGCGCGGCTTTCCAGTCGATGGTCTGTATTTGGGGCGCGAGCTCCAGCAGCACGCGGGCCTGCTCCTCTCGCGCGATGGAGAGCTTGCGATCGTCGTAATAGACCGCCGCGCGCGCGTAGAGCGCGGGACGGTAGTGCGGGGCGGCCTGCGTGGTGGCGACGAAGCGTGCACAGATGCCCTCGGGCAGCACCGGAGCGCTCGCGGCGGTCGGCGCGCGGATCGGCACAGCTGCTGCTGCTGCTGCTGCTGCAGCGGCGGCGGCGGCGGCGGCGGCGGCAACAGGGGCCGTGTGAGCTGCGGGAGCAGCAGCGGAACTGAGCGCCTGAGCAGCGCGAGCTGCCGTCGCGGGCTTGAGCTCTGTCAGCTGCGTGCGCGTCAGCGGGCCGGCGAGATAGCTCATCGTCCAGCGTGTCTGGAAGATTTGGGGAGCCGGTTCGTGCACGTTCTGCATCAGGAAGACGCGCTTGCCAAGCGCGCTGAGCGTGGCTTCCATCGCCGCCCGATCGAAGCCTGAGCCGGACTGCGCGGCTGCGCCTTCCAATCCGTCGAGCACGCGTTGCTTGTCGCGAGCGGTCTGCAAGCGTCCGAGGAACCAGGTGCCGCAGTTCGCCAGCCCCTTGTAGTCAAGATCCACCGGATTCTGCGTGGCGAGCACAATGCCCAGCCCGTAGGCGCGCGCCTGCTTCAAGAGCGTCAGCAGCGGCTGCTTGCTGGGCGGATTGGAGACCGGCGGGAAGTAGCCGAAGATCTCGTCCATGTACAGGATCGCGCGCAATGAGCTCGTGCCCGACTGCGTGCGCATCCACGACAGAGTCTGCGCCAGCAGCAGCGAGACGAAGAACATGCGCTCGGCATCCGAGAGGTGCGCGATCGAGTAGATGGCGATGCGCGGCTTGCCCTGCGCGTTCCACAGCGCGCGGCCGACATCCAGGGCTTCGCCCTCCATCCAGGCCGCGAAGCCGGGCGAGGCGAGCAGGTTGTTGACGCGCATCGCCAGCGCAAAGCGTTCCTTGGCCGGACAGAAGGCTTCCAGCTCGAACACGCCGATGCGCGTGACGCCGGGGTTCTGAATGCGGGCGATCAGGCCTGCAAGGTCCAGGTTCTCACCGGCGGCCCAGGCGCGCTCGACGATGGTCGAGAGCAGGATGTGCTCCTTGCTCTGCAGCGGATCCGCTTCGATCGAGAGCAGACCGAGCAGGCTGGAAACGGTCGTGGACACGCGCTCGCGCAAAAGCTCCGGGGCTTCGCGCACGGCCTGCGGCGGTGCGGCGAAGGATCCGAGCATCGAGACCTGCACGCCGGCGCTCGAGCCGGGCGTGTACACGGTGAACTCGGCCGCATCGCGCAGGCGCGCGATGCGCGCCCCGTCCTGACCCCATTCCGCGAGTCCCTGCTTCCAGCGCTGCGCCGTGCCGGCTGCGAACTGCTCGGGCGTCTGGTTCTGGATGCGCGCCTCGTCCCGGTTGATCCAGGGGAGGAAATCCGCCGGCTCCAGATTCGGGAAGGTCAGCAGCAGGTTGGCGAGGTCGCCCTTGGGATCGATCACGATGGCCGGAATGCCATCGAGCGCAGCTTCTTCCAGCAGCGCGAGGCACAGACCGGTCTTGCCGCTGCCGGTCATGCCGACGCACAAGGCGTGCGTCACGAGATCCTTGGACTCGTACAGAGTCAGCCCCGGCTTCGGCTGGTTGCCGGCAAGATCGAAGGGGCGGCCGAGGTAGAAGACGCCGAGCTGCTCGAAGTCGGAGGTCTGCATGCGAAACGACTCTAGCGAACGCGGATCTGTCCGTCCGCAAACTCCAGCAACGCACGCTCCAGAGCGGGTTCAAAGCGCTGCGGGGCCTTGCCGTCGAGGCTCAAGGCCAGCAGACGCCACTCACCCAGGTTGAGGTAGAGCTCGTCGGCGCCGCTGCCCAGATAGGAGGGCTCCGGACCGCTCTCGCGCAGGATCTCACGCTCGCTGCCGTCGCGGCTGTGCCGCAGGCGCGCCAGCACGCGCGTGTGGCGCGGCAACCCGCGCAGGGTGACGGCCGGCCCGCCGGCGGCGGGAGCGCGGAACACACGCAGGGGACCGTCGCACTGCGTCAGGATCAGCTCGGGCACATGGTCGCCGTCGAGATCGCCGCGGATCAGTCCCCGGCCGACGAAGGACTGCGCGGTGAAATCGCCGCCCGCAACCTCGGCAAAGCGGCCCTTGCCGCTGCCGCGGAATGTGAGCGCGCGCTGCGCATGGGTCTTGCCGTCGTGGTACAGCTCGATGTTGTCGATGATGTGGCCGTTGGCGATCACCAGATCGAGCTCGGGCCCGCCCAGCAGGCTCTCCAGCACGCAGCCGAAGCCGACCGGCAGTCGCGTGGGGTTTTCCAGGCCCGTCTCGTGCGTGGCATCGTCGAAGAAGAAGTCCTGCTGCTGGATGTACAGCGTGTCGGATTCATCATCGAATCCCGTCACGAACAGATCGAGATCCAGATCGTTGTCGCAGTCGCCGATCGCGATGCCCATGCTGGCTTCCGTGCGGCCATAGCGGTCCACGCCTGTGCCCGACAGCAGCGTGGCGTCCTCAAAGCGGCCGCCGCCGAGGTTTCGGTACAGGCGGTTTTCGGTGCTGTCATTGGCGACATAGAGATCGACCCTGCCATCGCCGTCGAGATCGCTTGCCGCCACGCACAGACCCTTGCCGCCCGGATCGGAGAAACCGGCAGCTTGCGTGGCATCGACGAATCGTCCATCGCCGAGGTTCATCCAGTAGCGATCCTCTAGGCCCGGATAGGCATCGGGGTGGCAGTAGCTGCGCCAGCCCTCGCGCCGCTCTCCGCACCACAGCGGCTTCTCGATGTCGTAGGCGACATAGCTCGTCACGAAGAGATCGAGATCGCCATCGTCATCACCGTCGAAGAACACCGCTCCAGTAGTCCAGCGGGGCTCGGAGATGCCGCTGGCGCGCGTGTGGTCGGTGAAGCGTGCGCGGCCGTCGCCCAGCAGCAGGGCATCATCGCCCAGACGCGTGAGGTACAGATCCAATCGGGCATCGCCATTGCAGTCCCCGATCGCGATGCCCATGCCGTAGCCGGGAGCGCGCAGATCGCCGCTGCGCTCCGTGCCATCCACGAAGTGCGCGCGGCCATCGTTGAGGAACAGGCGGTTGGCGGGGCCGGTGGACGAAGGCCGCAGAGGGCCGCTCTGGATACAGATCAGATCGAGATCGCCGTCGGTGTCGAAATCGCCCAGCCCCACACCGCCGCCCATGGTCTCGGGCAACTGCTTCTCCGGCGTCTTGCCGGCCATGTGCGTGAAGTCGATTCCCGTGGAGCGCGTGATGTCGGTGAACGAATCGGAGCTGGCTTCGGCGGGCAGGGGCGGCGCATCCTCGCGGGAGCAGGCGGCAAGCAGCATGCTCAGCAGCGCGCCCTGCAGCGTACTCTGCAGCACGCTCTGCAGCACGCTCTGCAGCACGCTCTGCAGCACGCTCTGCAGCACAGGCGTGCCATGCGAAACGCTGCGAAGGTTCAGCACTGCCCCCGGTCTCACTGGCGACCCTCCAGTCGGGCGATGCGCTGCGCGATCGCGGCATCGTCGGGCCGCAGCCGGGCGGCTTCGCGCAGGCAGCGCAGGGCTTCTTCGCGCCGGTCCATCTGCTGAGCCAGATCACCGGCGCGCACCCACAGGCGCGCATCGGGTGTCGTGCGCAGGGCCTCGATCAGCAGAGCGTGCGCGCGCGCCGGATCCTTGCGCGTCTCGCTCCACAGCCTTGAGCGGCGCAAGAGTACGGGAACGCGCTCCTCGGCACTGCGTGCGCAAGCAAGCGCTTCCTCGTACAGCGCCGTCGCACGCTCGGTGCGGCCGAGCTCGCGCTCGGCATCCGCCAGCGCCGCGAGATTGGCGGCATGGCGGGGGGCGAGATCGACGGCACGGCGCGCAAAGTCCCACTGATCGAGCTTGGGCAGCAATTCGCGATGGCGCTGCAGCGTGGCGAGGCCCGCGGCACGCTCGCCGGCGGCGAGCTGGGCGCGTCCCAGTCCGAACAGGGCTTCGCCATCGGCGTCATCGAGCGCCAGCGCGCGCTCAAAGGCCTTGACGGCCTCCGCGGGCTCGCGGACCCGCAGGCGGCGTCGACCTTCGCTGCTCCACAGTCGTGCATCGCGCTGCCAGAGTTCCTGCGGTGCGGAGCGCATCAGTGCATCGCACTCTTCAAAGCGCATCAAGGCTTCGAGGGCGTCGAGCTTCTGCAGCAGGCCTTCCGGCGTGGAAACATCGAGCAGCGCCACCGCCTGCGTGTACTGCGAGAGCTTGTAGTGGGCTTCGCCGCGCAGCGCATCGGCAAGCGAACCGAGCGGCTCCAGCGTCTGGAGCGCGGCCTGCGGCCGGTGCACGGCGAGCTGCCAGCGCGCGCATTCGAGTCTCAGATCCTGCTCCGCAGGCTGCGCCGCGAGCTCGCGCTGGCGCTCGGAGATCGCCTCCTCGCGGCGTCCCTCGCGCCACAGGGCGCGAGCGTCCAGAGCCGCGTGCAGACCCGCGTTCAGACTCATGGAGAGGCCGCTCAGCAGCAGCAGAGCCAGGATCCCGCGCAGCGGGCGGTACAGGGATCGGTGCAGAGATCGGTGCAGGGCGCAGCGCACGCCCGTCATGCTAGGGCCCTCCTGCGATGCTGCAAACAAGCCAATCGGCGGTTTTCGGGGTACACTTTTCAGCCCCATGCAGCTTCTGAAAATCACCCTGACGCATCTCTTCCCCCTCGTCCTGCTCGCCACTCCGACACTCGCAGCCGATCTGCGCGTCGAATGCCGCAACGGCAAGGCCGGTGAGGCCTCCGCCGTGCAGGTCACCGGAGACGCCGGCGCCGGCTTCCACCTGTTCGTGCGCGCGGAGGATCCCTCGCTGCCGCTGGCGAGCGTATACCTCCCGAGCATCAGCCCGCTGCGCAGCGGGCCCTCGAACATGATGCTGGGGGGCACGCTGGATGAGAAGGGCGGCAGCACGGTGGAGTTCGATGCTTCGCTGGCCCTCGATGGCAAGCGTCTGCGTTTCGTCGCACGTTACACGAGCGGTTCCTTGAGCCTGTCGAACCAGGCCCGCAAGACCTTCCTTGCCGCCAACACGGCGGGTGAGGCCTCCTCCTCGGCTGTGGGTGCTTCGTTCCTCGGTGAGCTCTACGGCATGCGCGATGGCTCTGCCATGGCGATCGGCGGAGCCGGGCCGCTGGTGACGATCTACGATCCGGTCAGCGAAGAGACGCGCCTCGCCGGCATTCTCTCCGGTCTGCCTCTGTTTCAGACGCGCGTGCAGCTGGCGGATGATCGCGTGCTGCTGGTGGGGGGGCTCGACACTCAGGGCGCACCGCTGGCGAATGCGCAGCTGTTTGATCCGGCGACGGGCTTCAGCACGGACCTTGCTCCGATGGCCTCGGCTCGCGCCGGCGCCTGCGCGGCGCGCCTTGCAAACGGCAAGGTGCTGATCATCGGCGGTCTTTCGGTGATCGATATCACCGATCCCGCGACGTTCTTCAGCGGGATTCTCAACACGACAGAGATCTTTGATCCGGCGACGGGCCTTTTCACGCCCGGTCCGAACATCCCCGAGCGCAAGGCCTTCGCCACCGCGACGCTGCTCAACAACGGTCAAGTGCTGGTGTCGGGCGGTCTGGGTGTGCTGCCGATCGTCAACATTCCCTTCGTTTCGAACACCGGTTACCTCTACACGGCCGGCACCAACAGCTTCGGTTTCTTCCCCAAGCTGTTCACGGAGGGTCGCTTCTTCCACAACGCCACCAAGCTCAAGGACGGGCGCGTCATGCTGTCCGGCGGCATCACGGCCGACCTGTCGGATGTGCTGAAGACCGGTGATCTGACGCAGATCGCGTTCAACACGATCGCCAGCACCTCGGTCTACACGACGGCCGGCAGCGGCTCCTTCTCCAACGGCCCGACGCTGGCGACATCGCGTGCGCTGCACACTTCCAGTGCGCTGGCGGACGGACGCGCGCTGCACGCCGGCGGTGTCAGCGGTGCGCTGGACATCGGCTCGATCCTGACCGGAGTGCCGGTGCTGCCGGCCGCCACGGACACCTGCGAGCTGACGACCACCACGACGGTCGTGGCCGGCCCGACGCTGCCGGGCGTGCGCGCCGGGGCCAGCGCCTGGACGGATCCGGGCAACTCGCGTGTCGTGATCTACGGCGGCGGCGCCACCTCGGTGCTGCTCTACCAGCCCTGAGGCTGCACGGACTCAGCCCGCGATTCCGCACTCTCGGCGCACGCGCTCCATGAACAGGCCCGCGAGTCGCTGGGTCAGCGCCCCGACCTGCCCGTTGCCGATGCGTCGGCCGTCGACCTCGGTGACCGCGGTGACCTCGGTCGTGGTGCCCACCACGAAGGCCTCCTCGGCAGCGTACAGGCGCGCCAGAGCCGGTCCTTCTTCGCGCACGGGGATGCCCGCTCCGCGCGCCAGCTCGATTACCACGCGGCGCGTGATGGAGTCGAGCACGGTGCCATCGAGCGGATAGCTCGTCAGTCCGCCGCGCTCGACGAGGAACAGACTGCGCGCCGGGCATTCGGTCACGATGCCCTGACGCACGAGGATCGCCGTGCCCACGCCGGCGGCCTGCGCGGCCTCGCTGTCGAGGATGTTCGACAACAGCGAGATCGACTTGATCTCGCAGTGCTTCCAGCGCACGTCCTCGCGCGTGATCGCGGTCATGCTGCGCGCGCCATCCTGCTTCAGCGGACCTTCGGGGTAGGCGAAAATGGTCACGGTGGGGGCCACGGCAGGCCGCGGGAAGTAGTGCTTGCGATGCGCCGCACCACGGGTGACCTGCCAATAGACGTGCGCATCCGGCCAGCCGTTGACGGCGAGCAGCTCGTCCGAGATGGCAGCCAGCGGGTGCGCCTTCCAGTCCAGCTCGATCTTCAGCGAGCGCAGGCTGAAGCGCATGCGCTCTTCGTGCTCGCGCATCGTGAAGGCGCGGCCGTTGTAGTAGCGCACCACTTCGTAGACTCCGTCCGAGAAGACAAAGCCGCGATCCTCCACGCGCACGCGCGCATCGGCGCGCGGCAGCCATTCCCCGTCGAGATAGCTCAGGGGCTCGCGCGGCAGCGCTGCGTCGGCGGGAAGGCGCGAGAAGCGCAGGCAGCCCGTTGCGCGGTTGACGCCCTCGTAGCGGAACCCCTCGCGCCACAGGCTTTGCTGTGCGGCTGCTGCACGCGGAGGGACTTCACAGCACAGCCCGTCGCCGACGGCACCGGCTGCTGTGCGCAGCAGTGCAGGCAGTTCAGCGAGCGTGCAGGGGCGGCCATTGAGCAGGGCGTGATCCGTGGGCATGTTCATGTCGTCGTGCGGAAGCAGCGGGCCAGCGTCAGGTCCTGGCCCTGATAGGAGGGCCGGCCTTCGCCGTAGAGGCGGGCGGGGCGCTCCCCGGTACGGAAGAAGCGCAGGCGGCAGAAGGGCTGGCCGTCCTCCACCAGGAAAGGCACGTCATGCGCTCGCACTTCGAGCACGGCGGGTGTGCCGCGACCGTCCGCGCCGTAGCCGAAGCCGTTGTCGAAGAAGCCGGCGTAGTTGTTGCGCAGTTCGCCGATGCCCACATCGATGGGCAGCATCTCCGCAGCCACATCGGGCGGGATGATCAGGCGTTCCCGCGAGGCGAAGATGTAGAAGCTCTCCGGCGCGAGGATGCAGCGGCCATCCTGGGCACGCAGCGGTTCCCAGAAGTCGAGCGCCGCGTGCGCGCCTTCGCGTGCGAACTCCACCAGATCGGTGTGCGTCGCGGAGCGCCAGCCGCAGGGATTGCGGCCCGCCAGTCCCACGCACAGCTCCAGCGTGCCGTCTTCCCCGATGCGAGCCTCTTCCAGCGGAATCGGACGCTCGCCGTCGTGCACCAGCGGGGTGCGCTGGTACAGCGCACGCAGCTGCGCGTGGTTGAGCGCGGGATTGCCGCTGGAGAGTCGCAGCTGCGCGAGTCGATCCCCGCGTGCCAGCCGCACGGGGAAGGACAGCGGCGCGATCTCGATCCACAGCTTCCCGCGGTAGCCGGCCGGCGTCTCATCAAAGCGCGGATGGCGGTCGCACAGGACGCGCGTGAAGATGTCGCAGCGCCCGGTCGAGCTGCGCGGGTTGAAGCGCCCGCGCAGATGCGGTTCGAGGAACAGCTCTTCTTCCAGTTCCACCAGATAGGCGACGCCGCGCTCGAACACCGCACCGGAGTCGAGGCGGAATTCGGACAGCGCGAGGTCGGCGATGGTGCGCTCGATGGGCGCGCGGCCGGGCAGGAAGCCCGCACGCATGCGCCAGCCGCGTGCTCCCAGGCGCAGATCGATCGAGGCCGGCGAGATTTGTTCGGGGCGCACCGGTCGATCGGCCCAGCCCGAGCGAATCGCGCTGCCCAGCAGGGCGTGCAGCTCGCGGTCGACCAGCAGGGTGTCCTGCGTCAGGGGCTTTGTCGCGCTCATGGGGGATGGGACATTCCACCAGATCGGGGCGGGGTGTGGAAGTTGGGCGGCGAAGTTGGGCGTGGAAGCGGAAGGAAGGGCCCGCTAGACTCTTGCGCCTTCGAAACCCCTTTTCGGGAATCCCCCCCCATGAAGATCCACGAGTATCAGGCCAAGGAACTGCTCAAGCGCTACGGCGTTGCGGTTCCACAGGGCCGTGTCGCGAGCACCGTTGACGAGGCCGTCGCGGCCTGGAACGAGCTCAAGAGCCCCCTGTGCGTCGTCAAGGCCCAGATTCATGCCGGCGGTCGCGGCAAGGCGGGCGGCGTCAAGCTGGTGCGCAGCGCGGACGAGTGCCGCGCCGCCGCGCAGGCCATCCTCGGCAAGCACCTGGTGACGCACCAGACCGGCCCCGAGGGTACGCTCGTGCGCACGCTGTGGGTCGAGAAGGGCAGCGACATCGCCAAGGAGCTTTATGTGGGCATCGCGCTCGATCGCGAGCAGCGCCGGCCGGTGATCATGCTGTCGACTGAAGGCGGCATGGACATCGAAGAGGTGGCCCACAAGAGCCCCGAGAAGATCGTCAAGGCGGCCTTCTCGCCGACCAAGGGACTCTCGAGCCAGGAAGCGCTCAAGCTGGTGCGCTCGCTCAAGCTCTCACCGGGTCTGGAGCCGCAGGCCGTGACCTTCCTGCTGGGGCTCTCCAAGCTGTTCGTCGAGCTCGACTGCTCGATCGCCGAGATCAACCCGCTGATCATCACGCGTGACAACAAGGTCATGGCGCTGGACGGCAAGATCAACTTCGACTCCAACGCGCTGTTCCGCCACCAGGATCTGCTTGCCTTCCGCGATCTCAACGAGGAGAACGAGAAGGAGATCGAAGCCAGCAAGTACGACCTTTCGTACATCGCGCTCGACGGCAACATCGGCTGCATGGTCAACGGCGCCGGACTCGCCATGGCGACGATGGACGTGATCAAGCTCTACGGCGGCGAGCCCGCCAACTTCCTCGACGTGGGTGGCGGCGCGACCGCCGAGAAGGTGACGGCCGCGTTCCGCATCATCCTCTCCGATGCAGCGGTCAAGGGCGTCCTGATCAACATCTTCGGCGGCATCATGAAGTGCGACACGATCGCCACGGGTGTCATCGAAGCGGTCAAGCAGGTCAAGCTGAGCGTGCCGCTGGTCGTGCGCCTCGAAGGCACGAATGTGGAGCTGGGCAAGAAGCTGCTGGCGGAATCCGGCCTGCCGATCCAGTCGGCGAGCGATCTCGACGATGCTGCTCAGAAGATCTGCGCGGCGGTGGGCGTTCTGAAGAAGGCGTGAGGCAAACACCATGAGCATCTGGGTCGGCAAGAACACCAAACTGATCTGCCAGGGCTTCACCGGGAAGACCGGCACCTTCCACAGCGAGCAGGCCATCGCCTACGGCACCAAGATGGTCGGCGGCGTCAACCCGCAGAAGGCGGGCACGACGCACCTCAACCTGCCCGTGTTCGGCTCCGTCAAGGAAGCGCGCGAGAAGACCGGTGCCAACGCCAGCGTGATCTATGTTCCGCCGGCCGGTGCGGCGGAAGCGATCCTCGAGGCGGTCGATGCGGGCATCGAGCTGATCGTCACGATCACCGAGGGCATTCCGGTGCTCGACATGGTCAAGGTCGCCGAGCGCATGGCGCAGCCGGGCTGCAAATCGCGCCTGATCGGTCCCAACTGCCCGGGCATCATCACGCCCGGCGAATGCAAGATCGGCATCATGCCCGGCTACATCCACAAGCCCGGCCGCGTGGGCGTTGTGTCGCGCTCGGGCACGCTGACCTATGAGGCGGTGTGGCAGCTCACCAGCCGCAACCTCGGTCAGTCGACCTGCGTGGGCATCGGCGGTGACCCGGTCAACGGCACGAACTTCGTCGATGTGCTCAAGGCCTTCAACGAGGACCCGGACACCGAAGCGATCATCATGATCGGCGAGATCGGGGGCAACGCCGAAGAGCGCGCAGCCGAGTTCATCGCCGCCAACGTGAAGAAGCCGATGGTGGGCTTCATCGCCGGCCAGACGGCTCCTCCGGGACGCCGCATGGGCCATGCCGGTGCGATCATCTCCGGCGGTCAGGGCAGCGCGGGCGACAAGATCGCCGCGTTGGAGAAGGCCGGCGTGCGCATGTGCAAGAGCCCCTCGCGTCTGGGCGAGACGATGGAGAAGGTGCTCGCGGAGCGCGGCATGCTCGCGGGCTTGCGCGGGTGAGCATCAGCCCGTGAACCGCTGGAACGTGGTGCGCACACAGGATGGTTCGCTGTCCTTTGCGCACCCCGTCCACGGACAGGCTTGTCATTCCGACAGCGGCGCGTGGCTGGAATCGCTGGAGCGCTACGCGCGCGCCTGCCGTCTGGCGGAGCTCTCTTTGCGCCGAGAGCGAGTGCGGATTCTGGATGTGGGCACGGGGCTGGGCTGGAACCTCGCGGCCGCGCTGCATGAACTGCCGCCGCATGTGCATGTGGAAGTGCTGTGCCTCGAGTCGGATCCGGAGGTGATTCGTCAGGCGCTGGAATTGCACGCTGCGCAAGGGTTGGCGGAGCAGGAACCCGCGCGCAGTGCCTATGGCCGGATCGCACCGCTGCTGGCGCAGGCGCTTGAGAGCGGCCAGGCACACGATGCGCAGATGCGACTGCGCCTCTTGCTCGGTGATGCGCGCCGCACGCTGGCGCTCGCGCCGGAGCGCGAATTCGATGCAGTGTTTCTCGATCCATTTTCGCCGGGCGTGGAGGGGGAGCTTTGGGACTGGGGCTTTCTGGCCGAGCTCGCGCAGCGCATGACGGAGGAAGGCATCCTTTCGACCTACACGGTTTCCATGGGGGTGCGCGCAGGTCTGCTGGCTGCGGGGTTGCGGCTTGGGACAGGCCCGCGCGTCGGTCGCAAGGCCAGCGGCACGCTCGCCAGCCGTTCGACCGCTCTGGAGCCGCTTCCGGAGGCCCTGTTGCGCAAGCTGGGACGCCGTGTGAAGGCCCGAACAGGGCAGGATCAAGGTTTCTGATGATGCCTGCCACTCAAAATAACCGGCTGCCGGCGCGCTTTGGCTCTCGATTGACTAGAATGCCGACCCGTCATTGCACGGAGAAGAAACGCTTATGTTGCCCATCGCCGCCATCGGAATGCCCGAGATCCTGATCATTGCCGCCATCGTCTTGCTGCTCTTCGGAGCGCGCAAGCTGCCGGAGCTGGCACGCTCGCTCGGCGGCAGCGTGAACGAGTTCAAGAAGGGCATGGCGGAAGGTGTCGAGAAGAAGGATGCGCCTGCGCGCACCAACGACACGCCGTCTTCGAACGGCCGCTCCTCGAACGATCGCTGATTGCTGCGCGGCCCCGTCTATGGACTGGTGCTGTGCGGGGGCCTGAGCTCCCGCATGGGACAGGACAAGGCGGATCTGCGCGTCCACGGGCTGCGCATGATCGAGCACGCGCTGCGCGCGCTCGATCCCTTGAGCGAGGAAGTCTGGCTGGCCACCGGCAACCGACCACGCCATCTCGAGCTCGGCCGATTGTGCGTGCTGGACTCATCGAGCGCGGGCGGCAGCACGCCGAGCCCGGCTCCGGGCGGTCCGCTGCAGGGCATTGCGGCCGGACTGCGCCTGGCGCGCGCCCGCAGTCGACAGGCCTGGCTGGTGGTGGCCGCTTGCGACATGCCGCGACTCCTGCCTGCGACCTATTCCCGGCTGCTGGCACGCTGCGCCGAAGGTGTCGATTTCGTAGGCTTGAGGAGTTCTCGCGGCCCCGAGCCGCTGTGCAGTGTCTGGTCGGTTCGCCTGCTGGCAGCCGTCGAGCAGACGCTCGCGGCGGGTGAGGCCCGGCCACTGGAAGCGCTGGCACGCGCGGAAGGTGTGCTGTGGCTGGAGCCGAGCGAGACCGAACTCGGCCAGACCATGAACATCAATACGCCCGAAGATCTCCGCCGCCTCCGGGGAGAGTCCCCATGAGCCGCGTGGAGAGCATCGTCGCACCGGTGCGTGACAGCCTCGAGCGCATGCGCAGCGTGCTCGAAGCGCACGTGCGCGATTCCTCGCGCGCCGTGAGCGACATGACCGACCACGTCGGTCGCTTCCGCGGCAAGCAGCTGCGCGCCACGCTGGTGCTGCTCGCCGGAGATGCCACGGGCAATGCGACCGATGAGCACCCCACGGTGGCCGCGATCGTGGAGATGATCCATCTCGCGACGCTGGTGCACGATGATGTGCTCGACGGCGCCAAGGTGCGCCGTCGCGTGGCCTGTGTCAACGAGCGCTGGGACAACCAGACGGCCGTCCTGCTGGGGGACTTCCTCTACGCGCGCGCCTTCGCGCTGTCGACCGATCTCTCCAGCCGCATGGCGAGCCGCGTGCTGGCCGAGGCCACGCGCCGCATCTGCGTCGGTGAAATCGATCAGGCCGCGCTGCGCTACGACTTCGAAATGCCCGAAAGCACCTACGAGCGCATCGCCGGCGCGAAGACCGCCGAGCTGTACGCCGCGGCCTGCGAGCTGGGGGCTCGCTATCCAGGCGGACGCGAGGATCTCGGCCGCTCGCTGCGCGAGTACGGCCACGCCATCGGTCTCGCCTTCCAGATCGTCGACGATTGCCTCGATGTGGTCGGCAAGGAAGAGGTCGTCGGCAAGACGGTCGGCAACGACGTCGAGGACGGCAAGATCACGCTGCCCGTGCTGCGCACCTATGCAATCTCGGATGCGGCCACACGCTCGCGCATGCGCTCGGTCTACACCGAACCAGGCCTGAAGAACCGCCTCGGCGCGCTGCAGGCGGTGGTTTCGCTCGAAGCGGGCGTGGACTACGCCTTCGAGCGAGCGCGCACGCTCGTGGAAGGAGCCAAGGCGCGCGTGCGCGTGCTGCCGCCCACGCCGGCGCGCGATGCGCTGATCGAGCTGGGCGATTTCGTGCTGGAACGCAACTTCTGAAATGTCGGGCATGGCGAAAATACTCGATGGCAAGGCTTGTGCGGCCGTGGTGCGCCAAGGTGTCGCGCAGCGGGTGGCAGCACTGCGTGCGGTGGGTGTGCACCCCGGACTCACGGTGGTGCTGGTGGGCGAGGATCCCGCCAGTCAGGTTTACGTGCGCAACAAGGACAAGGCGGCCCAGGACGCCGGATTCCGCGTTCAGACGCTGCGGCTGCCGGCCGGCATCGCGCAAGGCGAGCTCGAGCAGCGTGTGCGTGAGCTGGGAGCGGATGCATCCGTGCACGGTATCCTCGTGCAACTGCCGCTGCCGCGCGGTCTCGATGCCACGCGCGTCGTGCGCTGCATTCCGCCGCACAAGGATGTCGATGGCCTGACCCCGCCCAACGTGGCGGCGCTCGCAATGGGTGAGCCGGGCCTCTTTCCCTGTACGCCGCTGGGCTGCGTGGAGATTCTCGAGCGCCACGGCCTTCCGCTCGCCGGCGCGGAAGTCGTCGTGATCGGCCGCAGCATGCTGGTGGGCAAGCCCTTCGCGCTGCTGGCGCTCGAGCGCCATGCGACCGTGACGGTGGCCCATTCGCGCACGCAGGATCTTGCCGCCGTCTGCCGGCGCGCGGACATTCTGGTGGCTGCCGTGGGCAAGCCCCGCATGGTGCAGGGCGATTGGATCAAGTCCGGGGCGGTGGTGCTGGATGTGGGCATCAACCGGCTGCCCGACGGCACGCTGTGCGGCGATGTCGATACCGAGGCCGCCATGGCCCGTGCGGGGGCGATCACCCCCGTCCCGGGCGGAATCGGTCCGATGACGATCGCCATGCTGCTCTCCAACACGGTGCTGGCGGCCGAGCGCGTGGCGGGCCGCGAATCCAGAGGAGCGCGCGCACATGGCGCGTGACGCTGGTTTTGGTGCCCCGCGCGCGCAGCTGGCGCTGCCGCACTGGACGCCGATGGTTCGTCGCCTGATCCTGATCAACGCAGGGCTGTTTCTGGCGAGCTTTGCACTGTATCTCGTGCGCGAGGACTGGCTGGAGGCGCTGCTGCTGCAGCTGGGGCTCGATTCGACGCGCTTTGACGGTTCAACCTGGCCGCCGCTGTGGCAGCTGTTCACCTACGGCTTTCTGCACAGTGTCACCCAGATCACGCATGTGCTGTTTAACATGCTGACGCTGTTCTTCTTCGGCACGCAGCTGGAGGAGCGCTACGGATCCGGCTCGCTGCTGTTCCACTATCTCGCCGCGCAACTGTGCGGCGCACTGCTGTTCCTGATCGGTACCTGGTTCCTCGGCACCCAGCCGCTGCTGATCGGCGCTTCAGGCGCCTGCTATGGCGTGATGTTCGCCGTTGCGACGCTGTTCCCCGACCGGCAGGTGATCTTCATCCTGTTCCCGATGACATTGCGCACGCTGGCCTTCGTCCTGCTGGGGATGACCGTGTTCATGGGCCTCCTCGACCTCAAGCACGGTGTCAGCGGGGGCGTCTCGCACGCCACGCACCTCGGCGGGCTTGCCTACGGCTGGCTGGCGGCCCGCAAGGGCTGGCTGGCATTCGACCCCAAGGCCCGGCTGGAGCGTCGTCGCACCGTCCGAGCGGCCGAGCAGGCCGTTCAGGAGCAGTTGCGTTCCGAGAGCGATGCCCAGCGCATGGACCAGCTGCTGGAGAAGATCCACCGGGAGGGCATGGCTCGGCTGAGCGCGGATGAGCGGGAATTCCTGCGGCGCATGTCGCAGCGCAGGCCTTGAGCGTGCGCGGGCGCGGCCCGCTGGCTAGACTCTGCACGCCATGAAAACGCTCCCCTTCGCGCTGCTTGCCTGCGCGGCTCTGCAGCCCGCGTGGCTGCCGATGCCCGTTTCTGTCGTCGCCTACGCCCAGGATGCCGATGATGACTTCCGGAACGAGTTCCAGAAGCATCTTGACGGCGCTCAGAAAGCCGAACAGCAGAAGCTCGTCAAGGCCAAGTCCTACGAGGCGGCCGTCTGGATCGACCGCCTGGCGGAGAAGCTCTCCGTGACTCCCGACCCTGCCGAGCAGAAGCTGTTCGACGCGCTTGCGGAAGCCTGGCGCGCGAATTTTGCCAAGAGTGAGTTCCCGGCGCGCTCGCAGAGCTACTACGCCGGTCTGGACGATTCCAAGCGGCGCATCCGCAAGGATCTGACCGATCGCTGGAAGTCGGCCTGGCGCGAGTTCGACGGCAACCTGCAGAAGAAGGACGGCCTGGTGTTCGCGAACATCATGGACGAAGTCGAGGCGCTGGCCGGTGCCTTCGAGAGCGAAGGCGATCTCTTCCATGCTTCCGAGGCCTACCGGGTTCATGCGCAGATGCAGGATGAGATGCTGCGGGGCCAGAGCGCGGATCTGCACGGTGCCTGGAAGTCGTACGGCTACGCCATCACTCCGCGCGAGAAGCTCGATCTGAAGGATCCCGTGCTGGAAGAACTGAAGAAGCGCCATGCGGCACTGGCTGCGCGCGGTGCCGACCAGAAGGGTGGCGGCGCGCCCGCCGATCCGGGTGGCGCAGCCGCGCCGAAGGCTGCCGGACCGTCCGTTCCGCTGAGTGCGACAATGAGCTTCGAGATGCTCTCGAGCTTCGATGCGTTCCAGCGCCCGATTTACGGCCTCGACGATAACTACCCGATGTGGGAGGGCATACGCCTGCTGAAGAAGGATTCCGTTGAGCCGCTGCCGCGCAACTCGGATTGCCCGCCGCTGGTTCGCACCGGCTCGAGCGACATTCGCTTCGACACCGACGGCGACGGCAAGGGCGATGAGAAGCTCACCCTCACCGGAAACATCGTTCCGATCAAGGTCAAGATCGGCAAGGGCGGTGCACAGCGGCCATGGGGATTCTTCGCCACCACCGGCATCCAAAAGGACAGCTATCAGGGCGTCGAGGTCAATCTGGCTCCCGATGATGCGCAGTTCGTGCTGTACACGATCGGGGGAGCCTCGATCGTCGGCACGCTGGGCACCACGCCGGTCCGCCTGATCGATGACACGCTGGATGGCAAGTATGGCAGCATGCCGCAGACCTGGGGCACGCTGGGCATGACCCCGAATCACTACGAACCCGTGATGGACACGATGGTGATCGGCCCCGGGAAGCGCGCCAAGCCCTATTCCGAACTCGTCGAGATCGAAGGACGCTGGTACAAGCTCGAAGTGCAGGAAGAAGGCGGCAAGCTCGCAGCTCTTCCGTCCGATGTGGATACCGGCGTGCTCAAGCTCGACTTCAAGGGACCCGTGCAGCCGACCTATCTGGTGATGATGGGCTCAGGCGACACCAAGAATTGCTACTTTGACATCGTCGAAGGCGGAGCCAAGGGCGTGCGCGTGCCGGTCGGCAGCTACACCCTCTACTACGGCGAATTGCGCAAGGGCAAGAAGAAGCAGATGCAGAAGGCCGTGATCGTGCCGCCCAACACCGGAGCGCCGAGTTGGAGCGTGCGCAAGAACGAGGTCACGAACGTGACGCTGGGCGCACCCTTCGGCTTCGACTTCCGCTTCGAGACGGACGGCTCGAAGCTCAAGGTTCTCGGCGGCACTATCGCCGTGGTCGGCAACGCGGGGGAACGCTACGAGCGTCCCTGGAACGCCGTCGCCAAGCCGGAGGCCCTGTGGCGCAAGAAGGGCACCAAGCAGGCCGCCGGCGACGAGAAGATGGGCGTCGGCAGCCTCGACACAATCAACGATGCCGCGCTCGGCTGGGCCAGCGTCTGGTTTCCCCTCAACACAGAAATCGATGCCAAGCAGGAAGCGACTTTTGAGGTCCAGTTGGTCCAGAAGAAGCACGATCTGTTCGGCAAGGTCGAATCGGCCTGGAAGGAATGAACTCATGATCGACATCAAGCTCATCCGCACCAACCCTGCTCTGGTCGAGGCCGGCGCCAGGAAGAAGCGCATCGCGCTGGATCTCTCGCGCATCGTCGAGCTCGACAACCAGTCGCGCGCGATGCAGCAGGACATCGACCGGATGCGCGCGGAGCAGAACGCCGCAGCGAAGCTGATCGGTAAGGCCGCGCCCGAGGAGCGCGCCAAGCTCGCCGAAGAGGCCAAGCGTGCCAAGGGTGCCCTCAAGGAGCTCGAGGATGCCTACGGCGCCTGCGAGGCGGAACTCAAAGCGGCGCTGCTGCGCGTGCCCAACATTCCCGCCGAGGCCGTTCCGGAGGGCAAGGACGACAGCGAGAATGTTGAGGTCAAGCGCTGGGGCACGCCCCGCAGCTTCGACTTCCCGTTCCGCGACCATATCGCGCTGGGCGAAGCTCAGGACTGGATCGATGTCGAGCGCGGCGCGCGCATTGCCGGCTCGCGCAACTACTTCCTCAAGGGCGACCTCTCGTTGCTCGAAGGCGCGATGATGCGCTTTGCGCTGGAGCGCATGGTCGCCAAGGGCTTCACCTCGCTCTCCGTGCCGACGCTGGTGCGCTCCGATGTCATGGTGGGCACGGGGTATTTCCCAGGCGGCGAAGAGCAGGCCTACCGCTGTGACGAGCGCGACGACCTGTGCCTCGTCGGCACCGCGGAGGTTCCGGTCACGGCGCTGCACCAGGACGAGATCCTCAAGCTTTCCGAGTTGCCCAAGCTCTACGTGGCGCTGTCCTCCTGCTATCGCCGCGAGGCCGGCACCTACGGCAAGGACACGCGCGGGCTGTACCGCGTGCACCAGTTCCAGAAGGTCGAGCAGGTAGTGCTCGACATCGCGGATCCGCAGCGCTCGATCGAACACCATGAGATGATCGTGCGCAACGCCGAGGATGTCCTGCAGGCGCTGGAACTGCCGTACCGCATCGTCAACGTGTGCGGCGGCGATCTGGGTGCGCCGCAGATCCAGAAGTTCGACATCGAAACCTGGATGCCCAGCCGCAACAACTACGGGGAAACGCACTCGGCTTCGCGATTCCACGACTATCAGGCGCGCCGCCTCAACATGCGGTACCGCGACGCAGAGGGAAAGGTGCACTTCTGCCACACGCTCAACAACACGGTCGCCGCAAGCGTGCGCATGCTGATCGCGCTGATCGAGAACCATCAGGCCGCTGATGGCCGCGTCTGGCTGCCGCCGGCGCTGCGGCCCTACATGGGCGGGCGCGAGTGGATCGGCAAGGTGCTGAGCTGAGGCGTCAGCGCAAAGCGCGTTGAACGGAAGATTGCGCGCGGGAGCCTACTGAGGCCCACCGCCACCGCCGCCGCCACCCCCGGGGAAGCCGCCACCGCCACCACCACCGCCGCCGCCGCCGCCGCCACCCCCGGGGAAGCCGCCGCCGCCACCACCGCCGCCACCACCGCCGCCGCCACCGCCGCCACCACCGCCGCCACCACCGCCGCTGCCGCCGGTCTGGGTGGCTGCACCTGCTCCGGCGTTGGCTCCCGCACCACTGCCCGTGTTGGTCGGCGGCGTGGGGATGGCCGGCAGCACCAGCTGCTCTTCCGGCTGTCGCTGACCCTCGGGCAGGCGGATCACGCGCCGATAGGCCAGCGTGCGTCGATCGACGGGAGCGATGCGCAGTTGTTCATTGGTGATGCGCGGAGCGAGCTCCAGAGTTAACGTGATCTCAATGCGCGCGGGCAAGCCGACGTTCTCATCTTGGTTGCTGCTGCCCCATTCGGAGAGCGGCTCGGCATCGGGACCGTCTTCCGTGAAGATCTGGATCTCCATGCCCTTCACGCGGTCATGCAGCAACTGGTACTCGCCGCCGTCGAAGGGCTCCTCGTCGACGCCGAAGCCCTCGCGCCGGTAGATCTCGAGGAACTGGTCATTGCCCGGCGCGGGGCGCAGGCAGTAGCCGACCTCGTTGATGTCCGAGCGCACGATCCGGTTGCCGTAGGGACGCAGGATCATGCTGTCGCTGCTGCTGACGAAGTCGATGTTGTCCGCATCGAAGCCGAAGATGACCCGGTTCTTGATGCGCAGATGGTTCATGCGCGTGGAGTCGTAGGTCACCAGTCCGCGCAGATCGCGCTCGAGAAGATCGAGGATCGCCGGCCCTGCTCCCTGCGTCTCGAGCACGTTGTGAATCGTGTCGCGTGAAGTGCGCGCCGCCGTGAGGATCTGGCTCAGCGCCGCCATGATGCCGCCCATGATCAGCAGGGTCAGCAGCACTTCGACAAGCGTGAAGCCTGCGCGGCGAAGGCCGGGGGATTTCACGGCTTGGTGCTCCCGCTATTCGAACCCGAGGCATTCGATCCGCCGGTGTTCGTACCCGAAGCAGCGCTTTCGCTTCCGGCGGCTGCTTCCTCCTCGGAGGGACCGTAGACCTGCGCCCAGGGGAACCAGCGCTCCATGGTGAGCTCGTTCTTGTATTCCTTGAGCTTGGGAAACGAGATGCGGATGCGCACCTTCTCGAAGGGCTCCTCCGCCTCCTCCTCTGTTTCGCTCTCGGAATCGGAATCGCCGCTCGACGTACGGGTGCCGCTCGTGTCGGAATCACGGGGTGCCCAGGAGTCGAACGGGCGCTGCAGGCGGTCGTCGACGGGCTGATCGAGGAACGCTTCGTCTCCGACAACCACTTCGTAGGTGAAGTCGGGATAGCCCTCTTCCGAGAAGGTGCCGCTGATGCCGCGATCGATGTCTTCCTGATAGAGTCCGGAGCCGATTTGTCCGAGCTTGTACACCGCGAGTTCACGCGCGAGCTTGGTGTTGCGGGTGTGGGCTGCCAGCATCTTGGTCGTGTTGAGCCCCTGCAGCAGGTAGATCAGCATCGTTCCGACGATCAGAACCGTCACCGCCACCTCGGCCAGCGTGAAACCCTGTCTCGAGGCAGCGCGGCGCTTCATTGGAAGTCACCATCCTTGGCGGGTTCGCGCACGAACGTGCCGTCGTGCAGATGGATCGTGCCGGTGAGTCCCTGCACCTCGATGGAGAAGATGTGGTTGTCGGGCGACTGTCCCAGCACGATGCAGTGCCCTGAGCTCCCGCCCAGGGGATCGAAGCGCACGGCACAGATGCCCTGCGTGTAGTCCACGCCGTCAATCACCACGCGCAGAAACTTGATGCTCTCGGGAAGATCCTTCCAGCTGAGTCGCATGCGCTCCTCATCGGTCTGGGCGAGGCCTCCGCCGCCGACCCGAAAGGGTGAGACCATGCGCCAGCGCGACTTCTCCAGGTCGTACTCGATCAGGAACTCGGCGTTGCGCGCGATGGCTTCCGAGCGCGTGCCGTTGATGTCCTGTGAGAGGGCTCGCACGGCCGAGTGCAGCTCGGCCTTGGGCAGCATGGCGCGCCAGTTGACGGTGACGAGCCCTGCGATCATGCCCAACACCGCCAGCACGGCGACAATCTCGATCAGGCTGAAGCCGGAACGAGAGGCTCGTCGTTGGGCGGCGGTGCGGGCCATGGCGCAGCCTGATCAGCCCTCGCTGTCGTCGCTGGCGATGTCGCGATCGTCGCCCTCGCCGCCGGGCTGGCCGTCCTTGCCGTAGGAGAGGATGCGCGGTGTCGGCTGGCCCGACTGCGGCGGCTCGTAGATGTACTCGTTCTTCCACGGATCCTTGGGCAACTTCCCCGCCGGGCCCTTGAGGTAGGTGTGACCGTTTTCATCCGGCGTCACCAGGACCTCAAGGCTGTCGGGATACTTGCCGGCATTGTTGATGGCGAACTCGTCGAGTGCGCTCATCATGGCCGTAATGTCGGCCTTGGCGGTAGTGCGCGAAGCCTGCGAGAAGCGCTTCAGGACGTTGGGAACCACCAGCGTGCCGAGCAGGCCGATGATGACGATGACGACCATCATTTCGGCGAGCGTGAAGCCGCGCCGGTTGTTGCGGTGTTGAGGCAGGGTATTCATGGATGGATCACAGGTCTCTTGTTGTCGTGGCGAGGAAGTCCGGTGGCGGCTTGGACGCGCCGTCCGCCTTCAGCTTCCCACCTGTCCGATCTGGAGGATGGGCATCACGATCGAGATTACGATGTAGCCCACGACCACCGCGAGGAACACGATCATGAGGGGTTCCAGAACGGAGGTGAGGCGCTCGGTGGCGATGTCGATCTCCTCGTCGTAGGCCGAGGCGATGCGGTCGAGCATCTGCTCGAGCTCGCCGGACTGCTCGCCCACGCTGACCATGTAGCCCACGACGGCCGGGAATACACCCGTGGCCTTGAGCGGCGTGGAGATGTCCGTGCCCTCAAGGATGCGCTGGCGGATATGGTCCGTGGCATCCGCGATGACGCGGTTGCCGACGACGGTCTTCGTGATCTCCAGGCTCTGGACTGCGGGCACGCCCGACTGCAGCAGTGTTGAGAGCGTGCGCGTAAAGCGCGAGACGGCCTGCTTGCGCAGGAGATCGCCCACGATCGGGAGCTTGAGCATGGTGCGGTCGATCGCGAGCCTGCCGTTGGGGGAGGTGCGATAGACGCGCTCGAACGTGAACGAGACGGCCGCGATGAACAGGGCACCCAGCCACCACCAGTTCTTGAAGAGATCGCTGATCATGATCAGCACCTGCGTGGAGGTCGGCAGCGCCTGGCCCATGTCCTGGATCATCGAGGTGATCTGGGGCACGACCACGGCCATCAGGATCGAGACCACGATCAGGCCGATGCCGATCATCAGCGCCGGATAGGTCAGCGCCGAGACCACCTTGCGGCGTAGCGTGCGCTGGCCCTGCAGATAGTCGGCCAGACGCCGCAACACGACATCCACATTGCCCGTCGCCTCGCCGGCGCGCACCATGTTGATGTACAGCTCGCCGAACATGTAGGGGTGCTCGGTCAGCGCATCGGCCAGAGACGCGCCCTGGTTGATGCGCTCGCGGATCTCCCGGAACATGGTCTCGGTCTCGCGGGTCTCCGCCTGCTCGATCATCGCCTTGAGCGTCTCGGCGAGCGGGATGCCCGAGCCGAGCAGCGTGCCCATCTGGCGCGTGCTGGCGGTGAGGATGTCGAGATTGCGGGAGCTGGGACCCGAAGAGCGCGCGCGCTCGGTGCGCAGCTTCTGCAGGAACGAGGGCTTGTCGCCGGGCTTCTTGGCCTTGATGGCCTTGCCGCCGCGCAGCTCGCGGATCTCGCTGACGAGCAGGTTGTCCTTGCGCAGGCGGTTGCGGGCCTCGCGCGGCGTGTCGGCATCGATCACGCCGGTCTGCACCGAGCCGCCCTGTGCGTAGGCCTTGTACTCGAAGATCGGCATGGCGGCTCCTCGGGGTTACTCCAGATCCAGCTGCGTCACGCGCAGCACTTCATCGGCGGTGGTCTGGCCGGCCATGATCTTGACGCGGCCGTCTTCGCGCAGCGTGATCATGCCCCGCTCGACAGCCGAGCGCTTCATCACCGAAGCGGTGATGCCGTCCATGATCTGCGTGCGCAGCACCTCGTCGACCGGCAGGAACTCGTAGATCGCAGTCCGGCCGGAGTAGCCTGACTGGAAGCACTCCTCGCACCCTCGTCCGATCGCCACGCGGCCGTTCATCTGCGCCGGATCGATGCCGACCTTGCGCAGCTTGGCAGACCATTCGTCCGTGATCGGGACATAGGTGTGGCAGTGCTTGCAGACCGTGCGCACCAGACGCTGGGCAATCACGAGCACCAGCGAGCTGGCGACGAGATACGGCTCCACGCCCTGATCGACCATGCGCGTGATCGTCGAGGGCGCATCGTTGGTGTGGACGGTAGAGAACACGAGGTGGCCCGTGAGCGCGGCGCGGATCGCGACCTCCGCGGTTTCGAGGTCGCGGATTTCACCGACCATCATCACGTCCGGGTCCTGACGCAGGAAGCTGCGCAGACCGGCGGCGAAGGTCAGTCCCTTCTTGGTGTTGACCTGCACCTGACTGACGCCCGGCAGCGAGTATTCGACCGGGTCCTCGATCGTCAGCACGTTCTTCTGCGTCGTGTCGACCTCGCTCATTGCCGCGTACAGCGTGGTCGTCTTGCCCGAACCGGTGGGGCCCGTGACCAGGATGATGCCGTGGCTGAAGTTGAGGTACTCCCGGATGATCTCGAGGTTTTTCGGTGCCAGTCCGATCTCGTCCAGCGAATAGACCTTGGCGGTCTTGTCGAGCAGACGCAGCACGATGCGCTCGCCGGTCGTGGTGGGCACCGAGCTGACACGCACGTCAACCTCGCCGTCGCCCAGTCGGATCGTCGCGCGACCGTCCTGAGGCAGGCGGCGTTCGGCGATGTCCATCTTGCCCATCACCTTGATGCGGCTGACGATGGCCTCCTGCACCTTCCGCGGGATTGGATCCATGTCATACAGGATGCCGTCGATGCGGAAGCGGACCTGCATGCGGTCCGGATAGGGGTGGAAGTGCACGTCCGAGGCGCGCAGCTTGAGCGCCTGGAACAGGATCGTGTTGACGAGCTTGATGATCGGCGCCTTGTTGGCGACGTCGAGCACGTCCTCCGACTCGTCGATCTGCTCCGCGAGTCCGGCGATGTTGCCGTCCTCGGCGACTTCATCCAGGGCCTCGTCGACACCGTCGGCCTTGTGGCGATAGGCACGGGCGAGCAGCGTCGTGATCTCCACGCGCGGGGCCAGCACAGGATCGATTTCCATGCCGAGCATGCCGGCGAGGTCGTCCATCGGGTGCGGAGCCAGCGGTGCGCAGGTCGCCACACGCATCACCTTGTCCGCGGTCTCCTCGAGCGCGACCAGGTTGTAGTTGCGGGCGAACTGAACCGGAACCTTGTTGATGAAGGATCCAGGCACCTTGGTGCCATCCAGCGACTTCCTGAACTCGTAGCCGAGGTGCTTGGCGTAGACCTGCAGCAGGGTCACCTCGTCGAGGTAGTCCTTCTGCACGATCATGCGGTCCAGCGAGTCACCGCTGGCCGCCGCGGCCCGGCGGCATTCTTCCAGTTTCTCGCGCGACAGCCCGGCGTCGACGAGCATCTCCGAGATGCTGCTCACTGTATGGGATCCTCAGTGCTTGGGTTCAGCGGCGGGTGCCTGCGGGTCTTGGGCCTTGGGTTCCTGCTTGGGCTGGTCTGCGGGCTTTTCGGGCTGCGCAGGCGCCGGCGGGTTCTTGGCTTCCTTGAGCACTTCGTTCATGCGCGCCGGATCCAGCCCGACGCTTTCCTGATCGACCTCGCCCTTGGCGGGGCTGCGGTAGAGCGGAACTTCGAAGGACTGCAGATCGAGCTGCTCGCCTTCGCGGCCGAACCGCGGATCGATCACGCGCAGACGGTCGGCACCGATTGTGTCGGCGGCCTCGAGCTTGCGGCGGTAGCTGATCTCTGCGAGATCTGCGAAGTCCTGATCGCGCATGATGTGCGGGGTCACGAAGAAGTACAGCGTGGTGCGGTTCTGGCTGTCAGAGTCATTGCGGAACAGCGCGCCGATCACGGGCACATCGCCGAGGAAGGGCAGTGACTCGCGCGTCTTGCCCTTGTTGTCCGTGATGATGCCGCCGACCACCATCGTGGCGCCGTCGGGCACATTGACCGTGGTGTCGATCGTGCGGGTGGTCTTCGGCGGGGGAATCGCGCCCTGCACGGCCCCCTGGAAGTTCGAGACCTCCAGCTTGATCTTGAGGCGCAGGTAGCGGCTGGCGCTGATGGTGGGCGAGATCGACAGCGTGATGCCAGCATCCACGTAGTCCTTGAAGTTCTCCTGTGTCTGGCCGTTGAGCCCGCCCGAGGCCGTGATCGTCGTGGTCGGCTGCTCGTCCTTGCTGACGACGGTCGCGCCGCCGTTGTTGTTGACCAGCACCGAGGGCACGTTGAGCACGTTGGTGTCACGGCGCGTCTTCAGCGCCTTGAGCAGCACGGGCAGGGAGAAGTCACCCGCATCGATGATACCGGCGGTGATGCCCTTGGAGATGTTGGGCACCTTGAGGTCGGCGATGCCGTCGGAGTCCGTGTCCTCGTACGAGGCGAAGCCGAAGTCCGTGATGCCGAAGCTGCCGGTGGAGGAGCCGATGTCCGCGACACCGACTTCCACGCCCAGATCCAGCTGATCGGTGTTGGAGAGCTCCACGAGCGCGGTCTCGATCAGCACCTGCGGCTGGCGGCGATCGAGGCTCTGGATCAGCTCCAGCACCTCGTCGTAGCGCGTGCGATTGGCGGCGATCAGCAGCGCGTTGGTGACCTTGTCAGCCACCACGACCACGTCGTTGCGGCCCGCCGATCCCGTGGCTGCGGCGGCGGGCTGGCCCTGGCGGGCGGCGCCCGCTCCGGCCTGTCCGGTCGTCACGCGCGCACTGTCCTTGATGAACGTGTCGAGCGTCTTGGCGAGCTCCTCGGCGTCGACGTTCTCCAGCTTGTAGATGTGGTAGGTGCGCTCGCGCTCCACGACATCGACATCCAGACGCGCCACCAGTTCCTTGATGCGCGGCAGATCCTCGGGCATCGCCATCACGATCAGCGCGTTGGCGCTGGGATCGACCATGATCTTCGACTCGGCATTGCCGCTCTGCAGCGGAGCCGTGACGCCCTGCGCCGCCTGCACCTGACCGCGCGCCTGCACGGCGCGGCGGCTGGCCTCGAGCAGTTCCTCGAGCACGTCAGCGATCTCCTCGGCCGAGCGGTACTCCAGCGTGATCGTCTCGAAAACCGGCAGCTGCCCTGCGAGATTCTTCGATGCGTCATCGACGAAGCGCAGCATGCGCACGATGCCGGCCACATCGCTGCCGAAGCCCGTGATCAGCAGGCTGTTGGAGTTGCCGATCGCCATGATCTGCTGCGTCTGCGCATCGGTGAACATCTGGCGCAGCGAGTTCTGCAACTGGCGCACATCGGTGTGCGGCAGGTCGATCACCGTGGTGATCAGCGTCGCGGGCTGGTCGGCGTACTTGTCGATCTCGCTGGGTGCGACGTAGACCGCATCCTTGCGCAGATTGCTCTTGTTGGGCGCCTGCAGGTTCGAGATCAGCACGACCGACAGATTCTCCGGACCGATCTCCGAGCAGACGAACTCGTTGATCACCATCATGATCTGGAAGAAGGAATAGAAGTCCTTCTTCGGCACGCGCTTGGGCCCGTACATCTTCAGCTTCAGCTGCGCCAGGGCCTGACCGGTGTCGCGCGAATACGTGAAGTTGCGTCCGGTGAACTCCTGGCACAGCTTGACGAAGTACTCCAGCGTCAGCGCACTCTCGCCGCCGGTCTCGTCAAAGGTGAGGATGTAGTCATCCCCGGAAATCTGGATCGGCGGAACTTTTTGCCCGCTCTGCCCGCCTTGGGAAGCGGCGGGGGCAGGGGTCGGTGCGGCATTGCGACCGGGGCCCTGCATGGGTTCCGCCAACAGCGTGGAGAGTGTCCATGCGGCGAGAAGGGGATGCATCTGGATGCGCCTGTGCTGGTCCTATCTTGTTGATCGGTACGGGTTTAGCCCCGGAGTCCCGGGTGCCTTCGGGGGCACTCTAGGAGCCGCGGAGAGGCATGTCAAACCACCTTGCGGGGCCCGACACGTTGTTTGCAGTGGACGCCGGAGGCTCCGGGTTCTTCCCTGCATCCCGAATCGGCTGACAAGCCCGGGAACTTGCGCGACTCTCAGGAGCAGTTTTTTGACGGCTGGCGCGGCTGGGCTATGCTTTCCGCCCTCATGCGGCTCTCCGAGCTCTTCAGCGCCGAGGATGTGTTGGTCGGCTTCCAGTCCAAGGACAAGTGGGAGGCCATTCACAAGCTGGTGGAACATCTGGTCGGTCGCGGGCGGCTCCCGGCGACAAGCGCGCCGCAGATCCGCGAGCTTGTGATCGCACGCGAAAAGTCCATGTCGACCGGCATGGAGCACGGCATTGCGATCCCGCACGCCGCGGTCGACGGAGTCGAGGGCGTGGTGGCCTGCATGGGCATCGTGCGGGAGGAAGCCGGTCTGCCCTTCGACTCCATCGACGGCAAGCCGGCGCGCATCGTCGTCCTGCTGGTGATCCCGCGCGCACAGAAGCTGCTGCACATCCGCACGCTGGCGGACATCGCGCGCGTGCTCGGTCGCGATGCGGTGCGCGGAGCGCTGCTGCAGGCTGGCTCGGCCAAGGACGCCTGGGCTGCGCTGGCCGAGGGCGACGCCGCGCGCCGCTGAGCGCCCGGACGCGCCATGTCCGTGCGCCAGTGGAGTCCCTCGCTCGCGGCGGCCGTGGCCGGAGCGGGGGGCTTGATGCTCGAGAGCCTCCTGATCCAGAGCATCGGTCTGGTGCTGGGTCACGGCACCGCCGGTGCCATGGGCCTGTCGGTGTATGTCGCCGGCTGGGCCGCGGGGGCCTGGCTTTCCGGCCGCTCGCGCCTCGCTCCGGGTCGGCGGCTGCTGCTGGGGGCGCTGCTGGCCGGTGGCGGCGGTGCCGCTGCCCTCAACCTGTGTTTCGAGCCCTCCGTACAGGCCCTGAGCGCCCCGCTGCATCTGCTGGCGGGCATTCTGCTGCTGTTCGTGCCCGCGCTGGGATCCGGACTGTTTCTGCCGGCGCTGCTGGCGGGCCGGAGTCCGGACGGGCCGGTACCTCAGCGCGCCTCCACGCTGATCGCCGCAAGTCTGATGGGTGCGCTGGGAGGTGCCGCGCTGCTCGACAGCGCGCTGCAGAAGAGCGGTGATCGGGGCGCGGCCGCGGGCCTGTTCGTGCTGGCATTCCTGCTGGCGGCGTGGGTGGGTCGGGGATCGCTGCGCTCCGGCAACGACGGCGACGCCGTCAGCGGCTCCGCCCGCAGCCGTGCTCGTGGGCCGGTCTGGACTCGCGCGGGGCTCGCGCTGGGAGTCGCGACCGCGGCACTGCTGGGGCTGCAGTGGGTCGGCCTGCGGCTGGCAACGCTGGCGATCGGGGGCATGCAGCCTGCGCTCGATGCCGCGCTGGGCGCCAGCCTGTTGGCGCTGTGCGTCGGTGCCTGGATCTTCCCGGCGCTGCTGTGGAAGCGCTCCCAGGCCTGCGGCTGGCTGCTGAGCATCGCTGCGCTCGGCGCATGCTGGCCGCATCTGGCCGTGCGGTGGCTGCCGGAGTCCTGGGCCGCCATGCCCAAGCTGCTGTTCCTCGTGGGGCCAGGACTCGCGGCGCTCGGCGCGCTGCCGGGGTTGCTGCACCGTGACCAGCACGGCGATGGAGGCGAGCGCCTCGGTGCGCTGTACCTGCACGAGCTGTGGGGCGCGCTGCTGTTCCTTCCGCTGGCCCACGCCTGGCTGGTGCCGAGCTTCGGCACGCACGGCCTGCTGGCGGCCTGCGCGCTGCTCATGTGCGCGGCGGCATTCACCCTCGGCATGGGCCGGATCGGCACATTGCTCGGGAGCGCGCTGGCGCTGACGGCCGCCTTCAAGCTCGGCTCGCCGGCCCTGCAGACCGCGCCGCTCTCCAATCCGGCCTTCACGCTGCACTCGTTCACCGAAGATCGCGAGTTCGCCGTGAGCGTCGTCGATGACGGCGTGCTCGGCGAGCGCACGCTGCTGACCGACGGCTTTCGCGCGGCGGGTACAGGCTCCGCCTACCGCTACATGCAGGCGCTGGGGCACCTGCCCGTGCTGCTGCATCCCGAGCCGCGCGAGGCCGCGGTGCTGGCACTGGGAACGGGGACGACGCTGGGCGCGCTCGCGCAGCATCCGGAGCTCACGCGCATCGATGTGCTGGAGATCTCGCCGGCGGTGGTGGCGGCGGCGCCGCTGTTCGAAGCCAACCATCGCGGCGCGCTGACGCGCGATCCGCGCGTGCACGTGCGCTTGGGGGATGGACGGCGCACGCTGGCGGACTCGGCGGGGGCATACGACCTCGTCACGATGGAACCGCTGCTGCCCGACTCGCCCTTCGGCGTGTATCTCTACACCGAGGAGTTCTACGCGCTCGCGCGCGCCAGCCTCCGTCCCGGCGGTCTGGTGTGTCAGTGGATTCCTCCGCACGCGCTGGAGCCGGCCTCCTTCGAGGCCGTGCTGCGCTCGTTCCAGCGCGCCTTTCCCTGGTCGGGTGTGTGGCTGTTCGGCACGCAGCTGGTGCTGATCGGAAGCGAACAGCGCGTCGTGCCGCAGGCACAGCGCTTTGTCCGCGATGGTGCGCTCGGCGCGCAGCTGCGCTCACTGGGGTTGGATGGCGCCGAGCGCGTGGAGCGCGCGCTGGTGCTGGAGAACAGCCGGCCGCCCGCTGAGCCCGGCCTGCGCGACGAGCAACCCTGGATCATCTACGCGCCGCGCCGCAGCGGCGCGCAGCTGCTGCTCGATCTGCCGCGCAATCTCGACGCGCTGCTGAAGCTGCGCGCCGAGCCGGCCAGCGGCGCGGCCGGCCACCGCTGGCGCGCTCGCATTGCATTTGCGCACGAGGAGGCGCGCCTGCGGGGAGTGAGCGATCCGGCATTGGATGCCTACGAGCTCGAAGCGGAGCTCGATGTCGCACGCAGTCTGGAGCCGGACAGCGCGGAGCTGGCCGCGCTCGAACGCGAGATCGGTTTCGTGACCCGCCTGCGCGCCGCCGTGGCGCTGCTGGAGACCGAGCCTCGCAGCGCGTTGGAACTGCTGCTGGATGCCGAGCGCTTCGAAGCGCAGCGCGCGGATGTGCATCTGTACATCGCCGTCGCGCTGCACAAGCTCGGCAGCAAGGCGGCTCCCAAGGCGCTGGCGCGTGCGCGGGAACTGTGCCCGCGCATCGGGCAGACGCGCGAAGGTCAGCGCGCGCGGGCGCTCGGTCTGACGGATCTCTGAGGCACTTGTACAACTTGCGTTGCGCGCTTGTTGCCTGCGCGGCAGCAGCGGAATATGAACGACATGCTTTCCGCGCTGTTCGCCACGCTGCTGCTCCTCAGTTCGGCTCCCGATGCCTACCATGAGCGCGCCGCCAAGGAGTTCCAGGCCCAAGCCGGACTCAGCGGCAAGTCGGCGAGCGAACTCGACTACGGGCAGATCGTCGAGGCGCAGTTTCGCGAGCTGCCGCTGGGCGTTTTTGAGCTGCGCTTCCCGCATGCGGATCTGGACAAGCGCTCCGCCGAGCTCCTGAAGTGCTCGGCGGCGCTGCTCGATGCACAGCAGCTCCTGCTGGACTGGACCCGGGATCTGGGCCAGGACCAGAAGGCCCTGCGCGAGGATCTCAAGCTGCTGCGAAAGTGGATCGGCGGACTCAAGGAGGGCCAGCTGGCGCGGCTCGCGCCGGGAGACAAGCTGCCGCTCGCCGCGGGCGTCGCCGAGGCACAGGCTCGCCTCGCCGAGGCACTCGGCAAGGGGGCGTTGCTCGGGACAACGCGCGCTCAGGCCGAGCGCGTCCGCCTGATCGTGACGCCCTCGCGCAAGCGCTTCGTCGAGTTCGTTTCGTTCGCAGGCTGGCTGGATGAGACCAACCGCGGCCTGTTCTGGGTCACGGGGCTGTGGCAATGGACCTCCTGCTTCGTGCGCAGCGACTGCGTGATCGCCCTCGAATACTCGGCTGCCGGAGGCACGCCCGATGGATACGAGCTGGGCTCCCTGATGAATGAGCAGAGTCCCACCACGATGGAGCAGCAGCTGGTGCAGCTCTCGCTGAATGCGCTGCTCGAGCGCTTCCTCGGCCAGCGGGTACCGCAGGCGCTGATCCAGGGGCTCTCGATGAACCTCGTGATCGAGCAGTTCGGGATCGTCAACACGCGCGTCGACGGGGACACGCGCGCCCGGCAGACTCAGGACCGCGAGGTGTTCGTGCGCGGCGGCAACTCCGAGGGCGGCGAGCTGGGCAAGAACTTCGCGGACTCGCGCTGGCGCGAGCTGTACGGTGCGGATCACTTCCTCAAGATCCTGAAGCAGACGCAGAAGGAGGGTGCGGATCTGGTCAAGCTGCCGGCGCAGAAGACGCTCTCCTTCGCGCTGCGCGATGACAAGGGCGCCGCGCCCAAGTCCTTCCTCGCCCCGTTCTATTGCCCCGAGAAGCCGCCCGAGGTGCCACCGGGCTACGCAGGCGATTTCGATGAATTCCAGCGCTCGTACAAGAGCGCCTTTCTGCACTATCTGCAGACGGCTGCGGGTGGTCCGGGCAAGAAGAGCAGCGAGGGCTTCGCGCGCTGGGTATCCCAGCTGGCGGCGGACAGCGGTGACAAGGACCTGCTGACGATCACGCAGGCGGTCTACGGAGTGCCGCTCTCGGATGCGCAGGCCAGCAAGGACTCGCTGGAGGGCCGCTTCCTGCAGTGGCTGCCCAAGGCGCGCGAAAAATAGGGTTCGCGGAAACGGGCCGCCTGAAGATGAGCCGCCTGAATATGGGCGCTAGAGCCACTCTTCCAGACGCTTCTTGAGCGCGCGCTCGATCGCCACCGCCGTGTGCCGGTAGTCATCGAGGCTGCCGCCGATCGGATCGGGCACATCGCGTCCCTCCGGATCGAGCAGTTCCACGGACAGCTGCCGCTGAGGCGGCAACGTCGAGAGCAGTGCGGCGCGGTGACTGCGCGTCATGCAGTAGATGCGCTCAAAGCGCGCCAGATTCTCCGACTGCACCGCGCGCGCCCGATGGCCGGAGAACTCGATGCCTGCCTCGCGCAGCACGCTTACGGCATGGCGGCTCGCGGAGTCGCCGACGCTCGCCGCGACGCCCATCGAGCGCACCTCGAAGCCGAACTCGGCGATGTCATCGGTCTGCAGCGCCTTTTCCAGCAGTGCACGCGCCAGACCCTCCGCCATCGGGCTGCGGCAGGTGTTGCCCGTGCAGACCAGCGCGATGCGCAGGCCGGCGACCTTGCGCAGCTGTTCGATGGTGAAGAGTCCCGGTCGCACCAATTCGAAGCGGCCCTTGCCGAGCCGCAGCACGCTCGCTTCCTCGGGCAGGCGCGCGGGGCCGCCGTCGAAGACCAGATCCAGCGGTCCGCGCACCCCTTCCAGCACCGCCTCGGCCGAGACGAAGCTCGCAGAGCCTCTGGAAGTGGTGCTGGCGAGCACCAGCGGGAACTCCTGCGCGGCGAGAATGCCGCGCGTGCCCTGATGCGCGGGCAATCGCACGCGCGTCCAGCCATCGCTC
>Ga0209668_10000038_pt1 | contig 51471 bp, 66 predicted proteins | sample FrelakmetPLP11PL_FD_187150 | JGI IMG/M metagenome (GOLD analysis project Ga0209668, IMG submission 187150) | Freshwater lake sediment microbial communities from the University of Notre Dame, USA, for methane emissions studies - PLP11 PL (SPAdes)... | ecosystem: Environmental > Aquatic >...
TAAGTTTAACTGATGGTTCAGGAAGCGGACTTGTGTTAAGTTCAGTGAGAGTAATAAATCCGCTTCCTGAACCATCAGTTAAACTTACCCAGCCGCGACCCTGTAAATATCCAATAAAATCTTCTCCAAATTCAGGCCGCTGATTTTGAATACCAGTATAGATTATCTCTCCAGGTACTCCAATATCTGGCCAATCATTAAAATCAGTTAATCTAAGTCGCTTTGCCTCTGCAATAACTACTAGCAATTCTTGTCCAACCGCTTTTCCTAATGAATCAATGGAAAATGTGGTTATTCCATCCAACTTCAATGAAAAAGTATCAGTAATATCGACAAAATCGAATTCTCCTTTATAGACAATAAAACTATTGAGAGCCTCATCGTAACTAATATTACTTATGAATTCTAGGTTAGCATCTGCTAGACTTCTAAAGTTTAAATTAGTTATATCTACAATCGATGTTAGGCTAGAATTACTTAGTTTACGAATTGACTCTAAGTTTTTATAAATTGCCATTATACATTAACTATTTTTGTTATTTATTATACAAAGGTAAGCTACTTATCTATGTTTAATAATCATTGTTTTCTTATCGAGGGAGGATCCCATTGAAAAACTACCTCTATTCACTAAACACTCAGTAAGGTTTGCAGAGATCATCTTATTTTCATTATTATCTAGATAACTTGAAGAAATTTCATTTGCTTCTCCTAGATAATCACAATTGATAATTTTAGAATTTTTAATCGTGTTGTTTGAAAATATAGAACAGTCTACTAGTTTTGAATTTCGAATATCACAGCCTTCAAAAAGGCAATTTTTAGAGTCTGCTTCGATAGTACACTGGTAGAACTCGATTCCTTCTACTAGAATACTTTTTGAAATAGTCGAATCTTTTACCTGAAGAGATTTTCTTCGAGTATCATAATTTATTACAGCAGAGTCCAATCCTCCACCTACAACTATCTTAAATATCTTTTCTCTAATGATTGGATAGTTTGCCTCAATTAAGTAGTTATCTTGTCGTAAATCAACATAGAGAATTATATCAGGATAAAGATTTTTAAAGTTTGCATAGTTCTTTGTCCCGATAATAGAATCTTTAAATTCATTAACAATAGTTGTGATCTTCCTCTTATCTTCAGTTGAATATGTATAGTTTGAAGCAAGAGTTGTGTAGATATGCTCGATCACCAGATTAATTGTCTCAACCGCTTCCCTCTTCTTCTTTGTATAATCCTTTCCCGAAATATAATTGATAACCAGTGTGCTCGTACCTAATTCTGAAAAATCTGTAGCAAAAAAGTCAGATTCAGGAAAGTTAAATTCGTTAGGACTCATTCTTTCAACAAGTCCTTCAGAAATGATAGTATTGTATACATCCCTAGGTTGAATAAACTGGAGATGATTTTGATATATCTTCTTATTTTCGTTATCCTGGGATGGCCATAGATTGAACAGAGCCTCCTCGTTTATTCCCAATAGATACTTAAACTTATTTAGCTTAGCTAGGCCTACAGATAATCCTAATTCAGATTCATCAAGTCGGATACGGGTCTTTACTGAGCATCTACTTGTAGTATGTCCAATCGACTCAATAATATTTAGTGTCTTTAGAAACATATGCATTGCCTCCTGATATGGAAGAAATCCAGTGCTCAAGCTTATTTCCTTGTATCCATTTGAATATATTGGAGCAATCTTAAACGTTTCATAAGTTGGAATATAGTCTGAACTAGGATCGGTAAACCACTTTACAGTCTTACCTAGTGCTCTTGCAATTTTTGCGGAAGCTTCTCTCTTGTTTAGCTTAGTAAAGAATTCAAATGTAAATGATAGGCTCGAATTATCATATATTTCCTTATTTGAGAGTACTTTAAACATGAACCAACACTTTATTCTATTTATACAAAAAAAGGCTCCAATTGGAGCCTTTGTTCTTCTTTTTACACAAGTTAGCTTATTTAACTAGTGTATCGATTTTTACTGAGTCACAAGTGTTACACGCACTAGTATCCACTCGGCCTGCAGTATCTCCTACGGTTGTAGAATCACTAGCTGGAGCTGTCTCAGTTGAGCCAGTTGAGCACGATACTAGAGTAAGGCTTGCAGCTAAAGTAAAAAGCATAATTACTCTCTTCATATCTATAATTTTTTTAAGTTATTCGATAAGATCTATACAAAAGCATCCTATCAAAATTGATATATCTATCACTAGCATTATACAAAAAAGTATTAAATTAGTTTTCACGATATAAATAATCTAAATAAATTCGTCTAAATGGCAAGTGCTATTGATAATTTCAAGGTCTTTACTCGACTTAGTATATATGTAGAAGACATACTTGGACAAACTATTAATTACTTAACTAGTAAGTTCAGTCAGAACCGAGTAGTCTTTACGGCTGCCTCGCCATTCGGTCAATTACTACTCGTTGTTGAAAATCTAACACAACTCATATTTTATTATATTGAAGATTCAATTACTGAGCTTAATATTAATGAGGCAACTCGACTAACTTCAGTGTACAGTCTAGCAACACTTTCTGGACACAATCCTAGCCGTGCCGTATCGTCAATCGGAGAGATTAGTTTAAGTACTAGCGAAGGTGCAGTGGATGCACCATATGATTTTGCGATTATCCCAAATCAGAGTAAAATTAAGTGTCTAAACAATGGATTGACGTATATTCTTGATCTACCTCAAGATGAAGTTAGATTCTCGTTCAATGGAAAGGATAATGGTCAGAGATTACAAATTCGTCAAGGAATTATAGAATCACAAACAGTAACTGCACGAGGAATTCCAACAGATAGTTTTTCAATAGGCAGCGCACAAAACTTCTTTGTTGATAATTTTTACGTAAATGTATATGTAAACGGAGAAAAGTGGAAGAAATATGATTCTATTCTGGACATGCCTCGTGGAGAGAAAGCCTACCTTGTAAAAACAGGAATAACTAGTGGACTTGATATCTTCTTTGGAAATGGTAACTATGGAAAAATTCCTACTAGAGGATCAGAAATTATTATCGAATATCTTACAACTGAAGGTGCAAATGGAAACGTTCGAACAAACGATCCAGGTAAACTACAATTTAGTTTTGTAGACACAGGCTTTAGTTTACTTGGTGAGGAGATCAACTTAAACGATTATGTGTCTATCCAAACAACACATCCGCCTTTCTTTGGAGCAAATGCAGAAGACTCTGCACTAACCCGATTAATTGCTCCAAGAATGTCAAAGAGCTTTGCACTAGTTAATGAAGATCATTATGAGATCCTCTTAAGAAAACTTAAACTATTTTCAATAATCAATGTATTCCTAGATGAATTTGATAATCGAATGCTTAATCTCTTCCTGATTCCAGACATTAGAAAAACATTCAATACTGGACAGGATTATTTTAATGCTGAGCTTGCAAGATTTATTTTAACTGACTTTCAAAAAAATGAGCTATTACGATTCATTGAAAAATCAGGATCTAAACTAATTTCAACAGATCTTAGAATAATTGATCCTATTCCAAGTAGCTATGTGATAAACTGTACTATTATTGCATTTGACGATGTAGATACTTCAATAATTAAGAGAGATATCTTAAATAACTTAGGCACTTTTTTCATTCAAAATACTAGAAGAAGCAGAATACCTAAGAGTGATTTAATCAAGATAGTTGAAGAGGTAAATGGAGTAGATTCAGTTTCAATCTATATCATTTCAAAGAACAATGAGATCGCCAAGACAGCTAATCCAAATGCAGCAGATGTTAGTCTAGACGAATTCAATGATATAATTACTAAAAACTACGAGCTTCCTCTTATCCGTGGAGGATTTACTGATCGTCATGGTAATGTCTATTCAGATGGACTTAATGAAGAGTCATTAGGGTCAGTAAATATTAGAATAAATGATATTGTTCCTAGACCAAAAATAATGTAATCCAGATGATTAAAGACAGCATATTTAGACCAATATACGAACGTCGTGAAAGAAGATTAAATTTAGGATTCCAGTACAAGGGTCAAATATTTAAAAGAACACTCTCTTCTCAAATGTTTGAAGTAAACTCAACACTCTCACTATTCATAGAAAACGTTGAAAAAATCGTATATGAATGGATCGAGGCAGTTAAACAGATCAAAATAAATGTGAATCCTGCACTCGATAAGTACGAAAATAAAATACGATAATATATGTCAGATAAAAAATCTGGAATAAGTAAAGAAACTAGACGACATTTAAAAGATGAAATACAGGAATTACTAGGGTCAATTCGTTCTGAAAGTCAAACTGATCTTGTGTTAGATAATGAATTATCTGATGAAACTCGAAGAGAAAGCCCATACGACTTTGAGGAGATGAGTAATCAGTTTACTAAGAAAGCTCGAGAGATAACTGACTCACTATTTAAAAACTTTGTAGATATTGGAATATTTGAGGATAATGATTATGCAAAGCATAAGAAGGAACTTGACACAATCAATATATCTAATCTATTTTTTCAATTAAAGACTCTAAAGATCACAATTATTAAAATCATGGAAGAGATTACTTCGGGTAATACTCAACCTCGACTTATTGAAGTAATGGGGCAGCTACAAGATAAGATGGCAGCAATTACAAAAACCCAGGCAAACTATCTTATTTTTTTAGAGGATACTTATCAGAAATTAAATAGAGATAAACCTGCAAACGATGACTCTCAGGTAGTCGGATCTAGTCCAGAAGAGGGTCAATTCTTTATTACAGTAGGAACTAAAAACCTAATAAAGAGTTTACCAGAATCAACTGAGGTGCGTTCTAAAGAGAAGATCTCAGGAGGGCTCATCGATCCAAGTAAAAAGGGAGATCTTATGAGAGAAAAGAACATACAGATCGATATTGACGAGTCTGACGATTTCATTGATCTTACTGAAATAATCTAAAGAGATGAGAGATATTATGTCTACTCAAGGGGCCTTCGCGTCTCGTAAGATTTCTAGACTTAGCGGAGACGATGATGATACAACTAGTTCAATATGGACAACTAAACGTATTGAAAAGATTTTACGTGAAATTGATAATGGTCTAGATATAAAAGGACTACACAATTCTCCATTTAAAGACAACGATCTTAATCTAAAGAGAGCAAATCTTCCATTTGAGTATACTCCAGAAGAGTGGAGCGAATATGCAAAGTGTAAAGCAGATATTATCTACTTTGCCTATAATTATTGTCATATTCAAACACACGATGGAATCAAGCTCATTAAAGACACAATGGGTCTTCGAGATTTCCAAGAGGAGATTCTACTGTCATTTAAAGCAAATAAGTACAATATCTTAATGGCAAGTCGCCAGATAGGTAAATCAGTCACATCAGCTATTTTCATACTGTGGTTCCTTCTATTTCATGAAGAAAAAACTGCACTAATTGTTGCTGATAATTTTACAACCACTCGAGAACTATTGGACAAGTTTCGAATAGTAATGGACAATCTTCCATTTTTTATGAAACCTGGTATAAAACACATCAATACTGGTAATATCAAGTTTGATAACGATAGCAGAGTAGTAGGTAGAACAACTACTAAGAAATCAGGTATCGGTCTTACTGTTAACTTGTTATACATAGATGAGTTTGCACATATCGATCAAGCAAAACTTGATGAATTCTATAGAACAATCTTCCCAACTATCTCAGCTGACCCTAATGCCAAGATAATCATCTCATCGACTCCAAATGGTAGAAATAAATTCTATGATATTTGGATTGATGCAATTGAGAATACAAGTAATTTTGTTCCACTTAGAGTTGACTGGTGGCAAGTTCCAGGAAGAGATGAGCAGTGGAAACTAGATACGATTGCAGATATCGGGTCAATTGAAGATTTTAACCAGGAGTATGGACTACAGTTTTTCTCATCTGATCAGCTTTTACTAGGATCGACTGAGTTAAAGAGACTTAACAATATTAAAGTAAACTACCTAAATTCTAAACTTACACTAGATGAAGACCGTGCGTATATTAATGACTATTTCTACCTACATCCAAAATATGCAGATCGATCAATTGATGATTTTAGGAAGGATACTGCAAATTATGTGTTTACAATAGATACTGCTGATGGAATCGGCGGAGACTACTCTGTCATGAACATATATAAAGTAGTCGCAATGCCTGTTTCTGAATTACTTAAAAAGAAGGATGCTATTCGAAATGAATTAGACACGATTTCACTAGTTCAGATCGGCGTATTTAGAACGAATGATCTTGATGTTACTCAGTTTGCAGCCGCGACTGAATTTTTGACATATAAGGTTTTTAATCCAGAGAGAGTACGAATAGTTCTTGAGATGAACCATAAAGGAGAAATTGTGCACTCAAGATTTGCAGATAACTCAAAATATTGGACAGGGCAGTTCGTACATACTAAACATACTGAAATGGCAGTCAATACTAAACTAGGATTACGTCTAGGTCCAACGAATAAGATAAAGTACTGTGAGAAATTTAAGTATCTTGTGACTATAAACAAGATAATTCCAAATGACTACTTAACTTTTATGGAATTAATGGCCTTTGGTAAAACTAAAGGAGGAACTTATCGAGGACAGAATGGCAATGATGATCTAGCGATGACATCAGTCAACTTATCGGCAGTCTTTGATACTGCACAATTTTGGGATATCGGCCTAGATACTTACGAAAACTCTCCAATCATATACAGAAAGGAAGTCGAAGAAAAACTATTTAATCTATATCGTGAAAATGGCGACAGAAAGCTGTATGATTATGATGAGTTACGCCGATTAAACACAGTGGACTCTCCAGGAGTTAGTGAGTCATATAGTAAATCAAACGTATTTGATTCTGAGTCAAGAGAACATATACAAAAAATTAGAGATAAGTTTTTTAAACGTTGATATTTTTTAGTATTATTAACAAGTATAATTGTATTAAACCAAAATCGAATGGCTTCTTTAAAATTTAGTGGAACAACTACGCTAGAAGATGTATACACAAATCACCGCGAATTAATTTATGATAAGCTAGTTGAAACTATCTTGTTAAACTATCAGGATACTAGTCTATCTGAAGTTAGAGTCATAGATATTGCAATAAATGATACTGATTACTCGATTAACTTAGCGCGATCAAAGTTCATCAGTGGACTAACCAATGCTCTTTCATTCTATGAATCAACTGAACAGTATGAAAAGTGCAAAGTCTGCCTAGATCTAATAAATACGATTAATAAAAAAAACTAAAAATATGGGATATGCAGAGAACAATAGTAAAATCAACACTCGAATTCAGGAGATTTCTGAAAAATTACTTACTAATCAAATAACTGAAGTTGAGAGAAATGAACTTGCGTCTCTAATATATCCAAAATTAAAATATTTTATCTGGAAATTTTGTAAAAACGATTTCGATACTGAAGAGGCACTCCAATGGAGTCTAAAGAGAATATTCAAAAACGTCTCCCAGTTTAATTTTGAAAAGGGTAGATTTACAACTTGGATATACACACTTGCAAGAAATGAGACTCTATACTACCTGCATCAAAAGAAGAAAGAGAATCACTATGATATTGATGATGTTTATCATAAAGTAGATAAAATAGATGATTTTCAAAATACGTTAGACGTACATTTGAGTATAGAAGAGATATACGCGACAACCCTTGAAGAGATACTAAATATTGAAGATAACCTCATGAAGAGTATCGCAATCGACAAGATGTTAAAGAATAAGAAGGTCAAGCAGATTGCTATTGACTATGAGATTAATGAGAATACAGTAAAGACGAAGTTGCGAAAAATTAGACTAGACATACGTACCTCAGTGATCCAAAAAAACCCACAGTTTGAAGAAAAAATAAAAATGATATTATGATCAGAAAATACTTGAACCCAATTAAAGTCTACAAGAATCTTCAGGAAAATATTGAAGACTTATTAATGTATTCTAAATACAAAAAGATCATATTTGAACTACAGGAAACCGGCAAGCTTGAAGCAATTGGATTCTCAGTAGACTCAAATGGTAACCTCTATCTTGGAATAAATCTAAATCCTGAGCTATTGCTTTACTCTGAAACCTCACAAGAGTCGGTTGAACTAAAGATGATAAGTGAGAAGATGAAAAAGTATACTGAATTTTTGACAAAGGAAGGAATACTTGACTCTATCAAAATGGATTATGATCGTGCGCAAGACGATACTTTCTATGGATATATTCTACAAATATCGTATAATTTCAAAAAATACAAAAGAAATAGCTTAATCTATGGTCTTTCATATTTTGGAACTATCTTAGCTGTTTTAATTACAATAGTTAGCATATTTGCATAATCTTTTATTAAAAAACAAAATAAATAATACAGTATGAAAGATTTCATAATTGCCAATCTTTGGAAAATATGTTCAGGTGTACTTCTGTTGACTACCTTGTCTCGAGGATGTACAAACAATAAGATTTCAAATCTTGAAAAAGAGTATAAGGAAAATACACATCGATTAGAAAAGAAAATCGACTCATTGCAAGTAAATGTCTCAACTATGGCAACTGCAAAGCAGGTCAGAGATGAGATGGAGGTTACTATGCTTAACTATTTAATATATGAGGACGACCTAGATAAAGGAAAGAGTAGTCTTTCTGAAGTAAAAAATAAGATAGAATCAAATGACTAATTGGTTTATTCGGAATAAGAAGTCGATTATTCGTACCGCTTTCTTAATCCCAATATTTGCAGTTGCAGCTATCTCTATTTCTCACGTAGTTAGTTGGTATGATCTTGCAAATCCAATAAGCTGGGCAATATATCTTTCTATAGCAATTGAAGTAGCCGCAATGTCGGCTATTGCTGCATCATCAGTCAACGTAAAAGGATTTTCAGTCTGGTTTGTATTCATAATCGTTACACTAATTCAGTTCATAGGAAATATCTTTTTTAGTTATTCTGAGATTGATGTAGCTTCCAAAGAATTCAAAGACTGGTCCGAATTAACTCTTCCAATAATCGAAGCAATAGGAAGTGACGTAACTAATACTATCGCTCAACGTAGATTTCTTGCACTACTTGAAGGAGGATTACTTCCTTTAATTTCTTTAACGTGTTTACACTTTTTTATTAAGTATGGTGAAATAGATAATACTGAAGATGATACTTCTAGAGAAGAGGTAATTGAAGAGGATACGCTCAATGATCAATTCGTTGAACCACAACCGATTGAAAGAGAGATAGTTGAATCAATTGAACCTACTATCTTTAAGGTTGAGACTCCATCAATTGTTAAACCAAAGAGTGGTCTAGCAAGAATTAGTGAGAAGATGAAAAAAATACAAGGAAATGGCAATAAACTTAAATGAAATTTGTGACTGCTGCGGAGGTGCGGAACAGTCTATCCTTCAGCTATTTAATGATAAATGTTTTAGAATAGTTACTGGAAAAGATACTAGCGAAGAATTTTGCTTAAAGGATTTTGCTTATCCAGTAGATGGACACACTTGTGTTGGACTCAATGTTACAGTAGATGGAGAAATTACACTATTTGATAATCAAGTTGGTGCAATCTCGCCTAGTGGAATTCTTGAAAGTGGAAAGGAGTATGCCCGAGCAGTACTTGTTAGAGTAAGTTATCCAATCAATGATATAAACGGCGATGAGATCTTATTCTCTGATAAGTCAGTGAGAGTATTTATTGAAAATGCAGAAACTCTCGAATCATTAGATCACCCAATATATGATTTTTTCACGATCTTTACTAATCCCAAATCAAATAAGTCAAACGACCTAATAAATAAGATAAAGATAATCAATCCAAACTTACTTTATACAGTTAGAGTTACTGCTCTAGTTTTATTTGGAGTTGCTAATTAAAAAAATAAGTAGAAATGTTAGAAAGCGGAACTGAATTAATCACACTTACGCATAACGTAGTTTATGCACCAACTTTTGTAAGTACAGATAAGCGTAGAGGTGCAGGTGAAAGAACCAGCGTAGGATATTGGCAAATCGGAGATACTGTACAAAATGGTTTCTCAAGAGGACCTGTCTTCAAAGTTGAATTTGTTGATCTTGCTTCAGTTGGTGGAGCGGTTACCCACGTTAAAATTTGGGGAGTTGATAATCTAGATGATGACGCTCCAATCTATCCAATAGCTTACTTTAAAAACGCAAATATTTCAAACACAGTTAATGTGTATCTTAGAAAATTCATGTTTTGCAATTCTGCTGGAGTTATTCGTAATCCTAGTGGAGCGTATACAGTAGTTGGTTATAAGAAAAGAGTAATTCCAATCGCTTGGTAATGAAGAAGCTCGACGAAAATAGAATATCGCCACTCGTTTCTAGAGGAGATTTCACTAGAGGAATTCCATTCTATGGAACCAAAGGAGATTTTAACTTCACTGCAGGTAGGAGTACGTTTACTCCAGGGATATCTATTTCTCAAGTTCCACTGACTGATATGTCAGTTAAGGGAGATCCTGGATTTAGTGAGTTTGATATGAGTCTAAGTAAATTAAAACTATTCTTTAAGCCTGGAGACAGAGTTAGAGGAACAGTTATTAATTCACAATTTGAAAATGAAAATGGTAAAGTTGTTGTAGGTAAACTACATAAAATTCAACCAAATTACTCAAATAACACAGTTCGCTGCTGGATTAAAAATCCAAAGACTCTTAAAATTGAAGAAGTGTATGTTCAGACCATTGAAAAAATGTATGAGTCATCACCATTCAAAGCTCTAAGTTTCTCTCAATTTATTAACTCTTAATACTTACAATACTTTATAGTAAAGGCAATGGGTCAAGAACCTATTGCCTTTTTTAGTATATAAGATAAAAAAATAATTGTATATGGGCAACAAAATCAATCCAGAAGAAGCTCAAAATTTTTTAGATAATGAAGACAGAATACACGGTATAAATAATCTACCTTCTGAAGTTCAAGAAGCTCAAGTAACATCACTAGGAAAAGCACAAAGTCATCAAAATTTAGATGAACTTTCTGCTGCTTCTGAATCTCCTTGGAAGTTACTTGACCTACGTTCTCTTCCATCACAAGGACTCTTCTATCCAGAAAATGCAGAGCTTCTTCTTCGTTCTGCAAAAACCAAAGAGATTAGGCACTGGTCTACCATGGATGAATCCGATCCACTCGACGTTCGTGAAAAGATAAGCTTTGTATTAAATGCATGTACCAAGTTTAAAGTAAAAGGAACCGCTCTTCCTCTAAACTTTAATGATTTTCTTGAAATTGATAAGTATCATATCTTATTTAGGATATATGAACTAACCTTTCCTAATCAAGAGAATAAGCTATGGGCAAATATTAAATGTGAAAATACTCAGTGTAATCACATCAACCATACTCAAGTAACTAGTAAAAATCTAAAAGGATTTCAATATCCTGAAGAGGTCATGAAATGGTATTCAGAGGAAGAACGATGCTTTGTTATCAATTCAGAAAAATTAGGAGAAACTTTTCAAATATACTTACCTGCGATTGGTATGAATCAAAAGTTTAGGAGCAAGCGTAGAGAAGAGGAGCAGAACAACATAAATATCGACGAGTCATTCTATAAATTTGGACCATACATTGCAAATACGTGGAGACGAACTGATACTCAATCTCTTTCTACACTAAAGATGAGTTCATTTGATTGGCCAGATAAGAAATTCGTAGTTGTGCACAAATTTACTGATCTTTTAGAAAAAGCAAGCCTAAATAAAGCAGTTAGCTTCTGTGAAAAATGCAAGATACAGACGGAGAGCCATATTTTTTTGGGAGGAAGCTTCACTGTCAAAGATATTTTCATTATTTCAGCTGGACTTGATGAACTTATTTGAGCTTAATGCTCGGTTGGCGGTGAAGCTGGGTCAGTCCCTAGACACACTATACAATTTAGAATACATGGAGTATTCTTATCTATTAAATATCGTAAAAAAAGAGATTGAGGACAAGAATGAGACGATTACTCAAGAGTCACTGGCAGTGCAATCAAATACACCACAGTTGCGAGTTAATCTTCCAGATCACTTGCGATTAAAATAAATAATAAAAAAGATACTCTTCTGCGATGGAAAATAAAGATGACCTTAAAGAAAAGAAAATCAGATACGAAGAAAAGAGAGATGTATTTGTAGCAGACTTTAACACGAAGATCACTGAGATAATCAAGAAGACTGATGAAGGTATCGCAGATTATACTAAAACTCGGGAGACAGCTATACAATTAAAAGATCCGATCGATCTCAAATTATCTAATCCAGAGGTTGAATTCAAAACAGTTGGAGAATTATTTGCATGGGTGTATTATAAAGAAGGTTCTGAGCGTATTCCGTACGACTACACTTCTATAATTCTGCCATTATTAGTTGGGCGAGACGCATCTGATGAATCAAAAGCCGCTTATAAAACTTTACATAAGACATATCACGCGCAAAATCGAAAGAACTTTTATGAAGAGTTAAATAGGCTTGGAGGAGGACTTGCATGGTTTAAAGCATTTATGAGCTCTGCGCTCACACAGATGCGTCAAGTAAATCAGCGAGTTTCTGCATATGCCACGTTTGATGATTTTGAAGATGCATATAGTACGCTTAGTGAAAACATACCAGATAACCTAGATGGAAGACCTCAAGGGGTATTAGCTAACCTATACGCTGCATTTATTGAATATGATGATGCTCCAAAGAAGAGTGCAGAGAAACCTGCTGAATCTCCTGCTCCAGAGAGTACCGAGAAATCTGCTCCAATAAATGAGCCGCCGACATCGACTGCAGCATCATCGCAAGCCTCTTCAATAAATGAAGGAGAAAAAGGTAAGCCTTCTCCAGAAAAATCAGTAATAAACCCGAATCCGGTAAAACCTGCTGAGTCTGAAAACATTGAAAAGACTTCTGGCACAGTGGTTGCAGCAAATCCTACAATTCCAGTAGAAGCTAAGACGGACACCCAGCCTGCTCCAATAAATGTTGATGTCACTGTACCTGAACCACCAGCGGCTTCGCCAATAAATGTTACTGTACCTGAACAACAAGCGGCTTCACCAAGTGCAGCAACCTCATCAGTAATCAATGAATCTCCTGTAGTAAATCAATCAGAGACCTCTGTCTCAAATACTTCAAATAGCCCAATAAATGTAGATGTTACTACAAATAATAGTACTGCATCAACCAATAGCTCAGAAGAGATAATAAACAATATTCGACAGAGACTAGATAAAATAAAAGATTCAAAATCTACAGTAAATGATTTAAAAAATACATCTGTAAAAAATACAATATCTTCTGCTCTTTCTGATAAATCAGAATCCTCGGCTACTTCAAATACCTCAGATTCCTCTTCGGTAATCAATGAGAAAACTATTAATAAAACGATAAGTTCAGTATTGTCGCCTGAGGAAAAGAAAGTAAAATTAGAAGCTCTTAGAACTAGACTTGGACTAAATTCTGAGAAAATTACAAATTCAATTACCTCTAATATAACTTCTGAAAAATCCTCTGAAGAGAAGAGCAATCTTGAAACTAACACAACTACACCGACTCTTCCAACTGAACCTTCTTCAACCGCATTAGAAGTAAGTAAAACTTCTCCAATGTTTAGTGAAAAGACAAAAGAGAGCTCATTGAGTACTTCAGAAAAAACAAACATGTTAACTCAAGAAGCTAAGCCAGATGTAAGTTTAACTCCAGTAACACAAGCAGCTCCTGCTGAATCGCCCACTAAATCTAACCAGATGTCAGAAACAGCAGCACCTTCAGTAAATATAGACATGGGCATGCTTGAGCAAAGATTATCTAGAATTGAATATTTACTATCTGGCACACTAGATGTAAAAATTGTTAATTAATTATGGAAAAATACAAAGAAGAAATCAGACAACTCTATTCAAAATATGGTGAATTACGTACGAGACTTAGTTCGTTAGAAGAAGTTGCAAAATCGTTAGCCGATGCACAGATTCAATTACATGAGGAAATGGATAATACTCGAAAGGCTGAACTTGCGTTAATAAATAAAATAGAAGATGAGAGTAACATAAAGGTTACTCAGGAATATCTTCTTGAAATAATTAATAATTAGTCATGGCTGAAAATTTTTATAAAATAAGTATAGGTATACTTGTACTGTTACTTATTTGGGTTTCATTAACAGTCGATCGAATTAAGAGGGATGCGGTCGATCAAACTAATTCTCTTAAAAAATCAATTATTGCATCTGATTCACTGATTAAGGAGTCAGACGGCCGTTATTCTAAACTAGTTAATTATTACAATACTGAGCGTGAATTAAAAAATGAATTAAAAGATTCAAATAAAGAACTTTACGAAGTAGTCAAAAAACAGAATGAAAGAATACTAAGTCTAGCTAATTCTATTGTGACCCTTAAGAGTACAATAACTGAGGGGTTTGGAAATATTGATAAATCTGATACTAATCTAATTGATTTAGCGCTAACTTATCCAACTGAAACTGATCCATTTATTAAATGGAATGGATTTATTAGAAAAGATGATGCTAGATATAAAGGACAGTGGACCTTTGGAAAACTTCCAATTCAAATACTTGTTACTGAAGAAGCTAGAGGTCTATGGAAACATCGAATTGTTGGACCTGATTGGTTTATTGTAGATTCACTAGACGTTAAGAGTCTACCGCCAGACAAGTTTGCACCAGCTGAAAAAAATATACAGTATTTACTTGGAGCAAGTTATCTACACCCATTAAATAATGCAAATTCTGGATCCATTGGAGTTGGAGTAGGTCTTAATTTTATAAATCAACATAGCCTTATTTTAAGTGCAACTACTAACCAAGAAGTAGGGTTAAGCTACTATTATAAATTCAAATCAGTTAAAAGAACAAAATAACATGAGAAGTAGCAGATTCGTTAACCTTACTGATTATTGTGTAGTCGAATACATGTTTGACCAATTAGGGTCATTAGACATATACGCAGATGATTTTATACTTCTTGAAAATGAACACTTAGATCTTCATCAGATTGTAAATGATGACTCATCGTATAATTCAACAAAGAATATTAAAGACCTAACGGTTGTCCCAATTGGTCAAAATACTTATGCGTACATTGATAGCGAAAAGATTCCTACATATCTAATATACGACGATAAGATTACTGAAACTCCTATTCTTGGATATAATGTAGTAATGGACAAAGTAAGATTTCACTTTGTTGCTGGATTCGATTTTGATGATTTCAAAGCACTGATTCTAAGTGTAAAACATACTGAAAATGATAGTAAAACTAATCTATTCGCAAGTATATTATTAGCACCTGAAACGAGTGCTCAACTTATTAGTTTTAACTCAAAACCAATATTTCTAGGAAATGCCCTGTATGATAGATATATCGATATTCTAGTTCCATCAATTAAGAATATCAATGAAGAATATAAAACTGCGCCAGTTCAATCAGCAACGTTTGCTGCCGCTATTACGCCAAACGCGATAGGATCTACTGGATTTATCTATAATACTCCACTATTTATTGGACTTGCAGAGTGCGGAAAACGCAAAACGATCTATACAAATATTGGTCAAACATATGAATCATTTGAAGTATCTGAATATTTTGAAGCTCCGTTATCACAAAGTAATGAATTTGATAATGTCGGTGCGTATATCGATGAATCAAGTGTAGGTGATTTTATTGAGTTCTACTTAACATTTAACTCTGGATTCCCAGCAGATCTTATTGCTACTCTAAATAATCGAAATCCATCAGATGATTGGATTGCAATTCACCAAATTAGCGTATTTGAGCAAGTTGGAACAGCCTTTATTAACACATCAAGATTTGTATTCTTTCAAGAAGACCGATTTGATGAACCTAATGTGTTTCGACCAGTTCTAAGAAATGCTGGAGAAGCAGTAAGTATGTCAATCGACTATCTAGTTAGACTTACTAATAGACGAAATGGTGAACAGATAATTCGAGAAGCTTCGTATTCGTTAATTTCTCCAAAGAAATATGGAAGAAAATTAATAACTATGCCACTAATGGACAAGCCACAGTCTCAAAGAATATACAATAAAATTATCAAAAAGAATTTTGAGGCAACTAAACTATTCATTGAACCGAATGCAGCAAATAATCAAAATCAAATAGTCACAAATCAAGTTACAACAGTTATCAAGACAGAGTATGTGCCTATCTTCTTCAACAATAGTAATATCTCAATTTCAAATACTAATTCACTAGTAAAAAATTCAGATATGTCAGATGAAGTAGTATTTGGTCCTGGAAAATTACGATTTATCATTTCTCCATTTGACAATGTTGTAAAATTAAAAGTATACACGGCAAACTCTTCAAGTTCAAGTAAGACAGCTATTCCACTAGATCTAAATGTAAATTCAGCAAAGTACAGACTTGTTTTTGAAACCAGTAGTGGTAAAATAGCTATTGATAATTCAAATAATTCAAATCTTGAAAACTTATCAACTGGAGTTATTGCATTTAACATCGCAAAGAAGGACAGTGAATCAATTCTTCAATCAACGATCAGAACAGTGTATCTAGTATCTGCTGCACAGGATGGAAAAGAGACTTTAATCTATACTGGAGAATGGAGAAGATCTACTGAACAGTCTGAAGTAGACGCAGCAATTGCAGCCGCACGTGCTGAATCAAATCAAGTAACTCAAGTACAGAGCGCACTTAATACTATTAATCAAACGATTAGTACACAGGAAGTCACTCAATCTACTCGAGATGTGGCATATAATGGACCAGTCAAAGTGGTCGGTCTTGCACCAGTTGTAAATAAATTTGGTGTATCTAAACCTAAATCGATACTGCCTAATTCAAGTAACGCTGGTACAAAATAGCGACTATTTAACATAATCATCAGATAAATAAACTAAAATAAATCATTACACAATGAACGAATTCTTGCAAAGAATGCTAGGTGAACTTAAAACGAATTCTGCAGTGAATTCTGAGCCTCTAGTTAAGATGCTAGTTGAGTCAACAGATAAATCTATCTTATTAGGAGAGAATACTGCATCAGTCTATTCTACTCTTAAAAATGGAATGTTTGCTATTGCTAAAAGTTCTAATAACTCAGCACTTTCTATACTTGCGTCAAAGTTTGAAGAAAACGAAGCAACTCCAAATTCTAAAGTTGGTGCAATTGCATCTGAAGTTGGAATCTCTACTAAGTTGTCACAGATTAAAGAATCAAATGCGTATTCTAATCCTATAGTAAAAACTAAAGTTGATTCCTTCAGCTCAGCAATACTTAATGGAACTCCAGAATTTACACTATGTGCAGATTTTATCAATGTATTTGAAACATATAATTACGATTCAACAGTTAAGTCAGTAGTTTCTGGAGTATCTGATTATGTTTCTTCAAACCAAGGAAAAATCTCAATGCTTAGCGCAATCTTTCAATTAGAATCAATGAATTCTCCAATCTATGCTGGAGCAGTTTCTGATCTAAAGAACATGTTAATTGAGAATGCATATTCTGCAGATATTATTAAACTTAAATACGGTAACTCAATTCCATTGGTTACTTGGTTAGTTAATGATCTTAGAATTATTGAATCAAGAGAAAACGGAAGCTTTACACTAGGCGAAGGAAATTCGGACACTAGAGTAAATAATCTTATTGCTCCATCAATCCAAACTAAAAATGGAATGATCTTGTACACAGACAATCGTTTTATTTCAATCAGAGAATCTAAAAAGCTTGCCGGTAATGAAACGAAAGTTAATATCGACGGACCTTTTAAGATTGCAGAGGTTGATCCGAACTTCGTACGTGAAAATTATTCAACTTTCTATGAAGTATGTGAAGCATATGCTACACTAGGTTTCAATAAAAGTGCAGATGGTCTTGGCGTAGAATCTTCAAATGTTAGAAATTTTAAAGTAGGATTTAAGGTAAGTGAAGCAAAGTCACTAGACATATACATCAATAACTCTAAGATCGAATCTTTAGACTCAATTAATATTTCAGAAGCTCTTTCATTAGAACCAACTAATGTTAAGTTAAGATTTGCAAAACTATTTGAAAATTCTGGAACACTTGCTAATTTTGAGTTCATCAAAGAAGTATCAAACGATAGATTAATGAGCGAAGCTCTTCTACTTAATCTAAATAACACATATTTTATCTGTGAAAAAGTAAATTCAGCAGATCGCGTTTGGACAGAAGTTAGTGAATATGCAATGTACGAATTCTTTAATTCTAAATTCCAGTATGATATTAGTCCAATCTTTAAAACAAAGATCGATGAGTCTCTACAAGTATTAAAGGATATCGATTCAACTAAATCTAGAATCCTTTTAGATATCGAAAAGCTTGAAACTTCTATTAAGAAGATTGATGAAGCTTGTGAAACACAAGGAATAGATGCAATTGAAGTGACCAGACTTGAGTCAATTAAAGATGCAATAAAAGAAACTATTTCTGGTTTGAACGAACAATATATCTCGACTGACCTCTTAAAAAAAACCTTAGCCTAAACGAATCTTCTTCTTTTAAAATAGGAGAAACCGTAAAAGCTAAAGGAAAGATTGGAAAGGTTACTGGGTACTTTGGAAATTCAAAAGAATACTTAGTAATTATTGGATTAAAGAACGAAAGATATCCTGAATCTGAAATTGAAAAGTTTACAGCTTCTGCTAGAAAAAAGGAGAATAAAGATATTACTCGTGATAAAAAGCCAAAGGAGAAAACAGTTTTATAGTAAAAAGGAGCATTTTTGCTCCTTTTTTTTTAATGTTACTTGAGGAAATAGTATAATAGTTCTACACTAAAACTAAAAAACATGAATTCTACAATCACAATCAATCAAGCACAGCCTAGAGCAACTACTAAAAGCGTAACTTCAATTATGCGCAAACAGATCAATAAAATGAAGGTTGGCTACTATTTTGAAGTAACTGGAGTTGATGCTAAACTAGTAAGCAATATCCGCGCAACATTATCTGCTGCTTCAAAGAAAGACGGCTTCAGAATTTCTACTAGATTTAGTGGAAGTAAATTAACAGTTGAACGAATTAGAAAAAACTCGTAAAACTAAATCTAACATTACAGTACAATAAATAAAAAACAATTAATGGATACTAGAATCGACTTCAAAACCGCTCAAAAATTCGATCAGCTTGAACTAATTGACTGGAAAACAAAATATGCAGACTTCAAATTCTATGTTAGAAAAGGATTAAATGAAGTAAAGTATAATGTTGGTACAAATGTTTCAAAAAGTGCGACAAGCGGTGAATATATCAAACCATTTACCTCAAGTGTATATGGAGAACCAATTAATATCAATGATTTCTTGAATAGAGAAGATACTTGGTTAGATATTGGCGGTCACCTTGGATTCTTTGCAATTCGCATGGCAAAACAGTTTCCTAATATCAAGAAAATTGTTTCATACGAAGCACTTCCACACAATGTATCATTTGCACTACAGAATATTGCAATCAATGAAGTAGGTTCAGTTTGCGAATACGTACAAGAGGCAATTGTTCCAACTAATGAGAAGCAAGTAGAGTTCTTTATCTCTAGTGATTCTGGAAAGCACTCAATCCTACCTATCAAAGGTCGTGATGTAATTACTGTTCCTGCTGTAAATATCAATGAAGCTATTGAAAAATACGGCGCAACTGCAATTAAAATGGATGTTGAAGGTGCCGAGTATGAGTTACTTAAGGCAGTAACCGATTGGTCAAAGATCAGAGTTGCAATTATTGAGTATCACTTTATGTATAAGCCATTGAAAGAAAATCGTGTCCAAAAATTTCAAGAGATCATGCAGATCTTTGAAAATAATTTTGATGAGATTCGGAAGATCGAGGCAGTTGAGTATGGTAAGAACTTCATTACCCACTTTGTTGCTATTAAGCATGACAAATAGTCCATATAACCTATTACAGGAAATATACAACGAGCATCCATGGAGGATGCTCGTTTGTTGTATCATGTTAAACTGTACATCTAGAAAACAGGTTGATCATGTTAGAGAAGAATTCTTTCGTAGATATCCTGATGCAGTTGAAGCAGAACGAGCAGATCCTGAAGAAATGGCAAATCTAATTGCATCTCTAGGATTTAAGAATCGAAGAACCCGATCAATACAACGATTCTCAAGTGACTGGATGACCCTAGATTGGATCGAACCTAGCGAATTATATGGAATAGGTAAGTACGCACAAGATTCCTGGGAGATATTCCAGAAGGGCAACCTGAATGTCGAGCCAACTGATGGTGTGTTAAATACTTATTTGCATTGGGCAAAAACTAAAGAGATATATTCAATATAATAGAATACAATGAAAAAAGGACTATACGCATATTTTGGTTTACTTGATCTAACTAACATTGATTCTCCAGGACATTCCTTATACCAGTTAGGATTAATTGATTCATTACGAGAAAACTTCAATGAATCAAAATTTGATTTTTTCTCATACTACCCTAGCGAGTTAGTTGCAGAAACCAAATTTATAGATTTTCCAAAGTCTAGTATTGGACTGTTATTCTCTAAGTATTTTACTGAAATGATTAGTGAATACAAAGTACCATTAGAAAGTATTCTTACTCGAATTAGAGAAAAAAAGTATAGTACTCTATATCTTAAGGCTAGATTTAGAAACCTTTCTACTCTATCTAAAAAATGGAAAGATGCTCAAGACTTTGAAAAGATAATTGAGGTTGCACTGTCTTCTGGATATACTAGAGAAAATATTTTTATCCTAGACACAGATCTTTCTCTTTCTGAAGATTTTCGAACCAAGTATAGTGATAATGTAACTATCTTAATTCCATCAATAGATTTCCCAGGAGTATCAAATAGATTTCTATCTGAATGTGTTGACTTAAATGTTAAAGAATACGCGAGCCGCCTAAAAACTTCAGTGTTTTATGGAAATATCGATACTTCTAAATATAAAAGCGGAAATTCAAAAAGTGAGTTGCTTCCAGCTTTTTTGCAATGGTTTGATGAATTCCATCACAGACAATCGACTCATTTTTTAGTAGTATGTAAAGAGTCCGATTTTACATTCAAGAGTGAATCAACTTTGCATATTCCAAGAAATAGTAGATCTTCAATCTTTGAGGCACTATCTAAATCACTAGTCATGGTAAATATTACTAAGGACAAGTATAATGAAAAGAAGTTTATTCCTGCTAGAATCTATGAAGCAATGATTTTTGGAATGATCCCAGTGTCATATCGATTTGAATTTTTAAGTAGAGCCTTTTCATTTGAAACAGTAGATGATCTTTCTGAAATCATAAAGTATCTGAATGAATGTTCTACTGAAGAATTAATACAAGCATATCTACATTTTATCTCTGAATATAAAAAATCTCTAGTAGTATAATGAAAGAACTTGACGATTTCCAAAAAGCAATTAAGATAATTGAGAGCTGCACTACCCAAGCTCAAATCGATTCTGCGCAGCAATACGTTGAGTTATACATGAAAAGTACGCATAATATTGAATTGATTCGAAAACTAGTAGATAAACTAAACGCTAAAGTTTTAGACATATCTAATCAAAAATAAAGATATCTTTCTAAGATAAATAATAAGAAAGAATCAAATTGATGAAACATGTCACTCCTTACCAGAGTCAACCTGAAGCAGTTCAATTATTATCTCAGTATTTTACCGGAACTGACCACATATTTTCAAACATACTTACAGTTGAAAATATTAAATGGGAAGCACACCTCATAGATATTGCAGAATCAGTAATACCTGAACAATTATGTTTTGATCTTCATTTTGACATGATCATCGCGGGCGGGTCAAAGGCAGTTACTCAATACTATAAAGGATTAATTAATGGTAAGAATGAAATTCTTGAAAAAGCTAAACTGCAACTCGGTGGAGCTAGCTCTAGAACAATTAATGAAGCAGCTTACCAATTCAACCAGACGATAAAAGATAAGTTCGTATCTCTACTTACTGAAGCATCTGCAGATGGCACAGTCAATCCAATTGAATTCTTTAAAGATAAATTAGGTAGTTTATTTAATCCTGCACAAGCAGCACAGGCTGCACAAGTAGTACCATTAAATCTTTCACCAGAGGCAGAAGTTGATGCTGCCCTTGCTGGAGGAGAATATTCTCCAGGAAAAGACGGTAGCACGTTTGGTCTTCTAAAGTCACTTTGGGATTCATTAACTGAGGGAGGATCAGCAATAGGAATTTTACACTTAGTATTAGATATTATTGGAATAATTGGAGATTTTGTTTTTCCAGGAGCAGGAGCAATTGCGGATATCTTAAATGCGTGCATCTATTTCTATAGAGAAAAATGGATACTTGGAACTATTTCATTGATTGCTGGAGTTATCTTTGGTGCAGGTGATGTGCTCAAATTATTTAAGCCAGCTGCAAAATCCATGGAATCCGTAATGATGGCTACCGCTAAGGGCAGTAGGGCTGGCTCAGAAGCATTATCCCGAGTTCCATTAAAAGAGCGTGGTCTCGTTGTGCAGGGACTAAGATATATCGCAAAAACTATCGGTGGAGTACTCGGAACTGCTACTGGAATTCTTGGAAAATTCTTTGATTCATTTATTGCAAAGATAGTAGGTTGGGTACCATTTATCGGAAAACCACTAAAGGCATTTTTTGAAAATGTAGGACAGACCTTTGTAAAGTATGGAGATACTATGAAGAATTTTTCAGGAGGTTTTGCAAAAGTCGAGAGTGAAATTCTAGTTGGAACAGTGAAAGATGCGAATTCTGCACTAAATAAAATGTATAAGACTGGCGGAAAGTACGAAGTAGATGGAGCGACTAAACTTGTTAAAATTACAGACGGTAACGGAAAGGTCTTAGGTGAATTCTCACAAGAGATACTGACTGATCCTAAGTTTTGGGGCAGAAAAGCACCAAATTTATTTCGGTCTACTCGAGAAATGAATGCATATTACCGAGGAATTAAATCAGGAAATAGGACTCTTGGAGGAGCTATTGCAACATCGTTAGGTAAGGTTGTAGGGAAAGCGATAAAAAATACAAGTAGACTTGCACTATTTGTAGGTAAACAAGTAATTAAGTATATTACCGATATGGATCCAGCGGAGGCTGGATATACTTCAGAAGAGGTTGAATACTGGGGAAATTCTGCTCTTCAATCATGGATAGATTCAGAGTTAAAGAAGAGAAAAGAGGAGACTGGTGCAGTTTATATACCTGCGCTCGAGTTAGACTCATCAGATAAAGAAACATTTGAGCGAATTACTAATTATCAAAACGAATATGCACAAATGTTTGGGCAGCCAACAATTATTCCAGTAATATACAATAAGTTTGGAAATGAGGAAGCTGAAGACGAATTTGATGAATACTTTGAATACTTACGCAAGGAGGCAAATAAACCGAAGGACGTAACTCCAAAAGAAAAGGAGACAAACGAATCTGTCTCCTTCAAGCATATTATTCCTTTTTATAAATTTCAATAATTACTTCTTTATTCTCTTAATGATATTTGCAATACTTGCTTTGTAATCATCACCTTCACCAGTACAACCTGTCCAGAAGGCTTTTGCAAAGATTGCAATTTCTCCATCAAGCTCATCGTCTAGAACCGCGTAAACCGTTGATTTAATATCGATCTTTGAATATTCTACGCTTACTTGCTTTGCCATTTCTGGAGTTAATCCAGTAATTAGAAGAGCAATACAACACTCTTCCTGAGCAGTAGTATTTCCAAATAATCCACTTCCATTCTTAAGATCAAGTAACATTGATGCAATATCAGATGCTCCTTGTTGTTTAGCATTTTCAATGTATGCGTTTGGATCTGCAGCTAAAGTATCATAATAACCCATAACTTCAGCAGCTTTTGCACCTAATCCAGGTTCAGCAGAACCTGCTGGAGTATCTTGCTGTGCATTATCAATTACACCAACTGCGTTTGCTGCAACCAATCCCTTAGTTGTAAGATTTACTCCAGCTGCAGTAAGAACACTAGTCGCTGTACCTGGAGAAAGTTGAGTAATTACATTATCCCAACCAGTTGGTGCAGGATTTTTAACCCATCTTCCTGAAGAAAGTTTATAGGACATTTGAACACCATCATCTGCAAATGATTCGATACGCATTGTTCGAGTAGCACCAGTACCCGTTCTAGTTACAAACGGTACTTCTTTACCAATAGTAACTCCAGCTTTTTCAAGAGCTGCAATCTTACGAGTCTTATCTAGTTTTGAAAAAACTTTACTTAGTCCAGATATGTTTGCTATCGCTTTTACTCCTTTTCCAAGAGCAGCACTTGCAGTTGCTAATTTAGTTGTTTGCGCAAGTTTACCGGCCTTTGCTGCAGCACTCGCAATATTTGCACCTTTTAAACTTGCAGTAAACGCAGGAGATCCGCCGAGTGTTACAATAGTTAATGCAACATCTCCAAGAATAGTCCATGGATTTAATCCTCGCATAGTATCTGCTGAGATAGGTCGACGATACACATTACATGAAACAACTTCGCCGTATCCACCAAATTCCTTTTCCATAAATTCTTTAATACTCATGGAATATTTTGATTTGAATACTTCATCTAGTTTATCAAAATACATTTGAGGGTCTACACTCTTTTCTGCTGCGATCTGAGCAAATGCTCCAGCAATTGCTGCGACCGTATCTTCATCTGTTCCAGCGTCTCCGCTAGAGTTTCCTCCAAAGAAGCTACTTATGCTTCCGATAATTCCACGCTCAGTAAATCCTGTGCCCTCGCCAGCTGCTTTTAATAAATTAGCAGCCATGTCCATGTTAATGTCTCCCCATAGGAACTCATCATTCATGATCCACATAAAAAACTTAGGCGCTTTTGGATCAGACTTGTCTACTTTCACATAGAGTTTATCATCTTTAAGTATTCCGTACGCAGCTGGATCGATTTCATCAATCATATATTCACCGTCCGATTTTGCAACAAGGATCTCTGCAAGTTTAGCAAGGAGTTCCTCATTATCTAAATACCCTTTTAATCTAGCATTTAGATCATTTGAGATAACGGCTGGTCCTACTTCTAGAAGAGGACCTTCATATGTTTGATAAAAGGATTGATATTTCTTATCTAAGAACATTGTATTCTTGTTATTTTTATTAAGCAGAAGGTGAATTAGGCGTGCCTAGTGCCTTTGAAAATGTATTAATAAATGACGCTGCTCTATCTTTTGCAGTGGGGGCTACACTAGCTGGAGCAACTACTGTGAAAATAGATTTCCCATCTTTATAGAAGAGCATCTTTTTAAGATTTTCAGCAGTTATTTCACCTGATTTATACTCAGCTTCATACTCATCGATTATCTTATTTCTAAATGCTTCATCAGTGAACATTTTTTCAAAGAAGGCTTTGTCCTGAACATTCGTAATTTCAGAATCAACAAAAAGCGGTAGACCTGAGGATTTTGAAATCTTAGTATTCGCAGAAGTAGCATCGTCTAGTGTTGTAGACCATAATACTTTTTTATTTGTAGCATCATATGAGATAGTACCATTAGGATCTGTATTGTCCTGTGTTTTTGCAACAATTGCACCAGCGTCATTAAATTCCATTAAGTATAACTTAGAATTAGTACGCATAGTATACAAAAACTTCTTACCTCTGTCTTTTTTAGTTTCTTCAGTACCTTCCTCTTTTGCAGGAGTAGGTGCTGGCTCCTCTTCAGGCACAGGATCAACTAGTGTTGTTTGTTGAGCAGTTTGATTAAGCTGAGATACAATAGTTGGTGCTAAGTTTGAAAGAGATTCAAATGATTTTGCATCAATAAACTGAATTTCTGCAGGAATATTTGGATATGCTGGTTTTCCAGAAGCATCTAGTCTATTTTCAATAGAGAATTGAATTTTCTGTTTTGTTCTTCCTAGAATTTCACCGTCTCGCAATACCGTGTAAACTATAAACTTCTTTTCAAAGAAGATTGAAGTAAGCTGTCCGATTGCTCTAGTAAATGGAACTTCGCCATTTACAAAATCAGTGATTGCTGCGATTCCATTTGGTGTTAATACATCATTTGAAATTACATCTAAATCATTAATAATTTTTACTATAAATTTAGTTGGTGACTGTACACGATAGGTAACTTTATGTCGTTTTCCAGCAGGATCAACCATTACGTCTTTTCCGGTAGCGATCGACTCGTTTACCTCTGACCATGAGCCAATTGACTTTATCATGAAAAGTATTTTATTTTTATTTATCTCCGCGAATAAATAATAAAAAGAGATAATTCTGTGAGTCTTAAGAAATTTAAAGAGTACACACTAATGTACTCAAAGGATCCTAAAAATTTTGAAAAGAAGATAGCGTTTGCCTGTTCTGAAAATTATGGAGTAGATGTCTTTGAATTAATAAAGAGTCCATTTGATATTTCACCAGGACACGATCAGAAACCCACGATTGTTTGGAATAATTTTGATTTTACTAGTCATAAACTCGACGAGCATTTACCGGGTTCATTTAATTCAAAAAACCTTCCTACGTTTGAAGAAGTATGTAACGAATTTTCTAGTGAGCCGTTTATTCCTAAGACAATTACAGATCGTACTGGAGTAAAGAAATTAAACTTTCCGATTATTGGCGTTAGTCAAGACTCTGAAGAATTCAAAACATATGGTAAATTTAAAAAGTCAGAAAAAAATTTCTCCAAGTTTAGAGAAAAAATAGTACCTACTACTAGATTTGATGTGATTGCTTTTAAGGGAGAGCCTATCCACATGCAAGAGCGAATAAACAAGATTGGATTTGATGTAGACTCTTCTAAATTTAAGTATAGTAGTGTAATCGATTCAATTATCTCAAAAATAAGTGAAAGCTATCCCATTGATTTTTATCATGTCTCTCTACTTGAGTCAAAAGGAAATCTATACTTGGATTCGATTACTAATTCATTACCGTTAAGTCCTTCACAGAGTATAAAAATGTATGAGGCAGCGTACCATAAGTGTTATGATGCAGCCTTGCCCAACTGGTTTAAAAAGCAACTATTTGAAAAATATGTACAGCCATATTATAAAAATAGATATTTTGATTCTCTATTAATTAAACCGAAATATTCAATCAATTTTGAGAAATATGCCAATTCTTAACTTTAACCAATATCTAAACGAAGGATATTCTGATATTAATATTGACCTAGATAAGAAGAGTACTGCAGGGGTTGCTATTTTATACAATAATAAAATACTACTCGTGCATCCAACTAATTCTACTTGGAAGACAGGTACTTGTGGAATACCTAAGGGAGGTATTGAACCTGGAGAAGAACCTATTGAGGCAGCTATTCGTGAATTATTTGAAGAGACTGGAATTTCAGTAATGCGTAATCAGCTTAATACTTCACCTGAAATAGTCGATATGTACTCTTCTTCAGGAAAAGTAAATAAGCAGTTAATCTATTTTGTTTGTGAAATATCAGATCTTTCTGAAATTGGACTAGAGTCAGAAAAAATACCTAACTCTCAATTACAACTTAAGGAGGTAGACTGGGCAAAATTTGTCGGTCCAGTTGAAGCCTACTCAATAACTACTAGATCACAACTTATTATATTAGATAGACACTTGATGATAAATAAATAAAAATTACTTTTTTCGTGTCGTACCTTCTTAAATATTCTAACTGGAGCAGATTATTTACTTCTAGAATTAACGAAGCAGCATTTGAATTTGACCCAGCTGCAAAATACTCTGATAAGACATTTAATATTCCCAATGCTTCTTCTGGTGGAACTGGCGGTGACTGGGGCGGAACACTGCAACGCGCACTTGCATTTGCAAAAGTTGCAAATGATTTTGTTGGAAAAAATATTGTTATTTCCCAAAAGAGAAATATCGTAAAGACTGCTAGTGGAAATACTTCAGATCACTACTCCGGTAATGAAAATGCATATGGAATAGATTTATCATGCAAAGGAGATAGTGGAGATGCTCTACTTGCTCACCTGATGAGTTGGTTCGGACATCCTGAATATACTGGAGGAAAGTGGTTCACTGTCAATAAAGATGGATATAGATATCAAGTTGGATGGAAAGTTCCAAATCATTATGATCACATCCATGTAGGCGTTAAGAAATCAACTGGCGCTTCTAATACTGAGGTTGTTCCTGACGAACCTGAAGCAGCGGATACTCAAACTGTGCCTACTACTCTCAACTCTGACTTTGACACATTAACTGACGCTGAGAAGAGAGAAGTTTCAGATATTCTTGGAATTCCTCTTGATGAATTAATACTATTCTTTAAAAATAATAAAAACATTGATATGTCGGATATTCAATCTGGTAAAACACTACTTAAATTAGGAAGTACTGGTGAAACTGTAAGAGAAGCACAACTTAAATTAAAACAGAAAGGATACTTATCTATGGATCCTACTGGAACATACGACACTGCAACGAAAGCGGCAGTTGAAAATTTTCAAAAGAGTAATGGATTATCACGCGATGGAATTATCGGACCGCTGACTTATCCTATTCTTTTTAGTGATTCTGCAGTGGCTGCACAAACACCGACTGCCACCACTCCTTTACCTGTTGTGACTACACCGGTCGCTAATTCTTCTAATATTCAAGGAGGTACTTGGCAAGAGGTAGCTGCAAACTATATAGCTAAAAAAGAAGGATTCTCACCAAAAGCTGGTTGGGATCAAAACGCATACCGAGGAGGATACGGTAGTGATAAAGTGCTCAAGAATGGTGTGTTGACCAGTGTAACAAAAGATACTACTTTTACAGAAAAAGAGGCTCTTGACACACTACGTGAATACTCAATAAAGAAGTACAGCGATCAGGTTATTAAGGATTTAGGTGTAGCTAATTGGAATAAACTAAATAATAATCAAAAGGCAGCCCTAATTTCACTAAGCTACAATGCTGGAGCCTATTTTATAAGCGCTAGATCTTATGGAAAAAAGATAAAGACATATATTGAAAACAATGACCTTGTGAGCGCTGGAAAGACAATATATACTGATGGACCTAAATCAGGAGCACAGAGTGGTTATATACCTTCATTGGAGAAGAGAAGACGAGAGGAGTCTGACATGTTCTTAGCATAATTACACAAAACCTTTTCATCTTCCTAAGTAAAATATTTAAAAATATCTAAAGATGGAAGAAACTCAAAACGCCAGTGTTGAAGAAGTAACTGGCAATGATCAAGAAATTTCAGAAACTGTTAATGAAGTACCTAGTACTCCACAGAGTCAATTAAATGCCTTACTGGAGAGCAGAATGGGACAATTCAGTGTAATGGCTGGTATTGCAGATCTAAAATACATTAAAAATGCAATTAGCCAAAAGGTTGAATTTACTGGACCAAACGAAGCGTATCTTACAATAATGGCAATCTTGTCACTGGAGAATGCAATTCAAGATATCGATCCTAAGGAAACCAGTAAAGTTAAAGTAACTCTACCTTCATCAACTATTGAATCAATTAATTTCTTTTTCAGTAAAATCTCAGGCAAAGGATTAGAGTCAGCACAGAGATTATTTTCAGTATCAATGATGTTTCGCCCAGCAATGGAAGCTATCCGTAAACTTGATGAAGAGATTAAGGTATTAAAATCTGAGGAAAACTAGTATTTCATTAGATAAATAATAAAAAAATTAACAATAATGAGAGTAAAGAACTTTGCAGGTTTCATGAAAACTCGAGTAAATGAAACATACGACTCTACTGAGCAATCTGAATACATGGATGGATATAATGGATATTCAGATGAGGGTGAAACGAATTTTGGAGCAAATCCTGAAGAAGATGAAGAGGAGCCTATCGATGCTGAAGATGAAGTTAAAGATACTGAAGATGATGATGCAGAAGAGGTTACTCTTGAAGATCTAAAAGCAATGATTGAAGATCTTACTGAACGAGTTGAAAAACTTGAAGGTGGTGAAGAAGAGGAAGAAAATCCTGAAGGTGAAGAAGGTGAAGAAGCTCCTGAAGAAGGTGAAGAAGCTCCTGAAGAAGAACCTGCAAAGTAATTCATATAGGAATATAGTATCAAGCGAGTAGTCGTATATCGGCTACTCGCTTTCTTGGTATAGTCACTATCGTAAATTAATAAATAATCAAGATGAGCCAGTACACTTCTAATACTCCGCGACTACTATTTGAAAATTTTTGTAGAAAGACTCAAGTTGATGGACTTGAGATAACTGCAGATATTTCAGGTATTCCAGTTAAATTAAAAGTCTTAACTACTCCACGCAGCCAAGAAAAAGGATTTTCCGGTGCAGCAAATCCGCCTAACGATAATAGTGGCTTGCTATTCATATACGATGATGGACAACCTCTTTCTTTTTGGATGAAAGGTGTAATGTTTCCACTAGATATAGTATTTTTTGATTCAGAGATGAATTACATCAATCATGAAACAATGCAACCTGCAAATGGGCGAGACGATTCACTCTCTAGGTATTTTAGCAAGAAACCTGCAAGATTTGCAGTTGAGCTACCTGCTGGATGGTGTGATAAGAACATAAATAGCGATTGCAAATTGAAGTTTTAATATGAAACTCTACACTTTTAATGAGTATACTAGCCTTAATGAAGGATTTAATGATAAAGTGAAAGAGGCAACTCGACTAAGTAAGAAACTACTTAGAGCAGTCAGGGCAGAGGGTCAAGAGACCCTTGATATGCTGCAGATTTTTGCTAGAGAATTGCGACACAGATTACATCTAGATTCAAGAGAAGATGAGCCAACTGACGAAGAGATTAGAAGTGCACTTGAACAGTTAAAACAAGTTCCAAAATTTGCTCCGTATGCAATAATACTCCTAGTTAGTCCTATTCCATTTGGATCATTATTCTATACTCTATTTGCACTTAAGCTAAGTAAATTAACCAATGGAAAGATTAATATTCTTCCAAAAACATTTCGTAAAGTATTTACCGAGTCTGTTAGATTTTCACCTTAATACTAATCATAATGTTGAACCAATTTGAAATGCTTCGCGCTTTCATAGATGAAATGAATTCATCTAACTCTACTAATCATAAAGTAGAGATCCTTAAAAAGTATTCAGATAATTACTTCATTCGAGAGGTATTACTCTATACTTATCATCCCTATCGACAATTTGGAGTCACATCAGCAAATCTTAAAAAGAATTCTGCGATCTCCGATCTAGTTGACCCAAGGGAATCCTTCTTTAGTTTACTTGATTCGCTTACCTCTAGACAACTGACTGGCCACTCTGCAGTCGGCAGGGTCAATGGATTTATTCAAAACTACTCAGAATACTCTGATCTAATATATCAGGTAATTGATCGTAATCTTGAAACCCGAGCGACAACTACTCTAATTAACAGAGTATGGCCAAATCTTATTCCAACATTTGATGTTGCACTTGCATTTGATGCTACTAAAGTAAAAAATGTTGACCTTACTTGTGGAGACTGGTTAGTATCTCGCAAACTTGATGGAATTCGATGTATTACGATAATTCGTGAAAATGGAGATATCTCATGTTTTTCTAGAAATGGAAAAGAATTTGAGACACTCAGCGTCTTAAAAGAGGAAATCGTACGACTTGGGATTACTAACTGCGTATTAGATGGTGAAATATGTCTAAAGAACGAAGATGGCTCAGATGATTTCCAGGGGATCCTGAAACAGATTCAGCGTAAAGATCACTCAATACTCTCTCCAAAGTACTGGGTTTTTGATATTTTAACCATTACCGAATTTGAAAGTAGATGCGGTGACGTTATCATATCTGATAGACTCTTTCGACCCGAAGCTGATCTTATCAGAAATTCGAGTATGATGTCAGTGCTTCCGCAAGTTAGAATAACTAGTGACGAGACCCTTGTGTATCTTAAAGATGAGTCAAAATCTTCAAACTGGGAAGGTTTAATTGCTAGACGTGATGTAGTGTATGAAGGCACTCGAACTAGAAATATGCTGAAATTAAAAGAGTTCTATGATGCTGAATATATTGTAGTAGACGCAGTCATGGGACCTCAACGTATCATAGATAATGGACACGAGAGAATGGAAGAGGTGCTCAGTGCAGTTATCATTAACCACATGGGAAATGCAGTAAATGTAGGCAGTGGATTTAGCATAAGCGAAAGAAGAGAGTATTATCTCAATCCAGAAAAAATAATTGGAAAAGTTATTACTGTTCAGTACTTTGAGCAAACTGTTGATCAAACCGGAAATCACTCACTAAGATTTCCAGTGTTTAAGGTGAACCATGGAGAATCTCGTAGTATATAATTGATATGGGATTTAATAAAAGATTTTTACCAGAACTTCCTAGACTTATGGAAGATCATGCAAGACTAGGAACAGTAGAGTTTATTCGTACCTTCCTAAAATGCGATGCACTATGTGGACCGAGCGAATCTATTAAATTCGTAGAAGAACTAATCAAAAACAATAATCAACAAAAACAAAACTAATATGTACTATTTAGCTAGAGTAAAATTTGAAACATTTGATGATAACACAGGACGTCATCGTAAAATTAATGAACAGTATCTAGTTGAGGCTGAGACTATCTCCATTGCTGAAAAAGCACTACATGAAAGATTCAAAGATTCGATTGCAGATTTTGCAGTAGTTGGCGTTCAGGAATCTAAAATCATGGGAGTAATTAAGTAATTCTCTCATGAAAAAGTTACAGACGCATATTGCTGAACGAGTATATGATGTGCTGACTAAATTTGCAGAGGCTAGCCCTAAGCACTACGATAGAGAATCTTTCATATATCACTTTGCAGTTCTTTCAGAGACTTCAGAAGATTTTAGATTAACCTGCATGGATGATTCTCCACGAACATTTAAGTGTTCATCAATAGAAGATATGCGACTTGACGGAAAAGGAAGAGACCGAGTAAACGCTATCTTTACGACAATTCGAGATTCGCAAAACACTTCCCTAAACGAGTTTACAGTAAAGAAGAATGAGGTTTGAAGTTCCGGTAGAAAAAGATTCACCATTTATCCTTACTCTATTTGAAGCAATTTCTGATAACTTATCAGAACTGAAGATTACTCATGGAAAGTGGCCAGATAGAATCTATTTTAGCGGTCAGCTTGGAAAAGAACTCTATTCGTTTATTATCCAAGCTGGTTGGGATCTTGCAAAATTTAATCCTCAAGAGATTAGTAGTATAGTAAACAAAATATCTTTCGAATATTCAAAACCTCTTGATCAAATAGATGATTCTTCTGTTACTATGATGGATGCTCCTCTACATAATCGAGTAGTGAATGGTTTTCCTGGAGAAAAGACTATTCAGAAAATTATTGGAGCCTACTCTCCACCAAGTTTTAAAATCGAGAGAAAGATTCGTCCAACTCTTGAGATCAGATTATTTCGTAAAAAATAAATATATGGCATATAGTTCTAGATTTTTCATGCTAACTAAACTCGGAGAGATTCATCTAATTCCGACTATTGCAATATATTTCAGTAAGTATAGCTTCTTTGAAACTGGTGTATACACTCCTCAACTTGTAGTAAGCATCAAGTTTTTAAAGTATCAAGCTGGAATAGATATTCAACAAAATCCATATAAGTCATGAGTTATTCAAGATGGAGCAATAGCGTTTGGTATACTTTCTGGACAGCAAGTTCAGCGAGTATGGACTTCAAACTTCCTACGCAAAAACTAAAATACGCTCAAACATTCGAGATATGCGACTATCCAAGTTACTATATTACATTTGGTGAGTTAATGACTAAGGATATTAACACGATACTTCGAGAAGTCAAAGAGCTGTATACTGAAAAATCTCCAACTGATGATGAACTATATGAATTATCAGAGTACCTAATGGAATTTATCGATGATGTAAATGACCACTTTAGATGGCATAACTTTTTCCAATATGAATGGTATTACCCACTAAGAAATAAACTCAGAAAATGAAAAAACTAATTACAATCTTAACGATATTAAGTCTTACCTCTTGTGTATCTGACTATGATCGAGTAGCTGATGCTAAAAAGAAGTATCCAAATGGCGTAGTAACTCCATCCACCGGTATTATCAAACGCGAAGGTTATGAAATTACAGTAGAGGATACTATAACTAATCAAATTTATGCGATTAGCTATTACCCGTTCTCAACAACTAAGATTTCAAGCATTGTTAACATTCGATAAAATGAAACCTTCAGATACTCAACCAAAGATAAGTCTATCCTACGAGGACGTTTCTCCAAGAAAATATAAACTTGTACGTGAACACGATGGTTTAACTATCGCTGGGAATAGAATTCTATGGATTAATTGGGAAAGCGATGGAACATTTCATTCATCTCACAACGAACCAAAACTAGATAGGTCGTTAATTGTAGATCCGCATCATATGAGCTACACTTGGATGACTACTGTGGTTACTGAAATTATCGAACACGGAGAGAACTATATCAAATTTAGAACATCAAATAGTATTTACGAACTTTTTATAAATGAAAAATGAGCTAACTGTCATAATTCCTTGTAAAAACGAGGAAGCATACATTTACCGAACACTTGAGTCTATTTCTAAACAGATAAGCTATCGTGGTGTTAGGATAATTGTAACTGATAATTTTAGTACTGACAATACTAAATTGGAAATAATGAGGGCTAGATTAGACTTTAGTTTAAACTTGGAAATAGTCGAGGGTGGTCCAGTATCAGTAGCTAGAAATAATGGTGCACTACTTGCAACAACTCCATATATAGTTTTTATTGATGCAGATGCAATACTATTAGATACTCGTATATTTTCATCTTCAATGGCGCTAGCTAAGAAAGCTAAGTATAAACTAATTACTTGCAAAATAAAGAGCGTATCTAATTCGTGGAGATCAAAATTGATATTTAGCGTGTTTAATTTTATACAAGCAAATCTATTGAAATCTCCATTCTCAACAGGAGTTTACTTTTTTACAAAGCGGGACGAATTTAATCGTTTAGGAGGATTTGATGAAGAGGCAACTCAGAGTGAAGATTACTTACTGAGTAAAAAGTACAATCGTAGAGATTTTATAATACTAAAAAAGTGTGTTGGCCAAGATGATCGACGATTTAAGCAAATGGGATATATTGGATTCCTAAAACTTATAATTAAGAATTACCTTAACCGAAATGACCTAAGCTATTTTAGAAAAAACACAAATTATTGGGGATGAAAGTAGACGCAATATTTATTTCTGATATTCACTTAGGAAGTAGAGGATCACATGCCGCTGAGTTACTTGATGTGCTAAAGGCGTATAACCCAGAATACCTATTTATTGTAGGTGATTTTATTGATGGTTGGTTATTACAGAAGCGACACTATTGGACACAGGATTTTACAAATGTGATTAGAAAAATCCTATCGTATTCAAAAAAAGGAACTAAAGTTATATACGTTACAGGAAACCATGATGATTTTCTAAGACATTATGCACCATTAGATTTAGGAGAAAACATTCAGATCGTAGATGAATACGAATGGAATAACTATTTCATAACTCACGGAGATAAGTATGACGGTATTGTTAACTTGAAGTGGCTAGGTATACTAGGTTCGGTAGGTTATGAAATTGCGATTAGAGCAGATCGTGCAATGAAGAGGCTAGGATATAAAAAATCACTAAGTAAATGGGCTAAAGATAAAGTAAAAGATGCAGTTAAATTTATTACTTTATTTGAAGATCAGCTAGTATACCAAGCTAAGAAAAGAAATTGTGTTGGTGTTATTTGCGGACATATTCACAAACCTGAAAGCAAGATGATTGATGGTATACACTACCTAAATTGCGGAGATTGGATTGAAAACAATAGCTATGTAGTATACCATAAAGATAAATTTGAAGTAAAAAAAGTAATATTATGAATTTAGAAGAAAGTGTTGAAATATACGATGATCAAACCTCTAGTATAGAACGCACCAGTTGTACTTCTAGGTTTATCATTCTTGCAGAAAGTTTTTCTGGACATTGTTGTTTTGGGTACTCAATAATTGATACATCAGCAGGCGTAGCGAGTTATGGGTCTTGGAAAAAGCCAATATGCGAAACCTTCGATAAGGATGAGGCAGTAATGGTTTGTTATGCACTCAATCAACAGCTTAAGTAAAATTTTAATTTAAAAAGCCATGGGAAGAATTATACTAGAATTTGATACAGCTGAAGAATCACAAGATGCAAGATTAGCGTTGGACGGTTGGAAATGGAAAATGGCTATGAGTGATCTAGATCAACGATTACGCGGTACAACTAAGTATGCTGCAAGTTTAGTTAATCCATCAAAGGAAGCTACTAGTGAAGAAATAGACACAGCACATAAAGTGCGTGATGAAATAAGAGAGATACTTAATAGTTATAGTTTAAATTTAGAAGACTGACGATGAAATAAAATTAAGATACAATGAACAACCTAGATAAAAAATACACAGAACTCCTTCAAGATATACTTGACAATGGGGTAGAAAAGAAAGATAGAACTGGAACTGGTACCTTGAGTGCATTTGGTAGACAAATCCGTCACAATATGTCTGAAGGTTTTCCACTACTTACAACCAAGAAGATGGCGTTTAAAACTATGGTAGTTGAATTACTATGGTTTTTAAGAGGTGATACAAATATTAAGTATTTGGTTGATAATGGATGTCATGTGTGGAATGGTGATGCCTATAAGAATTATGTAAAAGCTTTTAATGAAGGAAAGGTTGGTGGTTTATCACCAATGGTAAAAGGCGTAGCTGATAAAATTATCCCAAAAGAAATTTTTATTGATATGATTGAAAATTGTGACGAATTAGGTTCAGGAGAATTTGCTAAGACGTGGGGTGACTTAGGTTCAATTTATGGTAAACAATGGAGAAATTGGAAAGTAACAACAAACGATGAGCAATCACCTAATTTTGAAAATGCAGAAACTTCAATAGACCAAATCGCAAATCTAATCAACGACCTTAAAACAAACCCAGACTCAAGACGTTTGATGGTTAGTGCTTGGAATGTAGGTGAATTAGACCAAATGGTACTTCCACCTTGTCATTATGGATTTCAAGTTTATACAAGAGAGTTGAGTTTGAATGAAAGAGTAGATATTTTCAATAATAAAAAAGAATCTGGGGAGATAATTGTTCCTGAATTTAAGACAGTTGGGGATATGAATGGATGGACAAATAAATTACTAGAAGAAACTATACCAACTAGAGCAATCTCTCTAATGTGGAATCAACGTTCAGTAGATACATTCTTAGGTTTACCATTCAACATTGCTTCTTATGGATTGTTATTAATGATGATTGCTGATGAAGTAAATATGGTACCTGATGAATTAATTGGAAACTTAGGTGATGTACATTTATATTCAAATCATATTGAACAAGCAAAGGAGCAGATTGGAAGAGAATTAACATTGGAAGAAAGAACAAGATACAAAAAAGAAAGGGATAGTATTGCTCGTACATTTGCATCATATACTCATCAAATGTTAGATAATTCAAATGTTCCAACCCGAACAAGAGAACCATATCCACTACCAACAGTACACGTTAGAGATGGTATATTCTGCTCATCAGTTAATGATGTTATTTTAGAAAACTATCAATCACACCCAACAATTAAAGCACCCCTAAGTAATTAATATATGAAACAACACAAATTTAAAGTAGGCGATAAAGCCACTAAAACGAGAGGCTACCGATTCCCATGTACTATCGTGTCGGTATTTGAAACAGTAGAAGGTAATGTACGAGTAGTAGGTGAAATGGATGAATATGGACTGCTCCATATTTTTAACGAAGAACAATTAGAGAAAGCCTAATGGAACTCATCACTACGTACATTTGCAAGAAGGGTGATATTGGTATCCACGACAATATGTTTGGAGGTACTATTCTCTCGATTATCGATGATGCGAGTGCCTCTTACGTATCTCAGATTTGTGATACTCAGCGGATTGTTACCCTGAAGATTTCTGAATTGATTTTTGAGAAACCAGTCAAGGTCGGCAATCTTCTAAAGGTGTATGGAGAAATTGTTGAGTTTGGAAAAACTTCAGTTACTGCCTATATCGAGGTAAGAAAACATAATGTATACACTGGAGCCCAGGAGATCGTTACCCATACAAGTATCAAGTTTGTTAGAATCGACGATGAAGGTAAACCGCTGCCTATCCATGAATATGTTAAGCAGAGATATGCAGAACGTTTTGAAAAATACGGTAAAGGATTACTAAGTGAATCAGAAAGAGTACCTACCTCAATTTCCTAGTATCTGAGGTATTCTGGAATCGTCTAGAGTACCAGTATTAGATAATAATAAGAAATATAATCAAAAAAATGGGCCTTTCTAAAGGGCCCATTTTAATTTTATCTGCGAGTAGATGCTGCCCATGCGGCATTAGATAGTTCGACCATCCGTTCCATCAGATTTGGATACTTTTCGATATGCTCCAATAGTAAATTTCTAATCTCTTCGCCTATTCGTTTAGCTTCATCTCCTCGAGTACGTAGGATCTTTGCAGTATACTGTAAAAATTTAGTTACCTTATCTGCGAGTATAGTAAGATCATCACCAGATATTTTAGAATAGTCAATTGTGAATTCATCAAGTCTCTTTAGAAGAGTCCCTTTAAATGTATCAAGATTAATTTCATCGCGTTCAATCCTAGTTGAGTCTACCGCTCTTAGATAGTGGATAGTTAGAAGTGCCTCTGCAAGGCTATCCATAAATGCCTTTGCATTTTTATCTGAATAGAAGGTATCACCTAATGTTTTTGAAATCATTAGATTTTCAATACCTGATTCAATACCTTCTAATATTGGAGTTACCTTCTTTGCATAGATGTCTCGTGAAATCGCCTCAGCAATTTCAGATTCAGAATATTTTGCAAGAAATTCTGGTGCCATGATCTCAAGTCTACCTGTTGGGTGATATACCTTTTTTCCAGACTCATCCTCTAGATAACCTTTAAGAAGAGTAGTGTAGCCATTTGACTTAATGACAGATTTTCCAGGAAGTTCTAATACTAGCTCCTCTTTGTTTCCTTCAAAATCTTCAAACTTATCATTAGGTATCACTAAGAAACCCGAAGGTCGAATGCTTGCCGTTGGAAAATACTTACGTACTGCTTGGGAAATATCGTTATTTACAGTGTCGATAGTAATAGTTGGCTCTGGTTTTAAAAAGAAGTTAAGATAGACTTCAGTTGTACCCTCAGATTCGTATAGTCTATTCCAATTAGTATAGTTAAGAAGCATGTCTTGAGTTGTCGTGTATTTTTTATGTTTCTAATATTTTAAATACTTGAGAGTTACTAGTACTTTCCGTACTCTATCGTGAATGAGTTTGTCTTGTATTGTTCTTCATCATCGTCATCCTTTTCCCACTGCGCACGAAAGCTTTTTCCATCAGCATTTGTAGGTATGTTATTGATAATCTTTGCACAAACGCCAACGTCATTCAAATTATCGCTTTCCATTTCATAATTTATTAGGTCAGCTATTCCTTTATAATCACCATCAGATAGTCTAACCACCTCCTTCTGTACTTCAAAGAATTGCGTTGTACTCACTATACGTCTAAGAGCGTTAGATAGTTTCTGAGGATTAGTGCCAGGGCCAGTTGCTGCGTCATAAATATTTTTTGCAATTGCGTTAGTCTCTTCTACAGTATAAGTAGCTGCCTCAGGTTTCGCCTCTTGAGCTTTTTCCGCTTTATCTGCATCTGGTTTAGTTGCACCATCTGTTCTTTTTAGCATGCCTGGGTCAATTACTTTTGCAGTCTTTGCTTTTGGAATGTACGCTTTGGATTTAGATTTTGCTGCATCTACATTAAATTTCTCAAATAGACTTCCATCTAATTTTAAATAACTTTCAGTGATCTTATCTGTGAGTAACTTATTGATAAGTTCTGCAGTAATTACAGAACCGTCCGTATCCTTTAGCTCAAATCCAGCCTTTGCCATTGCAACGATCTTCTCAGTAGTCTGTCCAAAGTCTCCGTCTGTTCCATATTTCTTAAACTTAATATAAGTAGGGTCATCTGCAAGTACTAGTCCTAATTTATCAATCAATAATTGTTGAGCTTTGATTAATTCAGGATCTTTTTTAGCAACAACTCCTCGTACTAAACCTTCTTTTGGAAGTTTAATATCTCCAGTAGTAAGTGCAGGTGCCTCAGCTACCACATCTCCAACTACTTTTATAAAGTCAGCAAGGTTGAACCCAGTAGGAAGACTTGTCGTTGCAACATCAACTGATTTTGTCGCAGGTTGATTTGCTGCAGGTGCCGGCGTCGGTGCTGGTGTCGGTGATAGAACACTAGTAGTTTGTTCAAAAATAGATCGACCATCGAGTCCTAGATAATATGCACGTTCATTTTTTGCAGTAGGCGCAGGAGCGGCCGACTTTTTAGTAAACATTGCGATCTTGTTCAATAGGTCTTGATTAACTTCTTCAAGAGGATCTCCGTATTTGTCTTCTAATTTAAACCCAGCAGCGAGTCCTTTAAGTAATGTGATTGATGAATCTCCAATTTTACCAGCCTTAAGTTCAGCTTTTACTTTTGGAAAAAATGGAAGTTTAGCAATTTCAGGAACTGCTCGTAAGCTAATAAACAGATCATCAACTACTTTAAAAAGAGCTTGGTCGCTACCTAGTGTTTTTAAATTTTCAAAAGGTACTGGTTTTGTGATAGTATATCCAGCAGATTGTTCGGTTTTAGTGTCGGTAGCTGCAGGTACAGTAGTATCAACTTTTTTATCTTCAGCTTTCTTTGAAGCATCAGCTAAGATATTTGCAGCGGATGCATCTTTAATAAGTGCAGTTAACTCTTCTTGCTTAACTGTCTGTACTGTTGCAGGAAGACCTGGAGCAGAAGTACGTGGCATGATAGTAAATGTAACAAGTTGTTTACGATCATTATCTTTATTGATCGCATATATTACAAAGTTCTTAGTAAGATCATTTAGGCCAGGGTAATATGGTAACCATTTAGGTTGCGCTTTAATCCAGGTTAAAAGACTTGTCCAGCCACCTGCAGTTAATTTACCAGCGGCATCAATTACATCAAGGTCGTTAACGATCTTGATTTTAAAACTAGTTTCATCAACTGGGATACCTACAATTTTTTGACCGAATCCAGCAGTTTGTTTAGTTCTTCCTGGAAATTCTGCCTCGTTTAACTTTTGCCATTTTGCAAAATCTGAAATAATATAATTCGCCATTACGATACTTTTTTTTTATTTATCTCAAGTTCTTAGTCTATTTGTAGCAACCATACTAAAACTGTCCATTATGCTTCCAAAAATGTATAAGTTTGACACTAACAGATTAGTACACGTAAAAATATCAAGAGGTAAGATTATCTCAACGCTTACACTGTTTATCTTAATGAGCCTAACTATAGGATATGCGGTTGGACTTATTAGAGGAAAGGTTAAGAGAACTCCTTCATATGAAGAGTTAGTTATTCTAATCAATGATAAGGAGAACGAACTAGCTAGTCCAAAAGCAGTCTACGAATTTATGAAGGAGATTGGAATTAAGTATCCTGAAATTGTCTGGTCGCAGACTGTTTTGGAGACAGGATTCAAGAGTAAAGTATGTAAAGAGAATCACAATTTCTTTGGAATGAAACTTGCAGCATGTCGACCCAACGTACAGACTGGTGAAAACCTGAACCATGCAACGTATCTTAACTGGAAAATGAGTGTGATTGATTACGCGATTTGGCAAGCTAGTACTGGCGTATGGAAGTTGAAATCTGAAGCAGAATACTATAATTACCTAGACGGCAGGTATGCTGAGGATCCGATGTATATAAATAAAGTCCAGAATATTAGAAATAGATTTGACCGTTATATGGACGAGTATGAAACCCGATATAAAAATGGGCATTTAAAATAAATAATTATAATGTACACGCAAATATACAATTTCTGTAAAGTTAGGAATACTGGAGATGTTTTTAAAAACGATCCAGTTGAACCAACACCTAGGGTAAAATTTCTAATAGAGTTAGTCGAATCTCTTGGGATAGACTACGAACTTGATATTTGGGATACTAAAAAGACAACTTGTTATAATCTAATACTGCGAGGCTCATCGAATAAAATGGTAGTTGCACACCATGATGTAAATAATCCAACTATCGATAATGCAAACGATAATTCATGCTCAGTGATAAATGCAATTGCAGTTAAACTAAACAGGCCAGACGTGCATGTAGTATTATTAGATGGCGAAGAATTTGGAGGACTAGGTGCTCAGAGAGTTTCTGATCAAATTAATAGTGGAGAATTTGGTGGAGTTAGTTGGGTTCTTAATCTTGAACTTAGTGGTAAGGGTGGTAGTAAATTTTTTATAGGTAACTATCCTGGAAGACTAAGTAATCACATACTTGAGTTATTTGATTGTCCAATAGTAAAAACACCATTCAATGATTCGGTTATCTTTAGAAGAAATGGAATAGACTCAGTAGTAATCAATCCATTACCTGCTCTTCCAGAAGGAGAAGACTCTCCTGTTAGATTTGGAGAAGAGTATCTAGACTTTAGTATGCTGTTTAACTGTCATACTTCAAATGATACAATTTCAACAATAGATCCTGCAGACATGCAAGAATTTGTAGAAGAGATCGTTTTAAAAATATTAGAGTAATGTGAAGAAGTATATTAAACTATATGAAGAGTTCGTTGACTACCCTGATATTGAAGAATTAGTTGAGCCTACTCAAATCGCTAAACCTAAGGAAGCAATATTTATCCAGGGGTGGAATGTCTACTAATTTTTAAAGTATCACAAAAGTTGTGTATTATATCCATACACCAATAAATACTTAACACCATGAAAAAGCTACTTGTAATCTTAATCTTGTGCGTATCTGGTCTTTCAAGTAATGCACAAACCTCTCGTCATTCTAGAGACTTTGAAAAAAAGCAGAAGAGTAATCTAGTTATGGGTAGTGATACTGCAAAGTATTGGTATTTCAAAACTAAAACATACGTTCTTCGTGAACCTAAGACTGGATACGAATGGAGATCAACTATGCCACTTAAATGGAATAAATTAGAACAGTCTATTCCAGATGGCTCAGTAATTGTTAAATTAGAAAGTATTCAAGTAGACTCTTCTAAGAAATCTGAAGGTTTTCTATTCTTAGAAGATTAAACAATCGCTGGAGTGGTTGAACTAGGTTTAGGTACACTCATCTCTTGATTCTTCTGATTCATGTACTGCTTCACTAACACTTCATCCTGTCCCTGTTTTATACTAAAGATTTTAACGCGATACTTCATATCTCCTCTTCCAGGCGTGATTCCTATCTTCGGCCAGTGCTCAAATGTTGAACTATTCTCTCCGCCTAGATTGTTTGCAATGATCTTATATAAATTTTCAGGAGTATACAACTTTTCATTTTCTAAGTTACTTGTCAAGTAGTCATAGTTCTTCTGATCAATAATATTATTAACTCCGTGTGTTCCTTCAAAGGTAGTAGTTGCCCATCTTGCAACTAGATTAGCATTACCGGAATCGTATGCATACTTCATAATTACAAAATCTCTAACGAATGCAGTAGTTAATTCTTCAATCGTTACTTCAACACTGAAAAATTGTTCTGATGTAAATAATTTCATTTTTTCACTATTTTGATCATTTAAATCTCCGTCAACATATGGAGTAGTTCCGATCGTTAGTTTCTTACTAATATTAATTTGAGGAATACCTAGTTCCTTCAAATGAGTCTCAACAATTTCCATCCGCTTTCTTGCTAATGAACCTTTCTCTTTGAATTCTTCTTGGTTAGGTATTTGTGACTCACCAGCACTTAAAACAATCTTAGTAATATAGTTTTTATCTTTTCTTTGAGATAACTTAGCTTTAAGATTATTAAGTTGTGTATCTAATGTATCTAAACCTTGTGCATCAGTTATCTTATAAAGACCTGGAGCAAAGACGATTTTAGCTGAAACTATCGGTTCAGCTGATGTACCAGTTTGCTCAAAGAGCGCTTTCCATTCTCCAAATTTTAATAAATACGACATACTATTTGTGCTATTTGATTTTAGTTATTTATCAGTAATTTAGGTACGACTTATATAAATTTAAAATGCAAGTTTTAACATAACTAGATAGTTGTGTACTATATCTATACACCAATAAATACTTCGCACCATGAAAAATTTAATTTTGATCATCGCAGCACTAGTATTATTAAATGTAACTGGATTCACACAAGAGTATGAATCTCTAAATTTTAAAATCGTCAATCCCGATACTCTTACCGCGTTACAATCTAGACTAAAATTACAAAATCCTAATTTAGAATTTACAGTAACTTCTATTGGATACCTTGACGCAACTGATTTTGATCTAGATTATATCTTAAGTTCTATTCAAAAAAGAACAATGCCTACGAATAATAAAAAAGCATATCAAAGTTTTGAAAATATCTATGCGTATGACATAAATGTTTCAACTAAATTAGAAGAAGTGTACGTTTCTTATTATACTGATTACGAGATAGTTGGACTACCTATGTTACTTGTTACTATTCTCTACGGTAATGATTTTACTCCTAATTTTGAACAAGAGTAATTATTCTTTAGCTAAAGTTTTTGGGTTGTATGTTGTTTTACCGGTGGCTGCTTGCCCAACTGGTGCTTGCCCTGGACCTTTAGGCTCGCTTATAAAAACGCTTTTTGCGAATTCAACAATCTCATTAAGAGTTATAGCATTTTTTGCATTTAATATAGTCGATTGACCTTGGCTTGCAAATCTATCTATGTATTGTTGGTCGACTCCAGAAAGTGCACTAGATAGTCCTTGAGGAAGATAGTTTGCCAGATTAGTTAATCCAGGATCGATAATTGAAGTCTTAAGACTTTTGCATATGTCTCTAAGTTTTAGAGTTGCGTGGTTTTCTCTATCTGTAAGCAAATCTCTTCGTGAATATTTTCCATAGTGTTCGGACATTGCAGGATTGTCTGTTTTTTCTGGTGAATACTTTTTCGATGTTCCATCTTTCTTAATATAGAAACCAAATGGTGCAGTGTTTGCGAATGCTAATTTGAATGTGGTGGAATTATATCCCCATTTTTTTGATAATTCGGCAGATGTTGAGGGCTCAGTTATTGATACCATAAAATAATCCATGAGACCTCGTATCATACTTCGTATATTCGCTTCGTCTATTCTTAAGCTTTTAATTGATGCAAAATCATTATATGGTATAGGCACCTCAAACTTAAGAACAACTACTCCTGGTGTGATACTCCCCATTTGTTTAAATGCATCAAATACTCTAGTTAAGATCAAAGCTCCGTTTCCACTAACTTGAATAATTTTACTCATATCTGCAGGTGTCCATGAAATAGGTAGACTTCCTCGCATAGTAAGAGACTCTCCACCAAACTTTATCTGATCACGAACATTATCGTTTACTCTAGAAATAATCTTAGCATTCTGAAATTGACCAGCTTGTACTTGCGCAAGAGTTAATTCATATAGAGTTACACTAGTCTCGGTTGAATTTTCAGGTAAAGGAAATGCAAAAAGTTCATTTAATCGTTTGTCTCTGGCAGGAACAGTGGTTGTACCTGCAGTGATTAAGAAATTAATTGGAGTAGCTGACTGAGTTGATTGTTCAGTAAGTCTCTTAAATTTTGAATAGTTAACTAGATATGTCATTATTGCGATATTTTTTAATTTAACGAAGAATCAGTTTCATTTGGAGTATTATCTCTCTTTGCAAATTTATCAACTGATGTTGCACCTATACACGAAATAGTTATTAACTCAATAGCTGATATTAATTCAGGAGATGGAGTTAGAGTGCGTTTAGAAAAAACACTTATTAACAGGGCTACACATAGAACTAACATACCGACTAATGCAATTATTCTTTTACTTGATCGTGAACCTCTTTCGTCTGAAACTAGAGATCTAAAAAATGAATGTTTTCTGGCCATTTCTATACATTTATTATTATTTATCTAGAAACCAGTGTCTACAAAATAGTTATAAACTTTAAATTGTTAATAAAATTGAGTATAATAACCTTCCTAATCAATTATTAGTCATGAGAGAAATTAGAATAGACAAGCGGCTTACTCAAAGATCATCAGCAACTGATCGCTATTTTAGTGATGTAAATAAAAATGGCAAGCTTAGTACTAATGAAGAATTTGAAGTAGCTACAAGAGCCGCAGCTGGCGATGAATACGCAATCAATCGACTTGTTTGTGCAAACTTAAGATTTGTAATATCTGTTGCAAAACAGTATAGTGCATCTCCAGACATGCTGCCTGAACTTATTGCTCAAGGAAACATTGGCTTAATTGATGCTGCCCGAACATTTGATCCTACCAGAGGATTTAAGTTTATATCGTATGCAGTATGGCATATTCGAAAGGAGATACTAAACTATTTCAATTGTTTATCAAAGACAGTTAGAATACCTATGCACGTTACTCGTGATCTCAATAGGATTAAAACCGCTGAACTTAATATACTTAATAGAGTGAATCGCGAAGCGACTGTTGATGAGATTATTGAAGAAGTTGCTAATCTAGGGTATAAGATAACGAGTGATCAAGTAAACCTAGTTAAATCATCAAGTGCAAAAACAATTGCACTTGAGCCGACTGATATGGAACTTGACTACTCTCCAATCCAGTGGATTGACTCAGGAGAGTCTGCAAACTCTCAAGCGGAGGCAAATGACTTTGAAATAATAAAGAATATGGTATTTAGCTCTCTTTCACCAATTGAGAGAAATATTGTTGATCTTCGAATGGGAATGACTAGTGGTGATCCACAATCATTCCTAGCAATAGGTGGCATCTACAATAGAACTGGAGAGTGGGCAAGAACTGCATATACTAAAGCAATGCGAAAAGCAAAGGCTCGAGCAAAGAAAATAGGCTGGACTCCAGAGAAAATATTAAACTGTTGATTTAATAATTAGCTCGCCAACCGCTTCAATCTTTCCCATTACTTTTTGAAATGGTATCTGATCAGATTGGCTAAAGGCTTTAAGTATTTGTGCTAACTCCTTAGTGAGAGCCTTTAATTCTATTTTAGCAGCAGCTGGGTCAAATTTACCAGCTGCTGCCATTTTATAATAGGGTAGTTTTACTACAAAGTGATGATACGTAAGAAGAGAAGCACCTCCCTTTTCTTTAGCGGATTCTGCAATTTTAGTTGCTCCAGCCAATCGAGTCTTTGCAAATTCGATAAATAGGTCAACCTTTGCCTCTCCGATAAATTCTAGGTAAGTGTTTGCTCTTGACATAGTTATTAGTTTCTTTTGAATAATCTTAATCTAGGGATAACGATAGACTCACCAAGTAATCCTTCTAATCTCTTTACCTCTGCCATGTCGCCACGTTGGTATGCATCGATAATTGCATCGTGAATATCTCCAGTGTCCTCACTAGGTTCAAACTCTTGAGTAGGCATCTCCATCTCTTCAGGTTCGTATTCAGAATATTCAGAAGGTTCTGCGTAATAGTCATCAAGCTCCTTTTTAATAGCATCAATAATGCTTCTGGATTGACTCTTAGCCTGAGCAACAACTACACGTTGTTCATCATTAAGTTCAGAGTCTTTAAATCTAGAAAGTAGGATTCCATTAAATAACTTTAGAAAAGCTCTCCATGGCATCTCCATCAATTTTCCAAAGAATCTAGCTCGTAGGTTATCGAAGTTATCCTCTTCAGAAAATTCATTAATAAAATCACGAAGATCGGCTGCCATGTACGGACCATATCTAAGATCTTCAAGCTCATCTGCTAGAGTATCAGTATTCATGACAACTATTTCAGATACTTCAGAATTTTCTGGAATACCGACTGCAGCAATTAACTTATTTACTCCCTTTATTGCTTCATGTAGAAGCATTGCGAAATCACTACCTAGTGCATAAATAGTAGGTGTAATCGTTTTAAAAAGTTCTTCTGCATCTTCGCTATCTGTAATGTCTTCACCATTTTCAATATCATCTAGAATCTTTTTAGCAAGTGCTTCTGCATCTTCGTCTGCCTTAGCTTCTTCCCAGTCTACTTTAACTGATCCTGCAAAACCATCACGACGTTTCCACATCTCCTTTTGCATTTCAATAGGAATTTGCCAGTCAAAGAAGCTTGCAATATTAGTAATATCAGTAAGTAGAGTAAGCATTCTATCGCCTTGCTCTTCACCAAAGATCTCAATTAATCCATTGGAGACTTCTTCCATCTGTAAACAAAGTTTTGTATTCTTTGCTTCACCTTGAACAATATTATTTGCAATTTTTCCTTTTCTGATTTCACCAATTGTGTCCTCATCAGTAATTGGGTCGGCTTCCATAGGAGCTTCATCTGGCGTCTCTAACATCATCTCCTTCATTTCAAGGGCATCTGTTGGAATCCTTATGTCTAATTCAACACCGTCTAGGATATTTCCAAAAAGAGAACGCACTGTTCTCTCTGCAAGCTCTTCAAGTTCACGCTCTTTACCTCGTTGAATCTCATGTGCTTCGCTAACAAACTGCATAAATCTTCCAATCTTCTGCTGGTTTTGTGAAGCGAATGCACGGTTTTCTGCTCCAGCACGTCGTTCTACGTTTGCACGATAGTTTGGAGAGTCGTCTCCTTCACCAGGAAGTCCAATATTTCCTTCTAGACTTGCCTCATTTAGCCAGTCATTAAAATTACTTGGAACTCTCATATCTCTTCTTTAATTTTTTTAGGTCAAATTTAATTTCTCCATCCTCTGAACGAAGAGTCTCGATGAAGTAGTTAACTACGTCTTCTGCTGTCGCCTGTGGTTTTGGAGAAGTAGACGGCTTGTCCCGACGAATTGGGCTCGGCGCTTGTCTAGTAGGTCTAGTAGTTGGGGTACTAGGTCTAGTTGTCGGTTTAGTTGTTGGACTATTTGCCAAGAACTCATCAAGTCTTTGAATCTTTCTCATAGTGTTATTTATAGTTTTTCTTGTATTGCTTTCATGTAGTCAAGTGAATCTTTGATTCCATCAACGATAATCTTCCAGTGCTCAGCGGCTTTACCAGTTGCTCGAGCAGTATTTGTCTCAATTACTCTAATAAATTCAAGATTTCTGGCAGAGATAGACTTTAGTAAGTCTTGATTGTATTTTTCGGATCCGCTCATTACGATATCAAAGATCTTAACGTCTGCTGGAGAAACAAGTCCGCTCTTTCTAACTTGATCAATATATTCTGCACGAACAGTATTAATTACTTCTGAGTTTTTTAGATTTTCAATTTCAGAGGCAACGATCTGTTTTGCTGTGTTTCCTGCAGAATTTACTGACATATCTGACTGAGATAATCCTGTGTCCTGCACTAGGTCATTAAGGTTTCGGATAAGACCAGTGAGCGTCTTTATCATTGCCTGGTTTTTATCACGTTCTCCTTCACTAAATGCTTTGATCTTTTTATAGAGTGAATCACTAGCGGTTTTAGTCTTTACCTCTTGACTAAAATTAAGATCAATTGCCTCTATTAATTCTGTAGGATACGAATGTGTTTTACCTGATGTACTGAAACTCTTCAATAGTGTTCTAAAATCATTACCTGAGGTACACGAGTTCGGTTGATCACACATTGACGTTACTGATCCGTTAGGTTTGATTGTTGCTCCAACAGTATGATGAGGATCACTTGGATCTACTGTAAAATCAATAATTCCTAATTGTAGCGATCCGTCTGCATAGTGCCAGAATCGATCTGCATATCCAGTATTATACCAACTTGGTTGAATACACCAACCCTTTGCTTTAGCACAAAGATTAGGTAACTGTGAGTCATTTCTAAAGGAGAAGACTACCTGGTCTGGTCCTTCATACATTACTGCAACACTAGGGTAAGAAGACATTGCCTGCTCCATTAATTTACCACGGTCTGTGTTTGCATTATTAATTTGTAGACGAACATATGCCATTACTTCGTCAATTGATGGAAGACCGCTTAACTTTACAGTAACTGCTTTAATTAGCGCAGGTTTATTCAAGTCACTTAGCTCAGAAGCTAATTTTAAGAGTTCAGTCTGTTTTTCTTTTGGTGAATTTCTAAAAGCTTCTCTAAGATTAATTGGACTGAAACCTGCAGCAGAGTGTGCCGATGTAGACATTGCCTTCGAAGGTAGAGCCTGTACTAACCATCTACCTCGACTCAATTCCATTAACTTATTAAGATCATCACCAAGAGTCTCATATCCTGGTTCAGGATGATCCTTGGATGGCTTTTGCGCTGCATACTCTTCAATCTTTTTTGGAAGATCATCTAGTGATGCTTTAAATCTAATCATTGAACTGTGCAGACCTCGGATAGCTTCCATCGGTGCGCGTTGAACAAATCTAAATTTAATAAATGGTCCAACAAATTTAGGCTGACTTGCAAAAAGTTGTTTGATCTCTTCAAAATCTGGATTCCTTAAATACTTGTCTAGAACCCCCTGTTTCAATTCAGCAAGTCTAGCAGGTTTGTCCTCTTCTCTAGTGCTCTCGAGTTCTTTTTCAAACTCATCTTTCATAGCTTTAAGTTCTCGATCTGCAAGATTCTGCAAAGTTACCTTTGCCTCTTGAACAGATTCGTTGATACTTCTCCAAGTGTCCCAACGTGCAAGATATGTGGTAGACTCAGTAACTGGACTAATGGTAAGTTCTCGGTTTAGCTGGCGTACTCGTTCGAAGTCATCATCTTGAACTGCCTGATCGATAAGGGCAAGAATCTCTGACCGGTCAAGACCAGTGAAATCTTCTTTTTCTGGTTGATTTCCAATTTGATTAGGGTACGATGAGTTCTCTCCAATTAATTCATCACGTCTACGAATGTGCCGCATATTGAGTACTTGTAAATTTTAATTATTTATCGTCACCTAATCTAGAAATATCACTATTACTCACTTACTTCTCATATCTTCTCCCGCCCATTTTACCGGGGGTTTACTTGGGAGTATACTATATACTCCTCCGGATTCGTACCTACATTTGCATCGTTCGGGAAGTGATATCTTGAGTTGTAACCTCTGTAAGAGATCTTCTTGATAAACGAGCTGGGTATGCGGGCACCAGTTGCAACTCTTCGAGGCTCTCCTTCAAATAGGATATCGATTCGAACCTTTACTGGTGCATCCTGTGCAAGCCTACGCTCTTCTGCTTCAAGCTCTTTCCAAGCTCCCCTGTTTAGTCGCTGATGTTGCAGTGCTACATTAACATAGGAAAAAGTAGATCGAAGCGCGAGTGAATCACAGGCAAAGTCTGCAGCGGGAGCCATGTGCCCCTTGTCCCATGGATTATTTGTGTAGTCCCGATCAGTAGAGGTGGTGACTCCCGGTTCAGGGTAAAACTTGAGTCCCTTACGCGAAAATATCGCTTGGGTACATTGAACCTCATACTCTACCCATACAGGCTCGCGGAGTTCCTCAGAGTAGCCAACCCTGTACCAGTGCTTGTCTATCACCTTAATCTTGAGAGCACTGGTACAGGGTTGGCTACTC